>OLRY01002238.1_pt1 | contig 14026 bp, 13 predicted proteins | sample 1672541 | NCBI WGS metagenome assembly OLRY01 (sample SAMEA3136697, study PRJEB25190) | human gut metagenome | biome: human gut; feature: human-associated habitat; material: faeces | place: Austria | collected 2013
TAAGAGTCAAATACTCAAATTTTATTTACAAAATTATTTTATTATGGAAATTAAAGAATTTGTTAAGAATTTTGCGGATCAGTTTGATGAAACTGATGCAAGTGTATTTACTCCCGTAACAGTTTTTAAGGAGTTAGATGAGTGGTCTTCTTTAATTGCTTTGTCTGTGATCGCAATGGTTGATGAGGAATATGATGTCACATTGAAAGGGGATGACGTAAAGGGTGCATCTACCATTGAGGATTTATTTAATGTTGTAAAATCACGGGCATAACTATGGCATTGTTAAAAATTAAAAACGTCCGCATCTCAGGAATGAGTGTGGGCGTTCCACGTAAAGTTGTAAAAACGATATCTACTACATCTAAATATGGTGCGGAAGATTTTGTAGCAACAACAGGTGTCATAGAAAAAAGGCTCGATAATCTTACTACATCAGATTTAGCTCTGCCTGCAGCAGAGAAACTTATCGCGGATTTGGAATGGGATAAGTTAGATATTAAAGGATTGGTATTTGTTACGCAGACACCAGACTATTTCCTTCCTGCTACATCTTGTGTAGTACAGGGAAAACTTGGTCTTGGCAAAGATTGTTATGCAACGGATATAAATCTCGGTTGTTCTGGATGGGTATATGGTCTTTCTGCAATGGCTGCTTTAATGCAGACTGGCTGTATAAAAAAGGCTATCGTGATTGCTGGAGATGCAAGAAAACAAGCTGCTGAGGAGCAAGATCAATTGTTTGGATTTGCGGCTACAGCAACTGCTCTTGAGTATGATGAAAACGCAGATCCTATTTATTTTGATTTCGGAACAGATGGTACTGGATATGATGCTATTATTCGTCCTGGAGGAGGGTGCCGCAATCAGTTTAATGAGAACTCTTTAAAATTGGAAATGTGTGATGATGGAAGAATGCGTCATAGCCTTCAGACAAGAATGAAGGGGATGGATGTCTTTGCGTTTGGTATATCAACAGCTCCAAAGTCAATTAAGAATCTAGCAAAATTCATAGATGGTGAAAACAATGATAAACCTTGGCTTGATTATGATTATTATATTTTTCATCAGGCAAACATGAAAATGAATGCTCAGATTGTCAAGAAACTTAAACTTGAGGATGATAAGGTGCCATATTCTATGTCTCATTTTGGTAACACATCATCAGCTTCAATACCACTAACGATAGTTACACAATTGAAGGATAAGATTAAAAATAAAAAAACAAAGTTCATGTGTTGTGGTTTTGGTGTTGGCCTTTCTTGGGGTACTGTAGCATTTACCACAGAAGATTTTATTATTTCTGATTTAGTTGAAGTTTAATATGAATTCTAATCCATTCTCTCTAACTGGTAAGACAATATTAATTACAGGGGCTTCTTCTGGTATTGGCAAGGCTTCTGCTATTCAGTGTTCCGCTATGGGTGCTAATGTAATTATAACAGCCCGTGATGAGCAACGTCTTAACCAAACGTTTTGTTCTTTGGATATCAGCAAACAAAATATAAGTATTATTGCGGATTTAACAAATAAAGAAGATATTGATAGACTTATTTGCGAATTGCCTATAATTGATGGGGTAATGCTGTGTGCTGGTAAAAGTAAAAGACTCCCAATTCAGTTTATAACTCGTGAAAGCTTAGATGATTTATTTAACATTAACTTTTATGCACCTGTAGAATTATTGAGATTGCTTTATAAAAAAAAGAAGATTTCTAAGGGTGGTTCTGTCGTCTTAGTCGATTCAATAGGGGGTAACACGGTATTTGCACCAGGTGCAGCGATGTATGGAAGTTCAAAGGCTGCACTAAATGCCATGATGAGGTATTGTGCTAAAGAGTTCGCATCTCGTTTAATCAGAGTAAATTGTATTTGTCCTGGTATGGTTGATACCCCATTGATTCATAGAGGGGATATAACAGCAGAACAACTTGAAAAAGATAAAGACCAATATCCCCTCAAGAGATATGGCACTCCTGAGGATATTGCATATTCTGCGGTTTATCTTTTAAGCGATGCTTCTTCGTGGTTGACAGGGCAAGATATTATTATTGATGGAGGTATTTCTATTAATTAATTAGAATGGCTTTTCTAAAAATAGATAATGTCGCTATTCGTGGCTTGGCAGCCTGTGCTCCGGTCACGATAGAAGAGAATACAGATTTGCCAGTCTTCGAAGAAGGGGAGGCTGAGCGAGTAATCAACCAAACGGGCATTGCTCGCAAGCATGTGGTGCGGCCTGGAACTACGGCTCTTGATCTGTGTAAGGCAGCCATGGAGAAACTACTTGAAGATTTGAAATGGAAGAAGGACAGCATTGATGTGCTGATTTTTGTCAGTACTACCTTCGACCATATCATTCCTCCTAACTCCTGTATTCTTCAAGGTATGCTTGAACTATCCGAAGAAACGCTTTGTATTGATCTTCGTCAAGGTTGCCCTGGTTGGACGCACGGTATGACCACGATGACCTCACTGCTTTCTCATGGAGGCATGAAGCGTGGAATCCTGCTAGTGGGTGATACCACAACCCTTTCACATTCTCCGCTGGATAAGGAGACTCGCCCGTTGTTTGGTGATGCCGGTACGGCTACTGCACTGGAGTTTGATCCGGAGGCAAAGCCAATTGAGTTCTATCATGGTACTCGTGGTAAAGACTATAAGAGCATCTATGCCAAGAATGGTGGATTCCGTTATCCGCTAGACGAAGAGGCTTTGAAGTTTGTTGAGCATGGCAAAAACATCCGATATCGCAGTACTGACATAGTGATGGATGGTATGAGTGTGTTTGGCTTTGGTCTGTCAATGGGTCCTAAGAGTGTGAATTCACTCTGTGAACACTTCGGTATTGATAAGGAAAACGTGGATTATTATCTCTTCCATCAGGCCAACCACTACATGAACGACAAAATTCGTAAGAAGTTGAAGATTGACGAAAGTAAGGTTCCATATAGTATGCAGGATTTCGGAAACACCTCATGTGCTTCGATTCCTCTTACATTGGTATCTCAATGCAATAAGGAATATGCAAGCAAGAAACTCAATTCTGTAGCTTGTGCTTTTGGTGTAGGTTTGGCTTGGGGGTGTGTTCACTTTGAAACTGAAAATATAGTTTGTCCGGATTTAATTTTATTATAATATGACGAATATAGAAAAATATAATCAGATTTTTGCCGAGACCTTAAATTTGGGTCTTGATGAGGTGAAAGATGCTAAATTCAAGGAAACTCCATTATGGGATTCCGTAGGCCACATGACTTTAGTGGCAGCTCTTGAAGAAGCATTTGATGTGCTTTTAGAGGCAGAAGACCTGATGGCTATCAGGAACTATCAGGGTGGTATAGATATTCTCTCTAAAAACTATGAAATAGAATTCTGATATGACCGACGTGTTTCAACTCCTTGAAGAATTCAGTGGCAATACTTGTATTGTTACGGATGCGGGGCGTGAAATGAGTTATGCTCAGTTGCTGGAGGTGAGTGGGGAGATTGCCCAACAACTGAAAACTGGCAGTATGGCGTTTTGCTTTTGTGGCAATCAGGTGGGATCTGTAGCTGGTTATCTGGCCTTTCTACATGCTCATGTGCCAGTATTGTTGCTCGATGCCAATAAAAACAAGGATTTGGTGGATGACCTTTTAGCTATTTATCATCCCCGTTTTGTATGGGTACCCAGCGAAAAAGCAGAAGAATTAGACGGGGCAAAGTACATTTATGAAGCAGAAGATTATTCTTTGCTTCAATATGAGGTGCCTGATATAGAGGCTCATCCTGAATTGGCTTTGATGCTTACGACTTCAGGCAGTACAGGTAGTCCTAAGCTCGTAAGATTGACATTGAATAATCTCCTGAGTAATGCCAGAAGTATCGTGGAATATTTGGAAATAGACCAAAGCGAAAGACCTATCACATCACTTCCTATGTATTACAGCTATGGACTTTCTGTTATCAACAGCCATTTGATTTCCGGTGCCACTTTGCTGATGACCAATAACACAATTCTTCAGCGTGAATTCTGGAAATTTGCGGCAGAGCAGGGTGCTTCAAGCATATCTGGCGTTCCATACACTTACGAAATGCTTCGCCGCTTGAGATTCTTCCACATGAACCTACCTAAACTCAAGACCATGACTCAGGCAGGTGGCAAGTTGCATCCGGGGCTTGTGAAGGAGTTTGTAGAACAAGCCAAGGAACACGACAAGCGTTTTATTGTGATGTATGGCCAGACAGAGGCTACAGCCCGTATGAGTTATACACCACAGGAGAATATACGGGAGAAATATATGAGTATAGGTATCGCTATACCTGGTGGTAAGTTTTCACTGATAGATGTTTGTGGTAATGAGATTACAGAACCCGAAACTGAGGGCGAATTGGTTTATCGTGGTCCTAATGTATCTTTAGGTTATGCGGAATGTCTGGATGACCTGAAAAAGGGCGATGAAAACCAAGGTGAACTCCATACCGGTGATGTTGCCAAATTCGATACGGATGGTTATTTCTATATTACTGGTCGTTTGAAACGTTTCGTAAAGGTTTGGGGTAATCGTTGTAATCTCGATTCTGTGGAGCAGATGATGAAGACTATTACATCCAACTGCGCTTGCGTTGGTGTGGATGACAAAATTACAATCTTTGTTGCAGAAGAAGTTGATGATAAGGCTATCATCAACATGTTTGGTGAAAAGACGGGTTTGAATACCCGTGCTTTTGAAGTTAGACATATAGATGTGATTCCGAAGAATGCGTCGGGCAAGGTGCAGTATAAGGAGTTGCAAGCGTTGCTGTAGTTATTGATTATGTATAAACATTTTTTTAAGCGTGTTTTAGACTTTTGTCTCTCTTTAGTAGTGCTAATAATCCTTTTTATTCCTTTGCTTATCATCACCGTTTGGCTTCATTTTGCCAATAAGGGGGCTGGTGCTTTTTTCTTACAGAAAAGGCCGGGAACAAAGGGTAAAGTTTTTAATCTTATCAAGTTCAAGACAATGACAGATGAGGTTAACGAGCGTGGAGAACTGTTGCCGGATGAATTCAGATTGACAAAAATAGGGCAATTTGTTCGATCTACTTCTATCGATGAATTACCTCAGCTTTTTAACGTGTTGAAGGGTGATATGGCGCTAATTGGACCTCGCCCACTTTCTCTGAAACTTCTTCCTCTTTATACCAAGGAACAGGTGCGTAGGCATGATGTTCGCCCTGGTATTTCTGGATGGGCGCAGGTTAATGGTAGAAACCATGCAAAATATAGTGAGAAGTTTGCAAACGATGTTTGGTATGTGGATCATTGCACTCTTACAACAGATTTAAAGATAATATGGATGACCATTCGAAATGTGCTTAATAGAAGTGATATCGGGTCTGGCGCAGAGGATATGGACACTGTTGATGATTTACATTTTGGTATTCGATTGCTGAAATTTGGATCAGACTATCCTGTTATTGATAACTATAAGAAAGGAAATGCTGTATCTAGTATATATCCAAATGCTAATTATTATGCTTGTGGGCGACAGGCTATAAACGACCTTATTGGAAAATTTCAATGGAAAAGGATTTGGATGCCTTCATATTTCTGCTATGATATAATAAACTATATCAAGACAACGGGTATTAAGGTTGTTTATTATGTAGACTATCCTGGAAATGACGATGAAACAAGCATTGGTAAAATACAGTTTGAAGAAGGCGATGTTCTTTTCAGAATGAATTTCTTTGGATTCAGAGGTGTGAGAACTAACAAGACCATCCCAGTTCCTGTTATTGAAGACCATTCTCACGACCTTGTTGGAGAGTGGTCTCAAAATAGTGATGCTGATTTTTGTATAGCTTCATTAAGAAAAACACTTCCAATTAGTGAGGGGGGAATTCTTTGGTCTCCAAAAGAAAAAAAACTGCCATTGTCTCCAAAAGAGACAGAGGAGAATAATAAACTTGCAGATATCCGCTATAAAGCGATGACGAGAAAGGCAGGTTATTTGAATGGCTCAATTAAGAAGCCTCGTTTTAGGCAAGATATGTTAGACACCGAAAAGATGTTAGATAAAATACCAATATCGAAAATTTCAAATGATAGTTGGAATATAATTAATGAAATAGATATCCAAGAGTGGTATGATCGCAAATATCGTAATTGGAATTTATTACAAGACATTGCTACCGAAGATGTGAAGATTCTGCAACCTGAAAAAAATACATTTAATCCTTTCTCACTGGTGCTTTTGTTCAAGAGTAAAGAGGTAAGGGATAAGATGAGGGATATATTGATCAATCGCCAAACTGTTTTTCCCGCCATTCTTTGGAGAATACCGGAAGTGCAAAATTCTGAGAGTGTGGATTTCGGTAATAGAATGCTGAGCATACATTGTGATGGCAGGTATGATAAAGACCTTGATGAACTGAAAGAAAGAATCATAACAGCAATACGATTACTGAAAGGACAATGTTAAGTGAAATAGGAAGCAATTTTTGGATTAGTCCTAACGAGTTATCTCTGCAATTTTCAGAGATAACACCGGAAAAGTTCAACTGTAAGGGCTCGGATTATGTTTGGATGTCCACAGGTAGGGGGGCTACTTCTTTTGTGCTGGATACAATTGAAAGGCGAAATTTTAATGTCAGTAAGGTCGCTTTATTGCCTCCATTCACCTGCAATACGGTAATTGAGCCTTTCCTCGCTAAGGGATATGAAGTCAAAACATTCCATACGGGGAAGGATTTGAGGTCAAAAGGTACGGACATTGTTTCTGCGGCTCGTGAATGTAATGCAGGCGTTGTGCTATTCCATCACTATTTCGGAGTTGATTCGATAGCAGATATTGATGAAGCTGTTAATGAACTTCGGAATGCAGGCATTATTGTTATAGAAGATTGTACACAATGCCTATACAGTACTTTCAAGAGATCAAGTGCTGATTATGTTGTTGCCAGTATCAGAAAATGGTGTGGTGTTCCAGATGGAGGATTTGCGATTTGCAAGGATGGAAGATTTGAAAATAAGCCGGAAAAGAAAGATACTGAATTGGAAGAAGCTAAAAAGGAGGCTTCAATTTTAAAATATCAATATTTGTTTGAGGGGGCTGGATACAGGAATGTGTTCTTGACAAAATACAGAGAAGCAGAAGATATTTTGGATGAAGAGAAGCAGTATTTTGCCATCTCTGATTTGTCGTCGGCTATTCAAAGTAATCTGGATATTGAGAGTCTAAAGCAAAAAAGAAGAGAGAATTACAAGATTATAGCTGAGGGTCTAAAAGAGGTAGAAGGCATAACAGTCATAACTGAAGTATTGGCTGAGGATGAAGTCCCTCTATACTGTCCGATTCTTAGCGAGCATCGATTTGATATTCAAAAACTGCTGGTAAAGAATGCTATTTATGCTCCTATTGTTTGGCTAAAGGCAGACTGTTGTCCTGCAGTGGACGAAGATGCAGATTATCTGTATGATCATATTTTATGCATTCCGATAGATCAGCGATATGGTGAAGACGATATGGAGCGAGTAATAAATACATTGATTCAGAATAAATGAAAAAAATAGCAATAATCGGTGGGGGCGTGATGGCTTCATACTTTGGAGCGGCCTGTCATCGTCTTGGATATGAAAGCCATTATTTTTCTATGCTTGATGGAAAAGTAGATGATTCGATGGTGGATTTCTTTCATGAGATCAATATCTTCAACAAAGATGGAATAGTGACTATCTGTAAAGAAATAGGCATAGATGGTGTTGTGCCTACAACCGAACTTTCAGTTCTTGTTACAGCTTATGTGGCAGAAAAGCTTGGGCTACTGGGCAATCCGGTTGAAGTAGCAGAAGTGATAACCAACAAATATCGCAATCGCAAATGCATAGAGAATTTGACAGACCTTCTTTCTCCGAAATTCGTAGAAGCAAAATGCATAGAAGATATAGAGAACTCTGATGTTCCTTATCCTATGATTTTGAAGCCTGTAAGCTTAGGTGGTAAAAGAGGTATCACTGTTGTGAATAAGCATGATGAGCTAGCTACTGCATTTGAATATGCTGCTAATAGCTTTCGCGAAGGTGTTCGACCGTTGATTATTGCCGAGCAATTCATGGAAGGAGGTATGGAGTGCAGTGTAGAATCAATTTCTATCAAAGGTCGTCATACGATTGTCCAGATTACCCAAAAAGATAGTAGTGGGGCACCTCATTGTGTGGAATTAGGTCATCATCAGCCCGCACCTCTTTCCGATGAAATTTGGAATAGGGTTGTCAACGGCGTAAGCTCCGGACTGACAGCCATTGGATTGGGCAATGGCCCTTGTCATACAGAGATTAAAATCATAGATGGGAAGGTTTATCTTATTGAATTCAATGCTCGACCGGGTGGAGATCACATTTGGTGGCCAATGGTAGAACTGAGCACCGGATTTGATATTGTCGGTGCTGTGGCTCAGGCTGCGGCAGGTGACCTGGAATCAATTGATGTGAAGAGTTTCAAACACCGCTATTCTGGTTTGTACTATGTAGTAAAACAAACCGCACATCTTAAGCCGATCTTTGATACTTGTGAGAAAGAAAAATGGTGTTGGGAAAAGAACTTCATTACTGATGATTTATATGAAATGGTCCAGAATGATATGGAACATACCAACTACATGATCTATTCTTCTGAGGACGGTGATCCTGTTGAAAAACTTCTAAGGAAATAGTAATTCAATGATAGAAACATTAGGATTAGATAATCGTGAAAGATGGAACGAGGTGGCGAAGTCTTTTAAAGATTATGACATTTATTATTCGCTAGAGTATCTGATTTCGTTTCAGATGATAGGTGATGGGGATCCGACACTGATTTATTATGAAGAGAACGGGTTAATGGCTATGTGTGCCTTGATGAAACGTTCGCTGAAAACGTATGGTGTGGACGATTGGTTCGACTTGATAACGCCATATGGTTATGGAGGCTTTGTGTTCGAGGGTGATATGTCGGAAAGCAATAAGAAGGCCTTCAGCAAAGCTTTCAAGCAGTGGGGTGCGGAGCATAATATAGTAAGTATCTTCTATCGTTTCCACCCTCAGTTAAGGACTGCGGAGAATGCTCATTGGTATTGCGATCCGATCATGCTTGGACATACCATTGAGATGGACCTTACTGATGAAGATACCATATGGAAGAATATAACCAGCAAAAGCCGTAATATGATTCGCAAGGCAGAGAAGAATGGTGTAACCATAGAGCATGGTTTGACGTGGGAACTTCTCCTCGAATTCAAAGTGGTATATGATGCCACGATGGCCAAAGACAATGCTGAGGAATATTACTTCTTCAAAGAAGATTTCTATCGCAGTATCTTTGATAATATGAAAGATACCTGTGAAATGTTTTATGCTGTATATGAGGGGAAGAAGATCGCAATGAGTATGATGTTACATGAGAATGGCAGAATCCATTATCATCTTTCGGGTTCTGTTTTGGAATATCGCAATCTGGCACCATCGAATCTTTTGCTTTACGAAGCAGCAAAATGGGGCAGTTCCATAGGCTGTAAGAGTTTCCATTTGGGAGGTGGTGTTGGTAGTGGAGAGGATAATCTCTTTAAATTCAAGCGTGAATTCAATAGAAACTCCGATATTTCCTTTGGTATTGGAAAGCAAATTTGTAATCAGGAAATGTATGACAAACTGGTTCAGTTTTGCGTTGATGAAAAAGCTGATTTTGATAAGGATAATAAGTTCTTCCCGTTGTATCGTACAATATAATATTAATTGAAACTTATAATTATAAAATATGAAAAAAAGCGTGTGCTTTAGAGCGTTAGAACCAGAGGATGCCGAGTTGATATATCAGTGGCATAATGATGCTGAGATGATGAAGAATGCCGTGGGCATGGAGAGATTTTGGAGTAAACAGGATTGTCGAGATTGGGTGGCAGCTCGTAGCAAAAGAGATAACTTTAATTTTTGGTTCGCTATTTGTCTCAATGATGAATCTAAAAAGATGATAGGTTATTTTGGCATTAACAATGTACATTATGTAAATCGGTCGGCGACAAGTGACGCAATAGTAATTGGGGACAAAGAACATAGAGATGGCTTTGCTTGGATTGAAACATATTTGTATATGAAATACTTCGTTTTTGAAGTGTTGCACCTTCATAGATTCTATGGCTCTTGTATGGCCACTCAAAAGCAAACACTTTTTATGACAAAGTTATTGTATGCTCATGTGGATGGCATAATCCCTGATTGCTATTTTAAGAATAATCAATATATAGATGGGGTTTTAACATCTTCGTTTGATGATGAGTATTTCATGCACAAAAATAATGGCGATTTCGAAATGAAGGCTTTACTAAAGCGCATAAGGCAACTGAGAGAGGAAGAAAAGGAAAAAGAAAAATGACAAACAACGTGGTTCAGATTTCACAACGGGGTTCAACTTTAGCGCAGAGGGACAGGTATTTTAAAATGATATTGGATAGTGGGTTGAATATTTCCAAATGAGATGAGTTTTTTCTTTCTGGGCTAAGTGCATTAACAAAATTAAAAAAGCATTTTGAGAATTAATTGTTTATTTGAAGTATGAAGAGGTTGATAAGAATATTATTATTTGCTATTATCTATGTATTTTTAGTTAGCCATATCCATGCTAATGCAGAAGAATTATTTAGTAGAGGCAAGACAAATTACCGTATTGTGCTATCATCGAATGCTTCTGAAACAGAGGAGACAGCTGCAAATGAATTAGCAACATATCTGAAACAAATAAGCGGCGCAACGTTCGAAATTACTAGTACTCCTGGCGAAAGGAATATCTATGTAGGCTACAATAGTGCTAATAAAGTATTTAAAAGATTAACAGCATACAAGAATGATGATGACGGTTTCATGGTAATGACTATTGGCTCTGATATTGTAATATTTGGGGGGAAAGAAAGAGGTACGATGTATGGTGTATATCGATTCTTGGAAACGCTTTTTGGAGTTGAATGGTACACTCCTACATTTACGAAAATTCCCAAACTCACTACTTATAGTTTTAAAAAGATAGAATTTTCAGAGCATCCTAAAATATTTTACCGATATACCGATTTTTATTGTGTAAATGATGATGCATGGCTGGCTCATAATCTAATGAACAATAAGTATAGAAAATCTACATCCAAAACAAGTAAGTATGGCATCCAACGTTGTTTATGGGGTCAACATGCAATGAAAATACTTTTACCGGTTAAAAGTTATTTTGATAAACATCCTGAATATTTTGCTTTGTATAGAGGGAAGAGAATTAAAGATGGGCAATTGTGTTTATCTAACCCCAAAGTGATTGATATCTTAACAAAAGCAATCTTAACGGTTATAGAAACTCATCCTGAGTTTGACATTTATGATGTTTCACAGAATGATAACAATTATTTTTGCCAATGTGAAAATTGTAAAGCTGTTGAGGCTAAATATGGAGGAAAATCAGGATTAATTTTGTGGGCAGTTAACCAAGTAGCGAATGAGGTAAAAAAAAGCTTCCCGGATAAATATATAACAACTCTTGCGTATAAATTGACCCGAAGCGCTCCTGTAGGGATAGCTCCTGCAGATAATGTTGTTATAAGATTGTGTGATATAGAATGCTGTTTTGCTCACCCCCTCTCAGTTGATAATTCAAGCCGAAATACTTTCTTTATAAAAGACTTGGAAGATTGGAGCCGTATAGCAAAACATATTTTTATATGGGATTATGTAGAGAATTGGCGAGGATTTATGACGCCTTATCCGAATATTAATGTATTAGGATCTAATATTCAAACGTTTGTGAAGTATAACGTAATGGGTGTATTTGAAGGAGGACAGAATCTTTCTCTCGGTAGTGATTTTGAAGAATTGAAGAGCTGGCTGATTGGAAAGTTACTATGGAATCCATATCAAAATGCAGATTTTTTAGCACAACAGTTTATAAAAGACTATTACGGCTCTTCGTCTCAAGAAATTCTACAATATTACAATCTGTATAATTCACTTGTTAAACCTGATGTCCATATTGGATGTAGACTTAAAAATGAATCTGAGTTTTATAATGATGATTTCATAAAAAAGGCATATCTTATTATGGAAAGAGCAGAAAAGGCTGCGAGTGATTCTGTCATATTAGAGCGCGTGAAGAAGGTGAAATTGCAGGTGTTAGCGTCTGAATATGCATTGTATCCTCAGGATTTCTATGAGAGAGGGAAGTGGCCAGAATTCAAAACTTTGGTTTTGAAATATAATGCTTACATTAAGTTGGGTGTTGGGCCGGAGAAGTTTATTCCAGAGTTTGAGAGCATGGTTAAAAAAGAGAAATGGCACATAAAAGAGTCGAATATAACACCACTTGCTTTGTTATTTAGTAGCGGTGCCTTGATTGTGACAGGTGTTGGATTGAAAAGAAGAAAAAAGAAAACAGCATAGTTATGGCACTGGAGATAAAGCGCATAGTGAATGAACCCTTGGGATCAAACTGCTACATTTTGTACAATCTGGAGCATAGCAAGCAGTGCCTGATGATAGATCCAGGCGGCTCAAATATAGAGGACTATATTGACTTCTTGTCTGTTCGTAATTTGACTCTAGAATGGATTATCTTGACGCATGAGCACCACGACCACAGCTGGAGCGTAAATGTGCTGAAGGAGCAGTATTGCGGCGTGAAGGTGCTTTGCTCATTGGTGTACAGCGAAAGGATGGGAAGGGCTACGAAGAATTCTCAGCCTTTGATGAAAGGTGCAAGGCTTTTGTGGTGGCTCCAGCAGACAGGATAATTGACGAAGGTGCCTTTGAATGGAATGGGTATCTTTTTGAGGTTGTTTCAACTTCTGGGCATACGGCGTCATCTATCAGCATTATCGTAGGGAAGAACATCTTCACAGGCGATGCGTGGATAAAAGATACCCCTACGTTCACCAAGTTCCCTACGGGCAGTGCGGAGCAACAAGCATCTACCGAGGTCTATCTGCACTCGCTGCATGGATTTACCGTCTACGGTGGACATGGTGATTTCTTTGAAATTAAGTGAATCGTGAGCAAGTACTTTCCGCATGGTAAAGAGACTTTGTGGTCAGTTAGACAGTGAATTGGCTAAAGATTCAGAGTTCCGAAGTCAATACTATACGGAAGCCTTTATTATCTGTATCAGTTTTGAGATGAGATCTTTCAAAAATATCTTTAACGGGTGTAGGGATTATATTAATATGGTTCCAGCTAAAATCATATTGGCTACAAGCCAATGTTAAAATCAATCGAATTATTTAACTATACTCAGTTTAGGGTACTCTAAAGTGCCCTTTCAAAAGGAGATGCCCTAAATAGAGTGCTTACTTACCTTTTTTATATCTATTTTTTGTCATGAATAAACGAATTTATCTTTGCCTTGCTCACATGAGCGGCAAAGAACAAATGTATATCAAAGAGGCCTTTGATACGAACTGGGTCGTGCCTCTAGGTCCGAACGTGAATGGATTCGAGAAGGATCTGGAGGAATTCATGGGTGAAGGTAAACATGTGGTGGCTCTGTCTGCCGGTACTGCTGCGGTGCATCTGGCATTGCTTGCTTGTGGCGTGAAGCCGGGAGATGAGGTGCTGGTACAGAGCTTTACCTTCTGTGCTTCCTCGCATCCGATCACTTATCTGGGGGCTACACCTGTGTTCGTGGATTCGGAGGCGGATACTTGGAATATGGACCCTGTGTTGTTGGAAGAGGCGATTCAAGATCGTATCGAGAAGACGGGGAAAACACCGAAAGCGATTGTTCCCGTTGCCTTATATGGGATGCCTTATAAGGTGGATGAGATTATGGCTGTCGCTGATCGGTATGGGATTCCGGTCATTGAGGATGCGGCGGAGGGTTTTGGCTCTCGTTATGATGGACGTATGCTGGGTACGTTTGGAAAATATGGGGTGTTGTCGTTCAATGGGAATAAGATGATTACGACCAGTGGCGGTGGTGCATTGATTTGTCCGGACGGGGAGGCTAAGCGGGAGATCATGTTCTACGCTACGCAGGCTCGGGAGGCTTATCCGTAT
>OLRY01002239.1_pt1 | contig 14025 bp, 10 predicted proteins | sample 1672541 | NCBI WGS metagenome assembly OLRY01 (sample SAMEA3136697, study PRJEB25190) | human gut metagenome | biome: human gut; feature: human-associated habitat; material: faeces | place: Austria | collected 2013
AAAACAAGAAAAACGCTTCTGGAGTGCTGACCAAAAGCGTTTTGTCTACAGTCTGGGCTCTTTTCCCTGTGGAAAAGAGCTTTTTTTTGTGGATGTATCAGGAAATTAGTGTTATCATTATAGAATAAAAGCTGCACGCCCATAAGACCATGGAACGGGTTCCGGGTGCGGACAGAAATACGGATAAAACAGGAGAGGAGCAGACAAACGTATGAAATATACCTTGGATTATGAGAAATATGCGGAACTGGCAAGACGAGTGGCAGCAGAGGGAAGCGTATTGCTTCGAAATGAAGACAATGTGCTGCCTTTGCAAAAAGGGCAGAGGGTATCGATCTTCGGCAGAACGCAGTTTGAGCATTACAAGAGTGGCACCGGGTCCGGCGGTATGGTCAATGCTCCTTATGTCACGAATATCATTGACAGCCTGAAAGAAGATGGAATAATACAGGTAAACGAAGCACTGGAGCAGGTGTACCGTGAGTGGCTGAAGGAGCATCCCTTTGATGTGGGAGAAGGCTGGGCCATGGAACCCTGGAATCAGGAGGAGATGCCCGTAGATGAAGAACTGGCGGTGCAGGCAGCTGGACAATCGGATGCAGCGATCGTGGTCATCGGTCGTACTGCCGGAGAAGATAAGGATAACAGTGCGGCGGAGGGAAGCTATCTGCTGACCGCTTTGGAGGAAGAGCTCCTTCGTAATGTATGTCATGCTTTTGAGCATACGATCGTGGTACTGAATGTCGGTAATATTATAGATATGAAATGGGTAGACCGGTATCAGCCGCAGGCAGTACTCTATATCTGGCAGGGAGGCCAGGAGGGTGGCAGGGCCTGTGTAGACGTTCTGACCGGCAAAGTAAATCCCAGTGGTAAATTAAGTGACACGATTGCAGAAGATATTGAAGATTATCCTTCCACGGAAAATTTCGGAGATCCGGTGGAGAATTTCTATACTGAGGATATTTATGTAGGATATCGTTATTTTGAAACTTTTGCGAAAGATAAGGTGAAGTATCCTTTCGGATTTGGATTATCTTATACGAAGTTCCAGACAGAGATCCTAGGATTCTCAGTACAGGGCATGGCAGTCACGGCAGTTGCAAAAGTAACCAATGTCGGGGGAGTATCCGGCAGGGAGACTGTGCAGCTGTATCTGGAAGCACCTCAGGGGAAATTAGGAAAGCCTCTGCGCCAGCTGACTGCATTTGCGAAGACAGAAGAACTGAAGCCGGGTGAGACAGAAGAACTGCTGCTGAAAACAGAGCTGACGGAGTATGCATCCTACGATGACAGTGGTGTCACCGGACATAAATCCTGCTATGTACTGGAAGAGGGAGACTATATCTTCTATGCCGGAACCGATGTGCGAAGTGCGGTAGAGGCTGGCAAGGCGACCCTGACAGAGCTTCGGGTAGTGCGGATGGTGACGGAGGCAATGGCACCGGTACAGGAGTTTAAGCGCCTGAAACCTTTCTTTTTCGAGGAAAAGGATCATGCCATTGCAAACTGGGAAGATGTACCTTTACGAACGATAGATCTGGCGGACAGGATTCTTAAGGAGAGACCTACGCAGAGTGAGTATGCGGGAGACCGTGGCTGGAAGCTGGCGGATGTATCGGATGGAAAAATCACATTGGAACAGTTTCTGACACAATTGTCGGACGAAGACCTGATCTGTATGACCCGCGGAGAGGGCATGTGTTCCCCGAAAGTGACTCCGGGTACAGCAGCAGCCTTCGGCGGAGTGACAGAAGAACTGAAGAAATTTGGGATTCCTATAGCCTGTTGTTCGGACGGACCCTCCGGTATCCGTATGGATTGCGGCACCATGGCATATGCCCTGCCTAACGGCACCTTGCTTGCCTGCACCTTTGATCCGGAGCTGGTGGAGGAGCTGTATGAGATGGAGGGCATGGAGCTTCGGAAGAACAAGATCGACACCCTCTTAGGACCCGGCATCAATATCCACAGGAATCCATTGAACGGTCGTAATTTTGAGTATTTTTCGGAAGACCCGTATCTCACCGGTATCATGGCAGCAGCACAGCTGACCGGCATGGGAAAATACGGTGTCACCGGCACCATCAAGCATTTTGCATGTAACAATCAGGAATTCAAGCGTCATGATGCCAACAGCATTGTATCGGAGAGAGCACTGCGGGAGATCTATCTGAGGGGCTTTGAGATTGCGGTGAAACAGGGTGGCGCTTACAGCATCATGTCCACTTACGGACCGGTGAACGGACTGTGGACAGCTGGCAACTATGATCTCCTGACGACCATTCTCCGTAAGGAATGGGGATATCAGGGCATTGTGATGACTGACTGGTGGGCAAAGATCAACGAGGAGGGTGAGCCCGGCTCTGGCAGACAGACGATTCCCATGGTGCGGGCACAGAACGATATCTATATGGTCGTAGCGGATGCGGCATCCAACTCCGCGGGGGACAATACTGCGGAAGGGTTGGCAGATGGCAGACTGACCAGAGCACAGCTTACACGGAATGCGGCAAATATCTGTGGTTTCCTGTTACGTTCCGTTGCTATGGAACGGTTTCTGGACAGAGAGGAAGAGGAATGCACGGAGCTTCACAATCCGATAAGCACCGAGGGCGCAGGAGACAGCGGACAGGTGCTGGCGCGTCTGGAAATTCCGGAACCGAAGCTTTTAGAGGACATAGATCTTCCGTTGGAGAAGCTGTCCACGAAGAAGGGCACAAGTGCGGTATACCAGTTGCATTTCTCCAGGATCGGAAGATATGAACTGGTATTCCGGATGAGTTCTGCGTTAGGAGAACTGGCGCAGCTGCCGATCTCCGTGTTCCTGAACAATACATTACAACAGACCGTGACCCTTAACGGCACGGAAGGTCAGACCATGGAACGTGTTGTAACACTGCCCATTCGTCAGGACGGCGAGAAATATATGAAGCTATATTTCGGAGAGAGCGGTATCGACATGCACCGCATGTTCTTACGCTATGTGGGTAAGAACGATATCGAAAGCTTCCGGAATGAATGATCCGGAAAACTTTAACGGAATATTTATGCATAGCCTCCCAAAGAATGATTGACTTCCCCTGCTTTTTCAGATACAATCTACTCTTGTACGTTTATAAGAAAAACTAACGAGGAGGCAGGAAAAGTGATAGCACAGATACTTGCAGTAGTTATATTTATAGCGATGTTTGTCCTGATCGTTCTGGAAGTATGGGAGAGACACGTTATTACACTGGGCTGCGGTCTGCTGACGCTGGTGCTGGTATTCGGACTGGGAATGCACAGTATGGGTGCAGTGTGGGAGACTTTGAATTTAGGCAGCTTTTTTACAAGTCATTTCTGGTATACGGCGGGACAATCCGCGGAGACGTCCAGCGGCATTAACTGGGAGACGATCGTATTCGTAGCGGGAATGATGATCATGGTAGAGGGAATGGCGAGAGTCGGATTTTTCCGCTGGCTCTGCATGCGCCTTGCTAAAATGGTTAAGTATAAGGTAGTGCCGCTGTTCGTGACTTTTATGGTATTATCCGGTATTCTGGCAATGTTCATTGACAGCATCACCGTAATTCTGTTCCTGGCAGCAGTCACGATTGAACTGTCACAGCTGTTGAAATTCAATCCGGTGCCTATGATCCTGGCAGAGGTATTCTGTGCGAATCTGGGCGGATCCGCTACCATGTGTGGAGATCCCCCCAACATCATCATCGGTACTTCCCTGGGATATTCCTTCACGGATTTCCTGACCAATACCGGTCTGATCGCAGGTATTTCTCTGGTCGTAGTTGTATTGTATTTTTACCTGGTATTCCACAAGGAGCTGCGTGCCAGCGAGGCGGCAGCAGCCGGCAGCAATCAGACTTACCCGGATCCTTCCGAGGCGATTACCGATAAAAAGGGATTCATTATCAGTACCGTTATTTTCCTGTGTGCGGTAGCATTGCTGGTAACCCATGCACAGACCGGTCTGACCGTATCCTGCATTGGTGTGTTTATCACTATCGTGACGCTGATCGCCGCAGGCAGAGATGCCCTGAAGCTGATCAAGCAGATCGACTATAAGACGCTGCTGTTCTTCATCGGATTGTTCATGGTGGTAGGCGGTCTGGAGCAGACAGGTATCCTGAAAGTCATGGCGAACTTCATCGGTGACATCAGTAATGGTAATCTGATGCTGATGATCGCGATTATTTTGTGGATCTCCGCAATCGCCAGCGCGTTCGTGGATAATATTCCTTTTGCGGCGACGATGATCCCTATCATCAGCAGTCTGTCCGCGGCCCAGGGTGTGGATCTCTCTATCCTGGCATGGGCGTTAGCCATGGGAACCGATATCGGTGGAAGCGCAACTCCTATCGGTGCATCTGCAAATGTCGTGGGTATCGCTACCGCAGCAAAGGCAGGTCATATGATCAAGTGGGGAAAATATTGCAAAGTTATGGCTCCTGCGACTATAATAGTAATAGTAATCTCCATGGTAATGATCTATGCGAGATATCTGTAAGACTATAAGGAGGGCAGACCCATGAGTGAACAACTGATTATCTCCGTCAGCCGTGAGTACGGCAGCGGCGGACATGAGATCGCACAGAAGCTGGCAGAATATTACAAGCTGCCAATGTACGATCATAACCTGTTAGATGAGGTGGCTGCAAGCATGAATGTGAGCAGCAAGGAGCTGGCAGAGTTCGATGAAAAGAGACGTAACAAATTCTTGTACAGAAGTGTGATGGGAATGAACAGCTCTCCTGCAGATAATGTGGCGAGAATGCAGTTTGACTATATCAAGAAAAAGGCAGAGGCAGGAGAATCCTTTGTGATCGTAGGACGCTGTTCTGAGATCGTGTTGAAGGACAATCCGAATCTGATCTCCATCTTCGTATTAGGAGACAGAGAAGCCAAGATCGAGCGTGTTATGCAGATCTATGAGCTGGATGCGAGACATGCGGAGGAGCGCATGATCGAGAAGGACCGTCGCAGAAAATCTTACCACAACAGCCATTGTAAGGTAAAATGGGGCGACTCCAGGAACTACGATCTGTCCATCAACAGTAGCAGGCTGGGTGTGGAGGAGACCGTGGAATCTCTGAAGAATTACATAGATGCGAGAATCGCTCATAAATAGAATGATATAAGATAACAAAAATGCAGAGACTGTCTGTGGAAAATGTACAAGATAAAATCTTGTGGATGCCGTAGACAGTTTCTTTTTATTGCCATAGAAAGTGTGTCTTAAAAAATGCCGGACAACATTTAAGCAAATATTAAGGATTTCTGCCGTGACGAATAGGTGGGAGTGTGGTATCCTAGGAGACGAATAGGAAAGAGACTTAAGGAACGTACCGGCGCCGGTATGTGGAAATGAGGTACAACATGAGTGACAGAGAACGAGACTCCATACAGGAGATGGAAGATATACAGAAAGGGCTGGAAGCCTTTTTACAGCAGGAGATGCAGGAAATGCAGACGTCCGGCTCCGGCAGTGGGAAGTCCGGGACCGGAAGGCGGACAGCAGAGCGTCCGGCTCCACAGATGTTTGACATGACTGAGAATGACGAGGATGAGGAGGAACTGGATGTGATCGGATCCGGAAGACGAGCAAGAGCGGATGATTACGCGGAGGATTGGGATGATCCGGCGTATCGTAAGAGACAGGCAGCTCGCAGAGAGACGACGCGTAAGACTTCAGAGAATCGTAATAGTGGTGGCCGTAGTAACAGTAATGCAGATCGTCGCAGACAGGCGGCATCCGATAGACCTCGGCGTAGCAGAAGGGAGGACTATGCGGACGAATACGAGGACTACGAAGATCACAGAGAAAAAAATCGCTCCGGAAGAAAAGCAGGGAAGCGTGAGGAGATAGACACGAAAACGGATAAGAAGAGCAGAAAAGGAAACAAAAAGGAAGCCGGGAGCGGCAGAAAAAAGAAAAAATCCGGCTTCAAGCGCTTCCTGATCGCAGTGGCGCTGATCCTCGTATTTCTGGCAGCAGGGTTGTACGTCCTGGTGGGCAAGGTCTATGCCGAGATGAATTATGAAGAGATCGAATCCGTGGCAAGCTCTCCCATGAAGGAAGAAGGCGTCACGAATATTCTCCTGATCGGTAACGATTCCCGTGAGAACGGGGAGGATGGCAGATCCGATGCCATGATCCTGCTGTCTATCAGCAACAAGACGAAAAAGATATATATGACATCTCTGCTCCGTGACATGTATGTAGAGATACCGGGATATAAGGACAATCGTCTGAATGCGGCATATTCCTACGGCGGTGCGGAGCTGCTGATGGAGACCATCGAGCAGAATTTTGACATTCATATCAGCCGCTACGTGCTGGTGAATTTTGAGGCATTTGCGAATCTGGTAGATGCTGTGGGCGGCGTGGATCTGGAGCTGACCGGCAAGGAAGTGGAGTACGTGAATGGCTACCTGGTAGAATATAATATCCTGTTGGGCAGACCGGAGGGAACGGACTATTTCGATGACCTGTCCGGAGGTATGGTGCATCTGAACGGACCCCAGGCGCTGGCATATTGCAGAAACCGTTATATCGGTACGGATTTCGGCAGAACCGAGCGACAGAGAAAGGTGCTGACAGAGGTCATTCATAAGCTGCCTAAGGGTGTACTCACGAATCCGAAGGGTCTGATTGACGGTCTGATGCCGAATCTGACCACGAACCTGACCCAGACGGAGTGTTACCGGTTAAGCCTCATGGCACCGAAGATTTTGACATACGATATTATACAGAACAGTATTCCCATTGAAGGCACGTATAAGGATGCGACCCATCGTAAAATGTCCGTGCTGGAGGTGGATTTCGAGGCAAATAAGAAATTCCTGCAGGAGAATCTGTATGGAACGGGAGACAGCACTGCGACAGCGGCTTCTGAAAATTAAGACTGATTTAGGAGAGGGCTAAGGGATTTCTTTGTAACAGAGGGAGAGTGTTTATGGGGCAGAGGAAAAAGCGGTTTGTGGCACTGGTTTGTGCGGTCAGTGTAATAGCGTTTAGCGGCTGTGGGGATGATCTGACACAGCAGGTCTGTATTCCCGGGGTGGAAGAACTGGCGCAGCCGATCGGTGGTTACCATACCGGACCGCAGGACGATCAGCCCGGGGATAATATCGGGGAGATCGTTCTGCCAGGTGGGAAGGGCGGTGACAATACTGCATTGCCGGAATCGGGACAGTCCGGAGCTTCGGATACTTTGATGGGGGAACGCTGCACGATCACGATCTCCGCGGCAGGGGATGTAACTTTGGGCAATCATCAGGAACAGGATTACAGCTATTCATTCCGTCAGGCATACGATCAGGCGGAGGATGAGGGATATTTTTTCGAGAATGTGAGAGATATTTTCAAGGCGGATGATATGACCATCGTGAATCTCGAAGGACCGTTGACCACATCGGAACATATGCGTGAGGAGCAGACCTATTGCATCAAGGGAGATCCGGCGTATGCCCATCTGCTGACCTTAGGCAGCATTGAGGCGGTCAGTTTTGCGAATAATCATCGACTGGACTACGGAGAACAGGGCAGTCGGGATACAGTGGCGGCATTGGAGCAGGAGGGCATTGTCTATGCCTATGATAAAAATGTAGGCATCTATGAAATCCCGGACAGTGCGGCAGCCCACGGCGGAGAGCGGAATCTGAAGATCGGCATTATCTCCGTCAATGAAGTGGAATGGGGCGCACAGGCGGAGAAACTGATTCAGAATAATATCGAAGTGTTGCAGGAACAGAACGTGGATCTGATCCTCGCCTGCTGTCACTGGGGTATTGAAAAAGACAATTATCCGGAAAATTATCAGCAACAGCTTGGCAGGAAATGCATTGACTGGGGTGTGGATCTGGTCATCGGTCATCATCCCCATGTCCTGCAGGGAATCGAGGAATACAAGGGCAGATATATTATCTACAGTCTGGCAAATTTCTGCTTCGGAGCCAACCGGAATCCGGAGGACAAGGACACCATGATCTTCCAGCAGACCTTTACTTTTGAGAACGGGGAAAAGGTGGAGGATCAGAACGCCCGGATCATTCCCTGTATGGTAAGTTCTGTCAAAACAAGGAATGATTTCCGACCTACGCCGGCAACGGGGGAGGATAAACAGAGGATCCTGCAGCGTATGAACGAATACAGCAGTGCTTTTTGTGTGACATTTGATGAGGACGGCGGGATTATAGTGAATTGACCGATGGGAAAGGATAGGAATTGCCATGGAAAAAGCATTTAAGCTGGACTTTATCAATGACAAAACAGGAAGTCTGTATGTGAATTGCTGCGGGTGCTCTCAGACGGAAGCACTGCACAGCTTCGGACCGGCATCCAAGCCGCACTACCTGATCCACTATGTCTTAAGCGGCAAGGGGCATTTCCGGTTCCATGACAAGGAATACCGGCTGGAAGCAGGGTACGGATTTCTGATCCAGCCCAACGAACTGGCTTTCTATCAGGCGGATGCGAAGGACCCCTGGAGTTATCTGTGGGTGGGATTTGCCGGGAGCCGCGCGGAAGAGTATTTACATAGCATGGGACTGTCAGACAGGCATCCTATTTTTTCCTGTGATAAATCAGAGGAGCTGTATTCGATTGTCCGTGATATGATGGAACACAATACCTTTGGAATCGCGGATGATCTGCGCCGGAACGGACTGCTGGGAGTATTCCTGTCTGTGATCGCGGACAGCGCCGGTGTGGTAGCCAGAGAGGAAGAGGATAAGGGGAACCAGTATGTGAAAAAAGCGGTATCTTTTATCCAGAGTAATTACTGTAACCCTATCAAGGTCACGGATGTGGCGGATTATGTGTGTATCAACCGCAGTTATTTATATACATTGTTCCAGAATTATCTGGGAATGTCGCCTCAGCAGTTCCTCACCACCTTCCGTATCACCAAGGCGAGAGAGCTGCTGGAATCCACCAATTATCCGATTGAGAGTATTGCCCTGTCCTGTGGATATAGTGATGCGCTGGTATTTACCAAGGCATTCCATGCCATGAAGGGCATGTCTCCGTCAAAATACCGCAAGGAAAGCCACAAAGAGAGCACAAAAGAACAGCTCCAGGAGGTCGAAGGGCTGATCGCCCGGCTCCTGAAACCGTAAAGAACAACATTAAAAAAGCCCATTCATTTGAATATGAATGGGCTTTTTTGGTGCCTTGGTTTCATACAGGAATTCTATTTATTTAAGTTATTTTCTACATATTCCAGGATATAGAAATTATCCTCCGGCATCTGGCATCCGACGATATACAGTCCGTTATCGTCGGAACAGCGGATGATGCGACCTTCCAGTACATTATGATTCGGCAGAGCAAAATCATGGATCGTGATAATGACTTCTGCATTTTTGCTTTGGGTGAATATCTTGTCTGTGGCCAGGAAGGCGAATCCGTTGGCACTGATATTTTCCATGGTAGCCGCATATTCCGTATCGGAATTTTTGAACTTAATAGTACAGGTATTATTCAGATCCATACGAGGGTATTTGCGTCTATTGTTGATCCTGGGTCTGGTAGTAATGGTAATCTTGAAAGCATGTTCACCATTTTCAGGAGCAGGAGAAATGGTGGCTTTGTCCCAACAGTACAGGATATTACCTGCGGTAACCTGCAGCATACAGGAAGCAGACCCGTTAATCGTCAGCTTCTTCTGACAGGATACCAGCAGTCCCTCCGGAAGCTGCTCGATCAGTTCCCCAAGATATTGGACATCCTCCTGACCGACCAGCTGTAAGTCAATCTTCATTCCGGGCTTGATGTCTTCAATACCCATGAAACCACCGATACCCAGATCACACATCATGTTCTCCATGACATCTTCGATGGTATTGATATTGTCTGCTGTTTCCTGATACTTGCTGAGCATCCGTTCACTGGTCCGGCTGGAGTGTGTGATACAGGTTGTGATGGTATCCACGATGTTAGATACCTGCTCCATGTTGGATACCAGCTGGGTGTTGGAGTTCTCTACTTCTTTAATGGCATTATCTACAACCTGAATGTGATTGCCCAGCTGCACGGAATCAGAAGCAATCTGATTTACGTTATCTCCGGTCTGCGTTACTTTTTCCAGAGTGATCTGGATCAGCTTTAATGTCTCTTCAATGGAAGAGGTCATCTTTGCAGAGGTAGCATCCAGTCGGGAGAGAGCATCCCTGATCTGATCAGAGGAAGCGTGGGTCTCGGTGCTTAAGGTACGGATCTGATCTGCCACAACAGCGAAGCCCTTGCCGGCTTCTCCGGCTCTGGCAGCTTCGATGGAAGCATTTAATGCCAGCAGATTTGTCTGATTCGTGATCTTCTCTATGGTACCGGTCTCCTGTTTTACCATTTCGAATTCCTGACGGAAATTCTCCAGAACATTTTCCAGCTCAGTAGACAGCTGTGACATGGTAGCAGCGGTATTCACCAGACTCTTCAGGTCTTCCGCGCTGACGCCGGAATGGGATTGCGTTTTTTCGACGAGCGTGACCATTTCTCCGATCAGAGCTACCACATTTTCTACCTGGGCGCGGATATCGGATGTCATCTGTGTGGATGATGTGGTACGATCCTGCAGCATATTGTTGTTGTCAGTCAGCTCGTTCATACCCAGCATGACGATATCGGAGCCATGCTTATTCTCGGAAGCCAGCTCTCTTACGACAGTGATACCATCCAGAATGATATTACTCGAAGATTTGACCTGCTCTACGGTGGTTACGACTCTGTGCAGGTCAGCCTTGATGCTGTCGGTCATGGCACCGTCGGATTCATTCAGATGACGGATGGACATGACATAGCAGATGTAGCACAGGACGATACAGGACAGCTGTAACTGGTAATTCTTCATATCGGAAGCACTGTTGAAGCCCAGCATATAGCGATAGACGGCTGCACCGACGATGATCAGAGCATTGGCGATACCGCAGTTGATCATGAATTTCCGGTTCTTATATAGTACCAGCAGGCTCGTTACCGGCAGGATATAAGTGAAAGCGATCGGAGAAGCTGTAGTACAGATGACAAAAGTGTAGAAGATGCCGTAACCGATGACCAGATCGTAGCGGTAGAGTTCCGTTGCCCAGCCCTTTACACGTAACAACACTTCGCCGAAGATCAGAGGCAGCCAGCACAATGCCAGAAAAATAAGGTAAGAAGTGGTGGGATATAATCCCCCGGACGCATCGGAGCCATAGTTGGCACTCAGTAAAACAGCAAAAACGATCCAGATCTTACGGGCTTTCCGATTAGCTTTTTCTTTGAAAATATTTTCGTCGTATGTCATGATACATATCCCCCTTTACAGTCCTCTCCGGTATGTTCAAAAAAATGAATCAAATGGTGGATCACTTCCCTGCTTTCCGGAAGCTCCGGGTAAAAAGCGCTGAACGCATGGGTCAGGCGGGGATCCTTCGGGTAGTTGATCAGTTTATGGGGCATCTGATGTCTGCGCAGAGCCTTTTCAAAATTCAGAGTATAACTCTGAAGATTATCGTTGTCACTGGTGATCAGGAGACTGGGTGGCAGGCTGGTCACGATGTCCGGGGGCTCCGGAGATACATAGGGGGCAAAAGCACTTTTTTTATAATGCCGGCCGTAGAGATATCTGGGGAGGAAAAGTCCGATCTGATCCAGGCGATTCGTATAGAACATTCCGCTGATCAGGCCAAGTGCTCGGACTGGCAGGTCAGAAGGGGTTACTCCGGCAGCCTGTGCCAGTGCAGTGCTTCGCTGCATGGCGATTCCATAAGTCAACAGACAGGCACCGCCGCTGTCGCCGCAGGCATATATGTGGGAAATGTCACCGCCGTATTCCGTCAGATGATCCCGGATAAAATCCAGTGCCAGATGCAGGTCAGCCAGCTGGTCATAGAAGAGACAGTCCGGTATCAGCCGGTACTCAATGCTGAATATCAGATACCCCGCCTCACAAAGGGAGGCACAAAAGGGACGGTTGAATTCCTTGTTCCCTATGAGGAGGCCTCCGCCATGTACGTTGACGATGACCGGAAGAATCTCTCCGTCCCGTCCCCTGGGACGGTAGACATCCAGACGATGGGCCGGAACATGCTTCTCATCATAGAAAATATCCGATTGTAGGAAAACGTCTTCCGGAAGAGGATACTCTTTGCCCCTGGAAGCGTAACTTTGCTCGAATGCCGCCCGCTGCTTATAGAACATTTGACATATAAAGCTTTTCATGTGTACTCCTGATTCTGACTGTATATGTTTCAATAAAAGAGAAATATTTGTCGAAAAAAGCGATATGCAGTCTTTAAAAGAATACCACAGAAATGAATAGATTAAAATAGAAAATGCAACATTCTATTATGGAATGTTGCATTTTGTCTTGCACTACATATTTCGGCTGACCATGGGAAAACTTTAGCCTTTTTTATAAAAATCGTTAATGCGTTATTTTCATATCACTATAGCAATTACAGAAGCCGCATGTCATAGCTGTATGTCACGAAATACGGCATCTTTGTCATCCTGTTCAATTCCCAGATAATGTTTTGTGATCTGAAAAGAAGAATGATTGTAGATTTCCATCAGCAATGCGGGTGGTGTTCCCATTTTCCATGCATGGTAGCCGAAGGTCTTCCGCAGGGAATGGCACCGGATCACATCTTCGATCCCTACGGCTTCTGCAGCCTTACGGACAATGCGGTAGGCCTGGTATCGGGAGAGCGGGGAATCAGCTTTTCTGGGACTGGGGAAGAGGTAGTCTGTGTCGGCTATGGAAGTCTGTGTTTTTCGGTAGGACAGTAATGTTTCCTGAAGTTCTCTGTTGATCAGGATTCTGGTTTCTTTTTCCGTTTTTTTCTCCGTGATCAGGAGATGGGTGTAAAAGCGGCTGTGTTCTGTGCAATAGACATCTCCCCAGGTGAGATGAAGGATGTCGTTGATGCGGAGAGCGGTGTTCAGACCGATCAGGATGAGAGTGTAATTCCGGGAGTTGGGCTGTTTGGTAAGGTAGTACTCTTTGAAATCGTGTAGAAGCTGTTTGCTGCGGATAGGTTGTGTCGTGCTCATAATGGCCTCCTTGATGGAATAAATGAATTAGGAAAATGCAACATTCCATAATAAAATGTTGCATCAGTGCAAACCAGCAGGCAAGGAAGGCTGAATAAAAACAGGGAGGTTATCAATTATGCTGCGTCTGACCGTTAGTCCGGAAGAATACCTGATGATCAATGACAATATCAAGATCGTGTTCCTGGGAGGAACCAAGAATCATCTCCGCATCATGATCGATGCACCGAAAGAGGTGAACATCGTGCGAAGCACGGTATTAGAGAACCAGATCACAGATCCGGAGGAGAGAGCGAAGCTTCCTAAATATTATGCGGAAGAAGAGCACCCGGAGAAGTATCGCAAAAAATCCAACGTGATCATCACAAAGGGAAATGCGGACAAATAATTTCATACGGTAATAACCGGAGGAAGAGCGGCTCTGTCAGGGCCCGACAGGGAAGCTCCTACTCCGGTTACTATAAAAACTAACAACAAGTATCTGGGAGAAAAGGATTTCTCAATAACAATACAGATACGCACACTGCCGCAAAAGGAATTGGGCAGTAATACAAGGAGGTAAATTATTATGGTAGTACAACACAATCTTACAGCTATGAACTCTAACAGAATGTTAGGCTTAACCACCGCTTCTCAGGCAAAATCCACCGAGAAACTTTCTTCCGGTTATAAGATCAACCGTGCAGCTGATGATGCAGCAGGCCTGTCCATCAGTGAGAAGATGAGAAAGCAGATCAGAGGTCTGACACAGGCATCTTCCAATGCAGAGGATGGCATTTCTACTGTACAGACCGCCGAAGGTGCTCTTAATGAAGTTCAGGATATGTTACAGAGAATGAATGAGCTGGCAGTAAAAGCAGCTAATGGTACTAACTCTGAAGACGACAGAAGCTACATTCAGAATGAAATCGACCAGCTGACTACGGAGATTGATCGTGTATCTGAGACCACCAAGTTCAACGAGACTTATTTGCTGAAGGGTGACAAGA
>OLRY01002242.1_pt1 | contig 14003 bp, 10 predicted proteins | sample 1672541 | NCBI WGS metagenome assembly OLRY01 (sample SAMEA3136697, study PRJEB25190) | human gut metagenome | biome: human gut; feature: human-associated habitat; material: faeces | place: Austria | collected 2013
CGGCCCTTTGGGCAAAATAGGGCACTTCTCGTAGTCTTTCGAGCGAAAAGCCGAGAAATGCGCAGATGTCACCTGGGGAGACGCTCGGGAAGCGACGAGAAGACCCGCGAGAAATTACGAGAAGTGCCCGGTTTTGCCCATTTCAGCGAAAGAGGGGGCTCTTAACATGAGAGCGCCGGGCGGTTTGCGGGGCGCTCGGCCCCTTTGCGGGCGCGAAACCCGGCGGCAACGGAAGCCGTGCCATAATGGGCGGCGACCGATTCCCGCGAAGATTCGAGGTTTCCGTGAGCGATTCCAAAACCGTGCCCACCATGGGCGCCCCCGACGCATCCGATGCCGTCTACGATGCCCGCACGTTAGGTGCTCCGAAGATGACCGTCTTCGGCATCCAGCACATGTTCGCCATGTTCGGCGCCACCATCTTGGTGCCGACGCTTACCGGGCTCTCGGTTTCGGCCACGTTGCTGTTCGCGGGTTTGGGCACGCTGCTGTTCCATTTCCTCGCGAAGGGGAAAGTGCCGGCGTTCCTCGGGTCGTCGTTCGCGTTCATTGCGGGGTACGCGGCCATCGCGCCCAACGGCGAGGCGCATCTTCTGCCCTATGCCTGCTTGGGAGTGGCCTGCGCGGGTCTTCTGTACTTGGTGGTATCGGCGCTGTTCAAGGCGTTCGGGCCCCAGCGCATCATGCGATTCTTCCCGCCGGTGGTCACGGGCCCCATTGTCATCTGCATCGGGCTTATTCTGGCAAGCTCGGCCATTGCCAACTGCGAGACGAATTGGCCTATCGCGCTCGTGGCCATCATCATTATCGTCATCAGTAATATCTGGGGGCGCGGCATGATCCGCATCATCCCCATCCTGCTCGGCGTCGTTGGCTCCTATCTGGCTGCGGCCATCGGGGGCATCGTCGATTTTACGCCGGTGGTCGAGGCGCCTTGGATCGGTCTGCCGGTGCTGTGGGACAACACGGTGTTCGCGCTGTTCGGCCCCGACTTCAACGCGGGACTCGCCATCACGGCCATCATCACCATCATGCCTTTGGCCTTCGCCACCATCATCGAGCACATTGGCGACATGTCGGCCATCAGCTCCACGTGCAACCGCAACTTCATCGCCGAGCCGGGATTGCATCGCACGCTGCTCGGCGACGGTCTGGCCACCATCGTGGCGTCGCTGTTCGGCGCGCCGGCCAACACCACCTACGGCGAGAACACCGGCGTGCTCGCCCTTACCCGCGTTTTCGATCCGCGTGTTGTGCGCATTGCCGCCGGATTCGCTATCCTGCTGTCGTTCTGCCCGAAGTTCGCGGCGGTCATCTCCTGCATGCCGGCCTGCGTCATCGGCGGCGTGTCGCTGGTGCTGTACGGCATGATCTCGGCGGTGGGCATCCGCAACCTCGTGGAGAACCATGTGGACTTCATGTTGAGCCGCAACGTGCTGATCACGGCGCTCATCTTGGTGCTCTCGCTCGGCATCGCCTACAGCGCGGCCGGCGCCGCCACCTTCGAAGTGGGCGGCGTGACCGTGGCGCTGTCGGGCCTGGCCGTGGGCTCGGTGGTGGGCATCGTGCTGAACATCATCCTGCCGGGCAAGGCCGACTTCGACGCCTGGGATGGAGGCCTCGCCGCCGAGGCCGAAGCCGACGACGTGCCGCTGCCCCTGGAAGCCGAGGTAACCAACCTGCCCATTCGGGAATAGAGGAGAGGATAGGGAAGATCAGGGCGGTCAATCGGCTGCCCGGTCGATCTGCTGTCCGCTCAATCGGCTGCCCGGTCGATCTGCATCCTACTTTCGGGCGAAAAATTCGAGTTGTTAGAGTTTTGCTTCACGTATTTCTGCGGAGGTTGGGGCTTCGAAGAGGTTTTCCCTGCATAGGCGTAGCGCCATGGCTGCGATTTGCGATTTTTGCGACGCTCTTTTCTGCTGCAAGTCTAACAACTCAAAATTCTGAGCTAAAAATGTCGCTGATATTGCCTGGGAGTGTCCGAAAATCGCTTTCGCTTTTTCTTATTCGTGCGCGGGGAGCCACTTCTGAAGGACGACGGCCTCGTTCTCTTTTTCGTCGCGGGCGGCGTATATCAGGGTGACACGCGGGTATTTGGCCATTTCGGGGCTGGACAGCTTCTTCGCGAACTTTAGCGCCTCGGGGTTCGCGTCCAGCTCCGCCACATACTTTTCTTGGAAAGTGGCCCAATGGGATGGGTCGTGGCCGAAGGCCTTCCGCAATTCGGTTGAGGGCGCAAGGAACTTCGCCCATTCATCGTAGTGCACCCGGGCCTTGGTGAGGCCGCGGGGCCACAGCCGGTCGACGAGCACCCGGTACCCGTCGCTTTCCTCGTAAGGTTCGTACACGCGCTTAATGGCGATTTTCATGAGAATGCCTCCTTGGGCATAGTAGGTTCATCGGTGATTATCGCGCCCTTCGCCCGTCGTCAGCGTCTGGCCCACTTCCTGTAAGCAAAGCGCCCCTGCCCTGTTACAAAAAACTTGCCAGATCTTCCGATTGCTTTCTGCGCGGGCGCCCCGCGAACGCCTTCTGAGGCATCCGAACGAGCGCATCTGGTGCTACAGACGTCGATTCGTGGCTGAAGATGGCGCGGGGTGGGTGACGGCTCGCGGTACAATGGCGTTGTTCAAAGGGAAAAGGAGGAACGTCATGACCGTGTTGTTTGTGAACGCCTGCTTGCGCGGGGATGAGTCGCGCACGCTCAAGCTATGCCGCGAGTATTTGGAAGGTGTCGAGGGCGTGAAGGAAGTGAACTTGTCCGAGCTGCATCTTGAGCCCTACTACGGCGACTCGACGGCCTATCGCGCCCAGCTAGAGGCCAAGGGGCTATTCGACGACCCCATGTTTGACATCGGTAAAGACTTCGCCGAGGCTGACGAAATCGTCATCGGCGCACCCTACTGGGATCTGTCGTTCCCGGCGGCGCTGAAGATCTACATCGAGCACGCGGCGGTCATGGGCGTTACCTTCCATTACACGGAAGAGGGCACCTGCGAGGGGCTTTGCCGTGCGAAGCACCTCACCTACATCACCACGGGCGGCGGTCAGGTGAGCGCCATGAACTACGGCTACGAGTACCTCTGCGGCATCGCCAGCATGTTCGGCATCCCCGAGACCCGCTTCGCGGCCGCCGAGAACCTGGACGTGGTGGGCGCCGACATCGAGGCGAACCTGAACGAGGCTCGCAAGGTGCTCAGCCGTCTGAAGGCGACGCGGTAGGGAAGAGACGCTATCGCGCGATGCGAGTGAGCAGATCCACCTTGCTGCGGACAGCGTCGACGATAGTGGCCACGCGTCGCTCGGGAATATTGGGATTCTGGGAGAGGATCGCGCCCACTTCCTCGGGGTAGCCGTCCAGCATGACCGGGTCGAACCAGTCGAAATAGCCGTCGAACAGGCGCAGCTGGTCGACCGGCTTCATGCCGTTCATTTTGAAGGGCTTGGCCATATACAGGAAATCGCCGGGCACTTCCAGGAATTCCGCGTCGGACCACAAGCACGATCCGGAGTCGAACACCGGCGCGATGCTCGCTACCTCAAGCGTCTCCACGTTGCGGATGATGCCGAAGTTGCGGTAGTGACGGTCGCGGTTGGCCAGCACGAAGTCGCCGGCGAACATCTTGGCCAGCGAGGTCATGGTGGCGTCGGCGTCAAGCCCCAGATCCTCCAGGCGCTTCACGTAGAAGCGCAGATCGGACAAGTTGTTCGGCTGCTTCACGTTGCGGATGACGTCCCAGGCGGCCACCAGTTCCTCGTCGGGGCCCAACAGGTTCGGGCAGGCCGAGTACACCCGGCGTCCGTCCTCGAACAGCGTATAGGGAGTGAACTCGCCGGGCTCCATCAACCGACGGTGCAACGCCGTAGCGGCCACCTCGTTGTAGGGCTCCTGATTCACGAAGCCCACTCCTGACTTCAGCAGCACGCGCTCGCCGTTTACGATCTTCCACTTCTTCAGAAGGTCGCCTCCCAAGGTGCTGTTGGGGGAGGACAGGTTTACCGTGCGGTAGTCCGGCGCATCGGGGGAAGACCCCGCTAAGTCCTGGCCCAAGGTGAGAAATCCCAGGTCATCAGAGAAGTCGTTGTCGAAGAAGTTGACGGCGTCCCACGAGGCGGGATCGTCCTCGTCGTTCAGCCAGTAGCGGTCGGAAAGCGACAGCCCGAAGCTCTTCTCGGCGAGCACCAGCGTGCTTTCCAGCTGCAGGTTCTCCAGAAGGCGCTTGATCTGCGCGCGCGAGGAGGGGATGGCGCGGTGGCGCCACCAGTAGTTCAGCTCGGCTTTGGAGAGGTCGCCTCGGCGGTCGACGAGTCCGAATGGCGCCGCTTCGGGGGCGAACACCTCGCGGATGCGTACGGCCTTGTGGTCATCCAGGTCGTAGTCGAACGACAGCACCGGCGTGTTTTTGTTCATGAGCACGTAATGGGCGAGGGTCACGAGGTTCACCGCCTTTCGGAGCATGGGGCGCCGCGACGTGGCGCGCGGGACGTTGGGGCTGAGGGTTCGGCGTTGAGCCCATTATACGGGAAACCGTCGACCTATGCCGACCTACGCCGCTGCGGGTTCGATGGGGCGCGACCGTCCCACGCCGCTACGGATCCAATGGGGCACGCCGTCCTACGCAGCCGCAGGCTCAATAGACCGGTAGCAGCGGCGGCGCACGATGAAATAGGAGACGAGCATGGCCACGATCATGAACGACCAGGTGACCGGATAAATCACCATAAGGGTGTCCCAGGTGCCCGAAAGCGGGAACACCCAGGTCACCAGCGCCACGCGCAGCACGCAGGAACCGAGGATGGTGATGACCGCCGGCAGGGTGGACCAGCCCATGCCCCGCATGGCGCCGGCGGGCACTTCGTAGAAGGTGGTCAGGCAGTCAGGCAGCTCCACGAACCACAGTCGCACGAGACCGAAGCCGAGGGCGGCCGCGTCTGTGGTGAACAGCCCTAGCGCCCGGGTGCCCAACGCCGTGAACGTCACGCCCAAAATGAGCGACGAGGCGAACCCGAACAGCACACACCAGCGGAAGATGGCCCGGCAGCGGTCGGCGTTCTTCGCGGCGAAGTTCTGGCCGGTAAAGGTGACGGCGGTCTGGCCGAAGGCGTTAACAAAGAAGTAGGTGTAGTACTCGAAGTTCAACGTGGCCGCCGAGCCCGCGATGGCCGCCGAGCCGAAGCCGTTAATGGTCGCCTGAACGACGGTGTTGGAAAGCGAGAACACGGCGCCCTGAATGCCGGCGGGAACGCCGATGCGCAGAATGCCGGCCAGCTCCGGGCCGGAGATGCGCAGCTCGCGCAGGTGCAGGCGGAAGGGGCCTTCCTCGCCCATGAGGAACGCCACCACGATGACGGCGCTCAGGGCGGCGGCGATGACGGTGGCGATGCCGATGCCCGCGGTGCCCCAACCGAACAGGCGCACGAAGGCGAGGTCGAGGACGAAGTTCGCCACGACGGCGGCAGCGAGGGCATACAGCGGCCGTTTCGCATCGCCGTGGGCCCGCAGTAGCGCCGACCCGAAGTTGTAGATGGTGAGGAACGGAATGGCGCAGAAGTAGAGCCGCACATAGGTGAGCGCGTCGGCGAGGGAGTCTTCGGGCATGCCGATGGCGTCCAGCACCCAGGGGGCCAAGGCGAGCCCGGCCGCCCCCAGGGCCACCCCGGCGATGAGCGAGAGCGCCATAGCCGTGTGGACGCTCTTCTTGATGCTGTGGAACTCGCCGGCACCCACATGCATGGCCACGACCACGTTGGCGCCGATGGAAAGTCCCACAAACAGGTTCACGAACATAGCCGTCACCGGGTTCACGCCGCCGATGCCCGCGAGCGAGAAGCTGCTGACGAACTGTCCGGCAATGGAGGCATCCGCCGAGTTCAGCAACTGCTGGAGGATGCTGCTCAGCGCCAGGGGAATGGCGAACCGCAGAATCTTGCCCGGCAGGGGGCCATTAAGCATATCGATGCCGCCCACGCGCTTGCCCGATGTATTTCGCCTCTTTAGTCTCATAGTGGTTGCATCATAGCGTTTTCGCACGGGAGGGGCCGATCTATTCCGCCATTGGCGTGCGGGGCGTGGGTTGGTGTCAGCCGTGGAGGAAGCCGTGCGACTTGGTATAACGTTGCGGGGCATGAACGGCGACGACTGGGTCGAAGACGCGGTAAAGAGCCGCACCGCGTTGCGATGCCCATTTTCCGTTTCGGTGGTACACTGCGAGAGGTCTTAGCGGATTGCCCTGTCCGAGGATGTAATTATGACCCTAGATCTTTTGCGGGAGTACATTGTCTTTGCGAAGCATCTGAACTTCAGCCGTGCGGCGGCCGAGCTCAGCATGACGCAATCGACGCTTAGCAAGCACGTGGCCGCGCTCGAGAAAGAGCTGGGGTTTCTCGTGGTTGAACGTGGCCGCGAGCTGCGATTCACGGCCCAGGGAAAAGCCTTTCTCGAAAGCGCCCAGAAGGTCGTGCACCTCTACGACGACGAACTTGCCGCGCTGCAGGCGCAGTTTGCGTCGAATGCCGAGCCAGTGCTGCTCTACGAGAGCCTCTCACGCTGGACGGAATTTCTCGACTCCCTTGATGACGTGCCCTTCTCGTTCGCGGAAATGAAATCGGGCGAATCTATCATCGAGGGGGTGACGAAGGGCCGCATGGACGTCGGGTTCGGCCATGACCTGTCGATCGATGCTGACTCGCAAGCCTCTGCGGAGGAGAGGGGCATCGACATCGTGCCGATCACCGCGATGCCGATGGGCTTGCTGTTGTCGCGAGACAACGAGCTTGCCCGGCTTGAAACGCTGGGCCGCGACGATTTGCGCAGCCGGACGTTCGCCGTCCTCGATGGATCCTTCTTCGACGAGAACAGCGCGTTTATCCCTGCCCTTTTCGGCCGAGATCTCGATCTGCGATTCTCGATCACGCCCATTTCGGGGAGCTTGGCGAATGTCGACCACCTGCAGCTGGGGGACGAGATTCTTCTGTACGACCGCGAGACGCTGCGGGCGCTTTGCGAGCGCCGGCAAGATCTGACGATGTTCGAGACGTTGGACGGAATCCCAATCGAAGTGCCGATCGCTCTCTACTGTCGCAGGGATGATCCTAATCCCAACGTCTCCCGTTTTGTCGAGCGCGCTCGCGCATTTTTCAAAAAAGCCGAGTGAATGCCAGTTCGATCCCGAAATGGTCGGTTCCCAGGGCCTCAGATCGACCATTTCTAGGTCGAACTGGCATTTTCCGCCCTCGCGGGGCTGAGCAAGCAGCCATTTCGGGGTCGAACTGGCATTCACTGAGCGATTTTCGAAAATGACGGGGACTCGTCGGGGCCTTCCGAAAATAAAGGGGAACTTTCCAAAAAAGACGGGGGAAATCGTCGGGGCCTTCCGAAAAACGAAGGGCCGTTGGGGAACCTTCCGAAAGACGAAGGGGCCGAGGGACTTCCGAAAATGAAGGGGACTTCCCAGAAAAAAGGAAGCGCCGAGACAAAAGAGGAAGCGCCGCATCTTGAAGACGCGGCGCTTCCTAAGGGGAGGGGTGAAATAGATGGGTGGTTTCCGGAATTTACTGGGTGGCGAGCCAGGTGCCGATGAGGCGGCCCGAGGTCAGTGCCCACGAAAATTTGCCGCCTGCTCCCGTGAGGTAGTCTTTCGCGAGGCCGTGGGCTCCCTCGCCGGTAGCGTAAAGCCCGGGAATGACCTCGCCCAGAGTGTCGATAACCTCAAGCTTGTTGGTGACGCGCACGCCGAAAGAGCCGGACATAACCGTTGCGTACACTGGCCCGATGATGCGATAGGGCGGCGTGGTGAGACCTGCGGTCGCGATGCCGAAGTTGGTGCGCCCGAAGTCCGGGTCGCTCCCCGCGGCTGCATTCGCGTTGTACTTCTCGATTTCCGCAGCCAGCCCCGCAGGGTCTACGCCTGCGGCCGTGGCCACCTCCTCGATGGTGTCGCCGAAGAAGACCTTGCCCTCCTGGCCTTCAAGCTCGGAGAACGGGCCGTAACCGGAGCCGCGGATGGTGAGCTTTGGTTCCGCGCTCATCTCCGGAGTCTGGGCGATAGCCTCATCGTACACGAGGAAGGCCTGGCGATCGGGCAGGGCGTCAACGGTGAGCAGCATCTCGCCGGAGGGCGTGTTCTCGCTGGCAAATCGCTTGCCTTGGGAATCGACGAGAATGGCACCCATTTGGTTCATAAGCAACTCGTACCAGTGCGACGCATTGCCAGCGGTGCAGAACAGGGCCGGTGCCGCAGCTCCGGCAGTGTAGTCAGACGTGTCGGCGCCTACCTTGCACATCATGCGGATACCGGTGCCGTCGTTGAGTTTATTGGATGCTTCGACATTAGATTGGGCGAGGGTGTAAATCTTCTTGCGCCACTCTTTCGACGCCTCGATGGATCCCGTGGCCATGATGACGCCTTTGTTGCCCTTGAAGCACCCACCGTTGGCTCCCTCGGCCTTAACGCCGACGACGCGGCCGTTCTCGACGATGAGCTCGGCTCCCTTCGTGTTGAACTTGAGATCGACCCCGGCTTCTTTCAGCTGCGGCTGAATAACAGAAGGCCATGCCGAGGCATCGGGGTAGAGCATATGCAGACGTGCGAAGGGCTGTCCCGGCTGCTGAGAGGGGCCGACGATGTTCACGCCATGGTCTACTAGCCAATCGACGGTGTTGCCTGCCTCGGCGCAATGGAGCTCGGTGATGCACCAGTCCTCGCCAAAGTATTCGACAGCGTCGGGGCCGTACTGAGCCTCCAGGGAAGCCTGGGCATCGCGAAGAAGCATGTCGCCGTTGTCGCCCTCGATGCCGGCTTCGGCCTGCATTTTCGTGCCGGCGCCCAGAATGGCGCCACCGCAGAGCGCGCCGCTGCCACCGATGGAGCTGTTTGCCTCAATGACGATGACCGAGGCGCCGGCTTCCGCAGCGGCCAGGGCTGCGCACGAGCCGCCGGTGCCGCCACCTACGATGACGATATCCGCCTCCTGATCCCAATTGATCGACGAAGCGGACCCGGTCTGCGCGAGGTCGCCAGCGCTGCTCGGGCTGCTGGGGCTGCAGGCCGTCAGGCCCGCGGCCGTCGCCGCGACACCAGCCGCCAGCGCGCCCTTCATGAAGTTTCTGCGGGACAAGTTCTGTGTGGATTCTTGCTCCATGGTTTCCTCCTCCTTAGTTGCCTTTTGCTGCTTGGAACGCGGCTTTGCAGCCGCAGGGGAGGAGTTTAGGCAAACACCCGAGAATACTAAAAATTCAAATGTCGAAAACTGGTAGTCGGAAACGGAATACCTGGAAACAACCCTGCGATCCCATAAGAGAAATGCTGTAGGGGCTTTCTCCCGCTAGTTCCTCTCGTAGCGAACGGATCGGCCTTCGCCAACCTTGGTTATGAGCTTTTTCCCGACCAATGCATTCAGAGTTCTGATGGCCTTGCTTTTCGATAGCTGCGTCTTTTCGGCTATCTGAGACCGCGTGAGAGCGGAGCCTTTGGCGAGCACGTCAAGTATGGCTCTCTCGTCGGGCGTTACGTTCTCAAGCACTGTCACGGGAAGCATCACCGTAATCGAGCTATCGCGCAGAGCGAAAGAGGGCGATACTGTTTCATGGGCGTATTCGTCCAGGATGCGCGGGATGCCCGTACCGAACCGTTCTATATGTCCCAGTCGAAAGAAAACGTTCGCAAGGATTGGGTTGCGAGCCACTGAAGGGCCTCCTGCGAGGTAGAGCTCCTCTGTGATTCCGGCAGGCAGTCCTCCTGGCGAGGTTATTTCAATGCGATCGGCAAACATGCCCACTTTTATGTTGGCGCGAACGTCCCAACAGCGGTGGACGAGCGCGTTGGCGATAGCCTCTCGGAAAGCCTCACGCGGCACGAGCGTCTTCGCTATGCGCTCGAATCCGACGATTTCTTCGTAGGCGTAGTAGGTGTCGAACACTTCTAGCGTGCGTTGCATCTGCTCAAGAACCGACATGTGCTCGAACGTGTGCCGGGCGTTGATGATGTTGATGCTCTCGCCGAAGCGCGCAATATCAATGCCAGGGAAATGATTGCTATCGGCGAGAAGGGCGGCCGCGTTGCAGTATTCGCCGGAAGGTGTCATAAGCTCAAGCGAAATAAGGGAATTTTGATCGAGGGGTTTGAGCCCCAGTTTGGAGGCGAGCTCCTTCTCGAGATGGCCAAATGCGAGGTCCTGCTCTTTTGCGACGAGGGCGTCGAAGCTGACATGCTCACCCGTCAAGACGAGCCTGCCGTACTCAAGGCGGCTCACCTCGACGGTGGAGGTGTCGGCTCTGCGATAGGCGCGCCCCGAGAAAAGATAGGGTTTATCGGGACCTTCATGCACCGTTAGCGTGACTGTTCTTGCGTCCTCTTCGATGGCCAACTCGAAACGAGGCACTGGATCGATTGAGTCGTTAATCGCGTGTTCGATGCGAAGGCAGGTGTCTTGCGGATCGGCCAGTCCGACGGGCGTGCCGTCGTCTGCGATGCCGAAAATGATCTTCCCCGTGCCGTAGTTGGCATAGGCGCTGACGGTCTTCAGGTAACTTTTCGACAGCTGTTGTTTAAACTCAAGAGTGGCTGTTTCGCGCATAGTGGCCGCCTTTACGTCTCATCGTTGCAAACATTATGCAACGAAAACAGTTTTCGTTTCAAGTGATTGCAACGAAAACAGGCAATTTGTGCCTATCGTCGCAGGGCGCGGGGCGTTTCGATGTCGTGATAAAAGGCGCCAGTCTTCCTCCTATAATCCGAAATGTCGTAAGAAACTGGGAGTTTATTGCGACATTTTCAAAAGAGTTACGCGCCACCTGCCTGAGTAACTTATCAGTTTTATGTCTAGCGCATTCAGTTAGCGCTTAGCTCGCAAGTCCGTTTTCCTTTCTGCAAGCCTCCATGCACTCGAGAACGATGGCTGCACCTTCACGAACCCAATCGCTGGCGTCAGCTGAATACGTGAGAGAGGTGGGCATGCCGAAGGGCTTTCCGTCGAGCTCTTCGAAGAGCACCACGTCGGCGCGGTCGGCGAACCAGTGGCGGTTTTCGGACAGCCCGCAAATATGCAGCCCATCGCCGTAGGTGGCGAAGGCCAGACCGCTCATGCCGTTGATAGGCTGCAGGCTGAAGTGCAGATCCAGATTGTCGCCCAACATGCGCTCGTAAAGATAGCGGATGCGGTCGTAATTGTGGGCATCGTTGATGATAATGGATGCGCCGCGAAGGTCGCTGCGCGAGAGTGCGGACTTGCTTGCCAGGGGATTCGACGCCATCATGCTGATACTCATGCGGAAGGCCAAACACGTTTTTGTTACCAGATCGAGAGCGCTCGCCTCCTTTACGAGTGAGGCAAAAGGCGTGTAGTCGTAATCGAGCACGATGTCGGCCGTGCCATTGGCGATGGGCTGGAAGATGGGATCTCGGTAATCGTGTTCGACGAAAGCAAAGGGCATGGGCAGCCGCTCTTTAAGTTTGGTCGCAAAAAGAGGAGTTGGATATTGAACAGCGATGCGAAGAGTGGCGTCAGGATCGCCCATCTCTCGGCACCGTGCCAGTGTCTCGTCGAGTCCATCCAGCAGTGTTCGGGCTCCGTCGAGAAAAACGGCCCCTTTATCGGTGAGTCGGTTGCCCGCTTTCCGGTCGATGAGCGAAAAGCCCACGTCGCTCTCGAGCGCAGCAATATGGGTGCTTAGCGTTGATTGGGCGATGAACAGCTCTTTGGCGGCATCGGTGAAGCTTAAGTAGCGAGAGAAAACGACGAACTCTCGCAAGTACTCGGTTCTCATAGCGAACCTCCTCCCTTGCTTTTTTGCATTATCGCATGTTGCGCAAAGCAAGAGCACGACGTCCGAGACAGCGATATCGGATTTCACGAAAAGCCATCATGAAACGTGATAGCGGATCGCGCATTTGCATTTAGCTATCGGCCTGGCGCCAGCGCACTATGGGGTCGTGCCGAAGGGCAACTAATGTAAGGAAAGGGGACAATCATGAATCTGAACGAAGGACTCAATCGTCGCAGCTTTTTGAAGGGCGCGGCTCTCATGGGTGGAGCCGCCGCTTTTGCCGGCATGGTTGGTTGCGCGCCCCAAACGTCCGCTTCTCAGGAACTGAGCTCCACGAGCGATTCGGCGTGGGACAAAGAAGTGGACGTTGTGATCGCCGGCGCCGGCGGCGGTGGCCTGAACGCGGCGGCCCGCGCGGTTCAGCTGGGCGCCGACGTCATCTGCGTGGAGGCCATGGGGCTTCCCGGCGGCAACGCCCAGGAGGCCGGCATGTGCGGCATTTTGGGTGGCTACTCGGGCCAGGAGGAGAAGAAGTTCGCCTTCCCGAGCTATCCCTTCGACCCCAAAGCGCTGACCGATTGGGCCATGGACGAGTACCACTACGCGGCCGACCCGAAGCTCATCTACCGGCTCGCCTGCGAGGGCGGCAAGTCGCTGGACTGGATGGCCGACTGCGGCGTGCACTGGCGTCTGGGCGAGGTGCCGGTGTACGTGGCCCCGAAGCGCTCGACGCTGGACCACCACGTGCTGAAGATGAAGGACGCCACCGACGCCATGTACAACTACGGCTACGCCCACGGCGTCGATTTCCACTTCCAAAGCCCCGCTGTGGCCCTCGTGCAGGACGACGACGGACGCATCGTGGGCGTCGTGGTGAACGAGGACTACGAGACCGAGCGCTACATCCGCGCCGACCGCGCCGTCATCCTCACGGCGGGCGGCTTCTGCAACAACAAGGCGCTCTTGGACAAGTACATCCCCACGGCGGCCATGGGCTGCGCCTCCAGCTACTTGACGGCCGGGGAGCGCGGCGAGTGCTTCCGCATGGGGCTGGGCGTGGGTGCCGACGTGTCCGGGTTCAACAGCTCCGCCTCCTTCGACGGCGGGGTCGACTGGCAGGCCGAGGGCGGCACCTGGGCGCGGTTCCTCTACGACGGCATGACCCAGCTCTCGCGCCAGCCGTGGCTGACTATCGACCGCTGCGGCAACCGCCTGCGCTACATGGACTCCCGTGTGGCCGAGGACGGCGCCAACGCCATCTACGCCTTGGGCGATTTGGCCACCATCCAGATGACCCCGCCGGGCCACCGCTCCTACATCATCTTCGACGCGAACTACGAGGATCACCTGGCGGGATTCGCCCAGGAGCACTGCCGCAAGCTGCTGACCCCCGACCTGGAGCAGATCGAGAAGGTGCCGGAGCACTACCGCGACTGGCACCACGGCGTGCAGGACGCCATCGACGCCGACGTGCTGAAGCGCCGCGACAGTCTGGAGGAGCTCGAGCGCGATTTGGGCCTCGCCGAGGGCGTGCTCACCGAGGCCGTGGCGAAGTGGAACGACGCCTGCGAGCGCGGCGAGGACGACTTTCTGTACCCCATGCCCGCCGAGTGGCTGCACCCAATCGTGGAGCCGCCCTTCTACGGCTGCCGCATCGGCGGCAACCTGTACGGCACGAAGGCGGGGCTGCTCATCAACGACCAGATGCAGGTGGTGGGCACAGACGGCCGCGTGATCCCCGGCCTGTACGCCGGCTGGCACACCGCCGGGGGCGCTTGCGGCGAGAACAGCTACATCGGCGACCCGATTCTGGGATCGCTCATGGGGGACGTGGGGCTCGCCTTCTGCGGCGGGTATCTGTGCGGCACCTCTGCGGTGGAGAACGAGATCAACGGCGGCCAGGCGTAAGGGCGCGAGCGCGCGTACGGATAGGAGTTCGTTATGAAAGATATGAAAGCGATGGCGCGGCCGTTTCTCGCGCTGTATGCCATGGCGCTCGTGATTGCGCTGCTGGGACGCATCGGGCTTGCGGTGGCCGGGGGCACCGGCGTGCTCGCCTTCGACTACATCTCGGCCTCGGGCGTGCCGGTGCTCGATGTGATCTGCTCTATCCTCACGGGCTCGGCCTTCGTGGCCTTCCTGTTCGCGGCTGGCCTCGCGCTTTGCGTGTCGACGGCCGGCGCGGTGCTCTACGGCGCGCTGGCCTCGCGGGCGCAGGGCGATGCGGGCGCTCCCG
>OLRY01002243.1_pt1 | contig 13989 bp, 10 predicted proteins | sample 1672541 | NCBI WGS metagenome assembly OLRY01 (sample SAMEA3136697, study PRJEB25190) | human gut metagenome | biome: human gut; feature: human-associated habitat; material: faeces | place: Austria | collected 2013
GAACAAAAGTTTAAGCACATCGTTGTTTAATTTACAAGGTACAATCTGCTGTTTTGCGCTTGTTTCTGAACTTTTCAGCTCATCAACTCTCGCTGACAGCTTATTTAGTATACCGCAGTATGCGCCTAATGTCAACACTTTTCTTCAACTTTTTCAAAAAAAATTTTACAGGAAATTTGTACACTCTATATATACCTATATTATATATTCCTCCTGTCCAAATGTCCTGAAAATAAAACACCACCTGCCGCTGTACACCGACAATCGCGGAAATAATGCAGCACACCATCTTTCCGAGGATATTTCAATATTCGGTTGTAATCTTTATCACATATTACTAACTTTTATACCATATTTTTAATATTTCCGCGGAAATTGTGCGCTACTTTGTGTCTTTTCCGCTGTATACAATATATATCGCACATACAAAAATTTTTCTTTTATTAAAAACCACGTTTGGAGTTAGCTTATTCTAACTCATTGCAGGATTTTGTGTACTTTTGTGTTGTTTATGTGATACGGCCGTTCTTTTATGTAAATATCAGGATTTGACAACACAAAATCTTTATGGTATTTTATTACCCGCTTATAAGTTAGCATATGATAACTCACTGTGATCACGCTCCTTTCCTATGGAAAGGAAAATTTTTACCGGTATAGTTAGCCAAGTCTAACGACAAGGAGGAAAATATACTTGAACAAAAAACGTACCCTTGCGATGCTTTTGGCAGGAGCTATGCTCCTGCCAGCGAATGCATTCGCTGCCTCGCCCGAAGACTTTACCGATTTTCCGACCGACTGGTCCGCAGCCGGCCTGCGCAGCGCTGTACAGAACGGCCTGCTGAACGGCTCAAACGGCCAGATTAACAGCTCCGGCCTGCTGATTCGTGCCCAGATGGCTGCTATCGTCAACCGTGCCTTTGCCGCTCGAAAAACAGCTGACCTGTCGGTTTACAGCGATGCAAACACTTCTGCATGGTATTACAACGATCTCGAACTGGCCGTTGCCATGCGCACATTTCAGGGTGCAAACGGCAAACTGAATCCCGAAGCGCCGATCACCCGTGAAGAGGCTTTTGTTGTCCTCGCGCGTGCATTTGCACTTGAAAGCGGCGATACGTCCGTTCTGAACAATTACACCGATGGTGCTTCGGTCTCTGCATGGGCACAAAGCAGTGTAGCTGCATTGATCGAAAACGGCTATGTCAACGGTGCAAATGGTAAGCTGAACCCGAAAACCAGCATCACCCGTGCGGAATTTGCCAAGGTCATCAGTGAGATGGCCAGCACCTACGCCAATGCAGACGATTCTCTGTCTGCCACGGTGGACGGCAGCGTTATTGTGCGTGAAAACAGCGTTTCCCTGTCCGGCAAGACCATCAACGGCGATCTTATCATTGCAGACGGCGTCAGCAGAATCGACCTGACGGGTGTTACTGTCACCGGCCGCATTGTGCTGCGCGGCGGCGAAAGCGGTGTAACCTTCAAGGACACCAAGGCCGGCAAGGGCATTATCGCCAATACCGACATTGCGGTTTCCGGCTCGGTTGACAACATCACAGTCGCACAGGGTTCTGCCATTACCGTAAACAGCGGCGCGTCTGTCGGTTCCATCAACGTCAACGCAGAAGGCGCAAAGATTACCGGTGCAGGCAAGGTTGGAACCGTAAAGGCGAACGCCAATAACGTAACCGTTACCACCACCGGCACCAAGGTTACCGCAGCAGACAGCATTTCCGGCGTCAAGGCCGGTGATAAAGCGGTTTCCGCAGGTAAGACCGAAACGGTTGGCAGCACAGCTTCTGGCGGCGGTTCGTCGAGCGGCGGTTCGTCCTCCGGCGGTTCGTCTTCGGGTGGTTCGTCTTCGGGTGGTTCGTCGAGCGACGGTTCTACTGCACAGCAGAATCTTGTTGTGGCTGAGCAGACCAAGCTGGTTGATATGAACACCGTAAATCTGGGTGCACTCGGTCAGTTTGTTGTGGTGCATTTTGAAAAGGGCAATAATCTGGATAACTGCACACTGACCGTTGACGGTGCAGAAATCAACTCTGCCTGCACAGATGTCTCGACCGATGGCAGCATTGTTAAGTGGCAGTCTACCGTTCTCAACCCGAGCACGCTGACCGTTACCAACAAGAGCACTGGCAAGACCCAGACGATCCATCTTGGCGGCACGAATACCGCAACACCGACCGTAGCTGGTAAACCGCAGGATTACAATCTGCTCGCACACGGTCCGGTTTATGTTTGGGACTATCATCAGACCAACAAGGATAGCGCCGGTAATGTCCGCGTTTCCCCGTCTCACACCACCATTGACACAGCAGAGGCTTCCAACGCGATCCGCTTCTACTCTCCGGACGCAGTTCTGACGAAATCCGAGAATTCCGGCAATCTCTACGGTGTTACCGGCACCGTAGAACTGATGTTCAACTACGCAAACGGCACCCAGGCAGAGCGTGACTGGGTAGACGGCATTAGCAGCGTTGTACTGCTCCAGGATGACGAAAGCAACAGCGAACTGAATACCAATCTGACGTGGGAGCTTGACAAAGCCTATCCGCACGGTAAAGCTGTAGATGGTGTACAGCCGACGGTTGCCTGCATCAAGGTTCCGATTGGCCAGATCAACTTCTACTCCAACGGCCGCTACAAGCTGCGCGTTGTATCCAACGGCAAAGCCGAGCTGTTCCCCATCCATGTGGTAAACGAAAAGACTCCTTCTATGGCCCTGAGCGACATGAGCGCCAAGAGCGGTGTCAACACGCACTTTGAAGTATCCGATATGCTGTACGGCATTACCCAGCCGATTTACCGTGTAGAGCTGACCGACCCGAACGGTAACACCTCTGAGCTGACAAAAATTGATGACTGGTACCTGATCGGCGATACTTTCGTACTGTACAACGACAACACCAATCATCTTTCGGTTTCCGGCAACTATACGCTGACGATCTATGCAAACGGCTTCAAGAAGTTCAACAAGACCTTCTACGCATCCGGTGCAGACAATCAGCAGGTAGTTACTCCGGCGGCTCGCGCAGAGGCAGCAGGTGTCGATGCACTTTCTGCTGCAACCAGCGGTGGCGGCGGCGCTACCTCGTCCAGCGGTGCCGAGGGCGGCAGCAATACCATGAACGCTGACCTTGTTTTCAGTGCCGACCTGCTAACCAATGCTAAGATTGTAGAAGAACTCAAGCTGGATAACACCTACGCTAACGCAATCTCCGAGCGCTGGGATAATATGATCTCTGACTCAATCTATTATGAAGGTGCAGAAAAGGTTTACACCCGCACCGGCTTCTTTGATGCAGCAAATCAGGCCCGCACCCAGAATCAACTTCTCACCTTTGCAGAATATACCGCACGCGAAGATGCAAAAACCACGCCGAACCGTCCTTATGCGGTAAAGAAGGTACTGGAAGATAATCTGCTCGGCGAGGCCACCTCGTTCAGCGAGGCTTCCTCGTGGGCTGCACCGTATCTGGTTCCGGTTACTGAAAACGAAGATGCCACTTTCGATCGCGTTACCTCAATCAGTGAAGGTCAGGATGTTACTTTGCTTGCTTCCGGCAGCGATGTAGCCGCATATCTGAACAAGCTGCAGGACAACGATAAGGCTCAGGTATACCTGAATCAGGGCACCAGCACGCTGTCCCCGCTGGTAAAGGGTACGGATTACACCATTGACACCGATAAGGGCACCATTACCATCAAGGCTGATAAGCTGAAATTGAGTGATAATGACCTGAAGATCGTCGTAGAAAACTACCAGCCAGTTAAGCTGACGCTGACGGTAAATAAAGAACAGGAAAACGTTTCTCTTTCTGCACCGGAATCGGTTGAACTTGGCAATGATGTTACGATCACCTGCAGCAGTGCAGATCACGTAAATGGCGTTTGCGATTTCTTCAAATATCTGAATAAGAATACCGCTGTTCGCATGACCGGTCCTGATGGCACGACTCGCAATGTACTGCCGGATGGTCAGGAAGGCTCTAATCTTGGTTGGAAGGTCAACGGCAATACGCTGACGATTGGTGCAAACCTGTTTAAAGAGACGCAGTTTAACAATGCAACCGGTACCTACACGCTGACTCTGGCTCCGGATTATTACACTGAGCAGACCGTTTCCTTTGAAGTAAAGGCTAAGGATAACTCTGGTAACACTGAGGTCACCACTAAGGATGCACCGACTCCGAACAATGCAGAGAAATCTATGTTTGGTAGTTACTCTCTGACTTTCGGTATGAATAATGACGATTACATGAAAGCCATTACTTCAATTAAAGTAAACTCAACTTCTTACACCTCTGGTTATGTATCGAACAACAATAAGTATTCTATTGCAGTTACCGATGGCTCGATTTCTCTCGGTAACTCCGCTTTCACCGAGGACAACAATATCGTTACCATCACCGCTACCGGCTACAAGGAACTGACGGTTACCATCACCAAGGACGGCAATCTGGTTGATAATGATAACAGCAACTCCGGCAATAATTCCGGTAGCAATACCGGTGGCAACGGTAACGCAGGCGAAACTACTCAAAAAGATTATCCCAGTAACATGGGTTTCAATTATGGTGGTACACTCTATTTCGATCAGGGCGGTTCTAATGCAGCCGCAGAGCCTTACCTTAACAGTATTACCAAAATTACGCTGAATGGTAAAACACTTTCTCTGATGGATAGTTCCAGTTGGTGGATTAAAACCGGAGAATATAATGTAAAATCAAGTTCTACCGATAAATACATCGAATTTTACTCGCAGGACTTTTCCGAATCCGAGAACATTCTGGTTATTTATGCCGATGGTTACAAAGATATGACGCTCAAAGTCAACAAGGGCGGCAGTAAAATCATCGAGTAACCCCCAACAAAAAAGGAAACCCACCCGGGTTTCCTTTTTTCTTACCTATATTCCCTCAGCAGCGCCTGACACCCTTCCAGCAAATCCTCCCACACGGCATCAAAATCGCCGGTATACCATGGGTCGGCGACCTCCTCGCCTTTTCGGTCGGTAAAATCCAGCAGCAAATGCAGCTTTCCGTCCGGATCGCCGCCGCAAATGCGCTGCATGATGCGCAGATTGGACCGGTCCATGCCAATCAGCAGATCAAACCGATCATAATCTGCGCGCGTCATCTGCCGCGCCGCATGATGGCCGCACGGGATTCCCTGCTCAAGCAGCTTGCGCCGCGCCGGCGGATACACCGGATTGCCGATCTCCTCACGGCTGACAGCCGCCGATTCGATCTCCCAGTCACCCGCGACGCCTTCTCGCTTTACCAGTTCCTTCATGATATATTCTGCCATCGGACTGCGGCATATATTCCCATGGCAGATAAAAAGTATCCTCACTCAAACGCCTCCTGCTGTTTTTCTCCATCATATCACACAGAGCCGCAATCGTCACGCAATTTCAAAACCCCGGTGCTCCACCATTCCTGTGAACGACATGCGCGCCTCGTTTTTCCCGTGCAAAACAGTACCCCGCCGAACGGAATTTTACTCGCTTTCCATCCGGCGGGGTATCTCAATTATGAGGAGTTGTTCTTTATATTGCGGAAGCTGCGACCCTGCAATTCATCAGTCGGTATCGAAGAAGCTGTTACTCGACGGTGCTGTCCGCTCCTTCCGCGTTGTCTGCTGTATTTATACCATAGCAGATTTTCGATCAGCCGGAACGTCTTTTTCACGAAATGCAGTTTTGCGGGAACGAAATGCAGAAAGCCCCCTACCAGAAAGCGAAAAATTGGAAGTTTGCGTGTCCGGCGAAGTTCTTTCTGTAGAAATTCTGGCAGATTATTAAGAAACAGGCACGAAAAGTCATAAAAAAGGGTTTCCCGACAGGAAACCCTTTCATTTCGCAATTTTGCGACCGGTTAGAATGTAGGCAGATTCTTTTTCCACGCACCGGACTTATAGAAGAACACCGACAGACCCGAGCCGAGGAACCAGCCGATCGGCCAGCTGAGCCAGATACCGTGCTCGTTGCCGACCACATAGAACAGCGCAATGGACAGCACCACGCGGATAATCAGGTCGGAGAACGTCGTTACCATGAACGGACGCATTGCACCGGCACCGCGCAGCACGCTGTCGCACACGAACTTGGTGCATACGACCAGATAGAACGGTACGACCGTGAACAGATAGCCTCGTGCGACATCAATAACGCCGGAGGCACTGCCCGCCGGAACGAACAGGCTGATAATCTTGTTCGCAAACGGCAGATAAATCGCCATAAACACCACGGACAGGCCGAGCGAATACACCGCACCCCATTTGAGACCCGGACCGATGCGGTCCAGCTTGCGGGCGCCGATATTCTGCGCAACATAGCTGGACAGACCCGAGGCGAACGACATACAGCAGGTCAGCGCAAACTGGTTGACGCGGTTTGCCGCCGAGAAGCCCGCAATGACAGTCGCGCCGCACAGGTTGATGTAATACTGAATAAGTACATTGCCCACCGACACAAAGCTCTGCTGGGCGATGGACGGCACGGCGTAGTTGGTCAGGCGGCGCAGCATTTCGGGCGCGAACAGCACGAAGTGGTGGCCCGTATCAAACGAGCGCACGCGGCACAGCAGCAGCACGAACGCCAGAATACCGGACGCGCCCTGCGCGATAAACGTCGCCCATGCAACACCGGCAACGCCCCAGTGCAGACCGGCAACAAATACCATATCCAGAATGACATTGCCGACCGAGGACAGCACAAGCAGGATCAGCGGCGTTCGGCTGTCGCCCATGGCATTGAAGATACCCGTACACACGTTATAGATAAACAGGAACAGCAGACCGAACACATACACGCGCAGATACAGCGAGCCGTCCGCAAAGATATTCTCCGGCGTGGACAGCGCGTTCATGATGCCGTGCGTTCCGATGGCTCCGATCAGCGTCAGCAGCAGCGCCACCGCCGTGGTGGTGAGCAGTGCGGTCGAGATGGCGGTCTTCATGCGCAGATAGCGCTTTGCGCCGAACAGCTGCGAGACGAGCACACCGGTACCGATGTTGATACCGGTTGCGACCGCAACGAACAGCTGCGTGATCGGGTAGCTCGCGCCGACAGCGGCCAGCGCCAGCTCACCGGCTTCTACGGTCTCGGCAAAACGGCCTACGATGATGGAGTCAGCCATCTGGTACAGCTGTTGGAACGCAACGCTGAGCAGCAGCGGAATCGAGAACCAGAACAGCTTCTGCGACGGTTTTCCGACGGTAAGGTCAGTGGTCAAATGGGATACCTTCTTTCAGGAGTCTGCTTTTACCCGTTTTTACGGACAAAAATGGATTTTACTGCAATTTTATGCTCTCCCCGAAGGGAGAGCATAATTTTGCGACTTTAATTGACGTTGTTACGCCTTTTTCTTCTGGCGTGCAGTAATAACCGCAACGGTGAGCACCAGCAGCACCACACCTACGCCAAGCGCCAGAATGTCGTTTCCGGTCACACCGCCGACAAGGAAGCCTACAAAGCTTATCGCCGCGATCATCAGCGCGTAAGGCATCTGCGTGGAAACGTGATCAATGTGGTTGCACTGTGCACCCGCGGATGCGAGGATGGTCGTATCCGAAATCGGCGAAATGTGGTCGCCGCAGACCGCACCGGACAGGCAGGCTGCCACGGTCATGATCAGCATGGTGGACGGTGCATCGCCGAACACCGCAATGGCGATCGGGATGAGGATGCTGAACGTACCCCAGGAGGTACCGGTCGCGAATGCCAGACCGAGCGCGATGAGGAAGAATACCGCCGGCATGAACATACCGATGGTGGATTCCGCATTCACCACAGAGGATACGAAGCCGCCGATGTTGAGGTACTCTTCACGGCAGACACCGGACAGCGTCCACGCGAGCGTCAGGATGAGGATGGCCGGAACCATCGCCTTGAAGCCCTCGGTGAAAGCCTCGCAGAACTGGCCAAAGGACAGCACCTTGCGCGGGATGTACAGCACAAAGGTGAACAGCAACGTGAAGAACGAGCCGAGCACCAGCGCGGTGGAGGAATCGCAGTTTGCGAATGCCTCGACAATGTTCGCGCCGTCCAGAATGCCGCCGGTGTACAGCATGCCCGCAATGCAGAGCACGATCAGTACGCTGATCGGCAGGATCAGGTCGTAAACCTTGCCCGAGCCGGCTACAACGTGAGTCTCCTCAATCAGAGAGAGATCATCATCCTTATGCGCGAGCTCGTACTTTTTCATCGGGCCGAAGTCGAAATCAGCAGCCATCAGCCAGATGAGGAACGCCAGCGTGAGCAGCGCGTACAGGTTCAACGGGATGGTCTTGAGGAACAGCGAGAAGCCGTCCAGCGTGCTCGATTCCGGCAGGGACGAGCCGACCGCCGCCGCCCACGAGGAGATCGGCGCGATGATGCAGACCGGAGCCGCCGTTGCATCGATGATGTACGCCAGCTTTGCCCGGGAAATGCTGTACTTGTCCGTCACCGGGCGCATGACCGTGCCGACGGTGAGGCAGTTGAAGTAATCGTCCACGAAAATGAACATTCCGAGGAACGAGGTCGCAAACGACGCGCCGCGCCGGCTGCGGATGGTCTTGACCGCCCACTCACCGTATGCGCGTGACGCGCCCGATTTTGTGATGAGCGATACCAGAATACCGAGCAATACAAGGAAGATACAAATATTGATATTATCTCCCAATTTACTGCCCATGATGGTGAAAGTCGTCTCGACGGCTTTCAGCGGATGGAAGCCCGTATAGAGCAGCGCACCCGAAAGAATACCGATCATCAGCGAGGAGTAAACCTCCTTCGTAATCAGTGCAAGCGCGATTGCGATGATCGGCGGCAGCAGTGTCCAAACAGTTGCCGTAACGTCCATTCCTTATTTCCCCCTTATACACAGACAAATCGTGTCCGCAATTCCATTCTATTTTATATGGATTTAACCGGATTTACAAGTGCTAATCCTGTTTTTTCCGTCCGAAAGGATATTTTTGTGCAACTTGCAATGGTTTAACGTCATAAATCGTGTTTATAGCGACACCATTCTGCAATCACCTGCCGCCGAAGTGCCAGCACGCCCGCCAGATTAGGCAGCGCCATCAAGCCGTTGAACGTGTCGCTGAGCGCCCACACCGGCTCAAGCCGCATCATGCAGCCCGCTACCGCCGCCAGAAGAAAGGCCGCCTTGTAGACCGGAATTACCCGCTCCCCCAGCAAATAGGCCGCTGCACGCTGCCCGTAATACGACCAGCCGAGCAGGGTCGAGAATGCAAACAGCGCGAGCGACACCGCAACGAAGCCCCCGCCGAACCGTCCGAATACGGTGGAGAACGCCTCTGCGGTAAGCTGTGCACCGGTTGTCAGCTGAGAAAGCAAAGGCGTGCCGGACGCGAGCGCGTAGCGGCTTACATCGTATACCCCGCTCGTGAGAATGACAAACGCGGTGACGCTGCACATCACAATCGTGTCGAAGAACACCTCAAACACCGCCCACATCCCCTGTTCACACGGCTCCCTTGCGTCTGCGGCGGCATGCACCATGACGGACGAACCCAGTCCGGCTTCATTTGAAAATATGCCGCGCGACACACCTGCCCGGACGGCCTGCGTCATGCCGTAGCCGAGCACGCCGCCCGTGCCTGCCCTTGTATCGAACGCCATCGAGCAAATCTGCGCGAACGCCTGCGGCAGATTCGCTCGATGCACCCACAGCACAACAACCGCGCCGCCCATGTAGAACAGCGCCATGAACGGCACGAGTGTTTCCGTCACGCGGGACAGCCGTTTGAGGCCGCCGAGAAGCACCGCGCCGAGCAAAACCGCTGTCACCGCGCCGACGATCCCGCTCGGTATGCCGAACGAGCCGGAAAGTCCCTGCGCGATTGAGTTGCACTGGCTCATGTTGCCGATACCGAACGATGCCAGCACACAGAACAGCGCAAAGGCTCCCGCCAATAGCGGACTGTGCAGACCGTTTTTCAGATACAGCATGGCTCCGCCGCGCCAGCTGCCGTCGCTCCCCTTTTCACGGTAGAGCATCCCGAGTGTGTTCTCCGCGAACGCGGTCATCATACCGACAAACGCGCTTACCCACAGCCAGAACACCGCGCCCGGACCGCCGAGCGTCAGCGCGGTTGCCACGCCTGCGATGTTGCCCGTGCCGACCGTTGCGGCAAGCGCAGTGCACATGGCCGCAAACGGAGAAACGCCGCCGCTTGTCCGTCTTGCGGCACCGGTAAAGCAGGAAAACAGCGTTTTCCGCAGCCAGAGCGCGCAGTACCGCACCTGAAAAACGCCGGTCACCGCCGTGAAGTACAATCCGGTGCCAAGCAGCAGAATCAGCATGGGCGCGCCCCATATCAGGCCGCGCAGCCGCTCATTTACTTGTAAGATATCGTCCATCGGCATCCCACCTCTCCCCTGTTCCGCATTATATGAACCGGATTTCAGCGGCAGAACGCCCATAATTACTCATTTCTAACGACTAATTCCTACTTCAAATAACAGAAAGCCGCCCGGACAGGCGGCTTTCTGTTATTTGCGAAATTATTCCATCATACCAACGCAGTCGAAGTACGGCTTCTCTGCGATCTTGTCCTTATTCTCCTTGAACAGCGTATGACCGAGTGTGATGACCAGATAATCTGCCTTGAGAACCTCCTCGAACGATACGTTCGGAATATTCTGCACCTCAGTGTCCTTGGCGAACGGCTCGCACGCGATAACCTTTACGCCCTTTTCCTGCAGGATGTGGCACAGCTCGATAGACGGCGACTCACGCAGGTCGTCAACGTCCGGCTTATAGGACAGGCCGAGCACGCCGACCGTGTCGGTTACCTTCTTCATCTTTGCTACAACCTTGTCAGCGACGAAGTGCGGCTTGTTCTCGTTGCGCTCGCGTGCCGCAAGGATAACCTTTGCCTCCGCCGGGAACTGCTCGTAGATAAACCACGGGTCAACTGCGATGCAGTGGCCGCCAACGCCGACACCCGGGGTCAGGATGTTAACGCGCGGATGGCAGTTTGCCAGCTTGATTAGCTCAAAAACGTCAATGCCCATCTTGTCGCAGATGACGGACAGCTCGTTTGCGTAAGCGATATTGACATCACGGAAGGTGTTCTCGGTCAGCTTGCACATTTCGGCGGTCAGGTCGTCGGTCTTGTGAACGACACCCTTCTCAAGCACCTTCTCGTAGATGGATGCCGCCATTTCAGCAGCCTCCGGCGTGCGGGCGCCAACGATGCGGTCATTGTTCTTCAGCTCGTACATCATGTTGCCCGGGATAACGCGCTCCGGACAATGTGCAACGTGAATCTCATTCATCGGGATGCCGGATTCCTCGCTCAGTACGCGTGCGAGCATCTCGGAAGTGTGCGGCGGCACGGTGGACTCCAGAATGACCAGATTGGACGGCTCGAGCACCTTACCTGCCATACGGCCTGCAGACTCTACAAAGCGCAGATCAGCCTTGTGGCTGCCGTTCTCGTCCTTGAAGAACGGCGTCGGCACCGAAATATAAAATACATCGGACTTGCCAAGCTCTTCGGAAAAATGCAGATGACCGTGTGCAACAGCCTTTTCAAATGCTTCCTGCAGACCCGGCTCTACAATATGGATATGACCGCCCTGCAGGGTTTCGATAGTCTTTTTGTTTACGTCAAAGCCGCAGACCTCAAAACCAGCCTCAGCCAGCGTGATCGCCGTCGGCAGGCCGATATAACCCAGTCCCATGACAGTAATTTTCATAATTTTCGTACCTCGTTCAGCATAATCTTCTTACATTATACCACTTTTTTCACGGAATTCAATGTAGTGTTTGAATTTTCACCGAAAAGAGTCTATAATGATACTATCGTTCGTTTATGCAAGTATCATAAACGGCTGTCGGAACCTTTTATCTTCCGATTACATATACTGCTTTATACCCCTAAAGTTTGGAAGGGATACTATGATTTTTAAGGGATTGCTTGAGGATGCACGCTCGATCCGGGACCGTGACCCGGCAGCACGCACCACACTGGAAGTTGTTTTGCTCTATCAGGGCTTTCACGCCCTGTTTTACCACCGTCAGGCGCACTGGCTGTACAAACACAAGCATTTCTTTCTTGCGCGTGCGCTGTCGCAGTTTGCGCGGCATATGACCGGTATTGAGATCCACCCGGGCGCAAAGATCGGCAAACGCCTGTTTATTGACCACGGCATGGGCATCGTTATCGGTGAAACCGCTGAGATTGGCGACGACTGCACGATTTACCACGGTGTAACGCTCGGCGGTACCGGTCACGACACCGGCAAGCGTCACCCGACCATCGGAAACAACGTGCTCATTTCGACCGGCGCGAAGGTTCTCGGACCGTTCAAGGTGGGTGACAACAGCCGTATCGGCGCGAATGCTGTCGTACTGCAGGAGGTTCCGCCGGATTCCACGGTTGTCGGCATCAAGGCGCGCGTCGTCAAGATTGCCGGTCAGCGTGTCGGTCCGTCTCCGGCATATGCGCTCGACCAGATCAACCTGCCGGACCCGCTTGCACAGGAACTGTGCCGTCTGCAGAATCGTGTTTACGCCAACGAGCAGAAGCTCAAAAAGGAAGAGGAACGCGAGCGCGAAGCCGACAAATAATACACATAAAAACAAGCCCTTCGGTGCAAACTGTCACCGGAGGGTTTCTTTTATGAAAATTTCAGTGAAATATGCGGTCACAGGTGCTCTTTCCGGTGCAGCAAACGGATTTTTCGGGGCAGGCGGCGGGTTATTTCTTGTACCGCTGCTGATTTCCTGGTGCGGCATGGAGCAGAAGCGCGCGTTTGCGACCTCAGTCGCGGTAATTTTCCCGCTGTGCGCGGTCTCGGCGGTAATCTACTGGCTAAAGGGTGGTCTACCGATTGCGCAGGCGGTGCCGTATCTGCTCGGCGGCGCGGCAGGCGGCGTGCTGGCCGGAAAGTTATTCGGCAGAGTAAAGGCAGACTGGCTGCGCCGTGCATTCGGCGTGCTGATTCTCTATGGCGGCGTCCGTGCCGTCCTGCTGCTGTGAGTGCGGTACTTGCGGTCGCAATCGGCCTGCTGACCGGTATTTTAAGCGGCTTCGGCATTGGCGGCGGCTCACTTTTGCTGCTGTATCTGACGCTTTTTGAAGGGGCAGGGCAGTATCAGGCGGGCGGCATCAACCTGCTGTATTTTCTCTCGTGTGCGCCTGCAGCGCTGATTTCGCACCGCAAAAACGGACTCATCGAAAGGGAAGCGGTCAAATGCTGTGTACCGGCAGGCGTGGTGACCTCAGTCCTTTCGGCGCTGCTTGCCGCAAGAGTGGACACCGACCTGCTGCGGCGTGCTTTCGGCGTGGTTTTACTCTATATCGGCGTAAAAGAGACCTTTTTGCGCAAAAAATAACACCTTCTTCACATTTCGTGAAGAAGGTGTTGCTTTTATTTATACTTCTGATACTCGCCGACGGCAAGCTCGTCACAGCGGTTGTTATATGGATTATCCGCGTGACCCTTGACCCAATGGAACCGCACCTCGTGTTTATCCAGCAGATCGAGCAGACGCCCCCAGAGTTCCGGATTTTTTGCGGGTTTCTTATCGCTTTTAACCCAGCCGCGCGCACGCCAGCCCTTGGCCCAGCCCTTGGTAATGCCGTCAACAACATACTTGCTGTCCGAATACAGATCGACCAAGCACGGCTCCTTGAGGGTCTCGAGGGCGGTAATTACACCGAGCAGCTCCATGCGGTTGTTCGTGGTGGACGGCTCGGAGCCGGAAAGCTCCTTTTCCGCCTTGCCATACTGCAGGATCGCACCCCAGCCGCCGGGTCCCGGATTGCCCGAGCACGCACCATCTGTGTAAATGGTTACAGTTTTCATTGGTTTTCTCCTGAATATCGTTTCTTTTCGCGCGTCAGCGCGCATGAAATAGGATTGCAGAGCAATCCATAAAAACCGGGAGCATGTATCTCGGTTTTTATACCCTAAGAGGGAGAAAGTTTCCGTATGGGAACTTTCGGACGACT
>OLRY01002249.1_pt1 | contig 13939 bp, 10 predicted proteins | sample 1672541 | NCBI WGS metagenome assembly OLRY01 (sample SAMEA3136697, study PRJEB25190) | human gut metagenome | biome: human gut; feature: human-associated habitat; material: faeces | place: Austria | collected 2013
TGAGGACAACGGGGAGATGACGGCGAAAAACTTTGCCGGAGAGTCGTCCGGGAAGATCCTGGTAGACTGCACAGCGTGCAATTGCCGTTACAATAGAGAGGAAAAATGTTATGCGGAAAAGATCGCAATAGCCGGGTCATCCGCCTGTCAGTGCCGTCAGACGGAGTGCAGCACCTTTGATAAAGAATAAGACTTAAAAAACATGTAACAGCAGTTTTCTGCTCCGCAGTGAATTTTTATAAAAAATGCATAAAAATAAGCGGAGCAGAATATTCTGTATTCTAAAAGCAGACAAAAAATGTAATATATCGGCAATCTTTCGTTGCGAACTCCCTCAATAAATGGTATGCTAATGATATTATTCTGAAAAAGAGGGGTGGTTGCTTGATATTCGACAGCAAAAACGGAGAAGATATGGAACATTTTAATCAGATCTCCACGGATGAAATTATCAATCAGATCAAGGAGGCTCCCATACAGTTTTCTGAGAAGCGCCTGGATGCGATACCGGGAATCCGCTTTGAGGATTATCTGAATCAGCTGATGGAGAAATATCACTGTACGGCGGGGCAGCTTATTATCCGCACCTGCCTGAGCAAGCCGTTTATCTACCAGGTGTTGAAGGGCGAACGCGTACCGGGACGGGATGTGATCCTGCGTATCAGTCTGGCTATGAAGGCGACGGTGGACGAGACACAGCGGCTGCTGACGCTGGCGGAAAAGGGCGTGCTGTATCCGAAGGTCAAGCGTGATGCGGCGATCCTCTGCTGCATCGAGACGAAAAAATCACTGGAATATACCAATCTGTTTCTGGAGGAGCACGGCGAGAAAAAGCTGTTATAAGGGATGGAGATATGAAGAGAACGGAGCAGGAAGAGCGGCTGCGTGAAACATACATACAGGAGCAGGAGCTGCCGGAAAAGCTGCGGGCCAAATTTCATATCGTCTCCTGCCTCTCCTGGAGGGAGGAGCAGAGCGTATATCTCCTGGAAGACCGGGAGGGAACGCGCTCGATCATCAAGCGGGCAAAAGGAAAACAAAAAGAAGCGCTCAAAAGAGAGGCACAGTTTCTGGAGCGACTTCATTTTTCGTTTCTGCCTGCCTTTTTGTCGTGGAATGAGGAGGAAGATGCCGGGTGGCTGCAGCGCGCGTACATTCCGGGCGATACCCTGTGGGAGCTGGTGGAGCGGGGAGAGGTCTTTGATGCGGCGCGGGCAGGCAAGCTTCTCTGCCGTCTCTGCGAGATCGCCGGGCAGCTTCACCGCAGTGATCCGCCGATCATCCACCGCGATTTCAAGCCGCAGAATATCGTGCTGACACCGGAGGGAAACCTGTTTCTGATCGATCTTGGCACCGTGCGCGCGTACCGGGAGGGCGCGCCCTACGACACGGAATTTATGGGAACCAGAAAGACGGCGGCGCCGGAGCAGTACGGCTACCGCCAGACCGACTGCCGCACGGATATTTATGCGCTGGGCGTGATCTATCTGTATCTGCTCACGGGCAGCATGGAGCTGCAGAATGAAAAAGTGCTGTCCGGTGTGCCGAAAGAGTGCCGCGATATCATCGAAACGTGTACCCGGATGGACCCCAAGGAGCGCTATGGGTCTGCAGAGCAGCTTCAGAGGGCGGTGCAGGAAACGACCGCATCCGGCGGCAGGGCGAAGCGCGCGGGGAAGAAGTCTGCGTTCAGAAAGCTGCTTCTGGCTGCTGCGGCGCTTGCCGTAGTGCTTCTGGCGGCGGGCATCTGCGGAAAGCTGTATTTTGAAAGGCTTCCCTATCAGTTTTGCGAGGAGCTGGTGGGGCAGGCAGTGCGCCGGCAGCTTGGAAAAGCGGAAGGGGAGACGGTCACGAGAGCCGAGCTTGCCGGAATTAAGAGCCTGCGTATCTGCGGAGACCGGATCCTTGCGGAGGGCGAACAGCACTGGCAGTACGATGCCGTCCACCGGATCGGCGGCGAGGAGGTTTACGGCAGCGGAACGATCGCGGATCTTTCGGATTTTCATTATATGAAGAATCTGCAGACATTGATCCTGGACAGGCAGGAGATCACGGATATCACGCCGCTTGAGGGACTGCCGCTGGTGAGTGTGAGCCTGTGCGATAATCCGATACGGGATATTTCCGCGCTTGCCAAACGAAGGACTCTGGAAGAGCTATATATAGAAGAAACGCAGGTGACGGATCTGGCGGAAATGGAGAACATGACGGCGCTGCGGATTTTAAGACTGAGCAATGAGCAGACTGCGGATCTGACGCCGGTGACGGAGCTTCCGCTGGAAGAGCTGTGTCTTATCATGATCACGGAGGACAGCGCCGGAATCCTGCAGAAGCTTCCACTGAAGAAGCTGCAGCTTCACAGCTGGTCGAAGGCGCTGGAGGAGAAGATCGGGGAGCTGACGGAGCTGACAAAGCTGACCATTTACGGCTATCAGAATGAAACGCTTGCACCGCTGCTTGCGCTGACAGGGCTTGAGGAGCTTAATCTTTACGGCGGCAGGCTTGAAAGCGTGGAGGGAATTGAAAATTTCCCGGAGCTTTATTTCCTGGGGATCAACAACACGGCGGTGACGGATATCGCGCCGCTCACAGGTCTTGATGGGCTTACGCAGCTTGGTCTGGACAACACGGAAATCACGGATTTTTCCGTATTGAATGAATTGAAGGAATTGCAGTGGGTGCAGTGTGACGAGACGCAGCGCCCGCAGATAGAACGCATTGCGGACAGTCTCTGGTTCACGCTGGAGACGGTTTCGAAAATAGAGGATGGGCAGTGAACCCGGAGGCAGAGGCTTCCGGGTTTTTTTATGTATAAAAAAGTGCATTCCGGGGTAAAATTGCTAAAAGTCTGCAAGCTGCATACCAAATTGGCAGGAAAACAAAATATACTAAATCTATCTATATTTATACAGAAATTGAGGCTTGGAAAACGACGTGGGAAAGAGTTTTGAGGAAATATATTCTCAGGAAATAAAACTGCCGGATACGCTGGCGAAAAGGGTCGCAGTGGTTTCCTGCATGGCATACAGCGACATGCAGCGGGTGTATCTGGTGGAGGATATAAAAAAACGGCGGTTCGTGCTGAAAACGGCAACGGGAAATAAAAGGGAGCTTCTGAAAAAAGACGCGGCAATGCTGCGGGAGCACGCTTTTTCTTTTTTGCCGGAATATGTGGATTACGTGGAAGCGGCGGACACCGGCTATCTGCTTCGGGAATATATAGAGGGAGACACCTTATGGGAATGGGTAAATAAGCGCGGGGTGTTTAATGCCAGGGAAGCGCGGGAAATCCTGTGCAGGCTGTGCGATATGGTGGGACAATTCCATCAGCAGAAGCCTTCCATGATCCACCGGGATATCAAGCCGCAGAATATTGTGATCACAAAAGAAAAAAATCTGTTTCTGATCGATATGGGAACGGTGCGGGAATATAAGGAGGATATCCGTCAGGATACGGTGTTCGTGGGCACAAAGCCGACGGCGGCGCCGGAGCAGTACGGCTACCGCCAGACGGACGGAAGGGCGGATATTTATGCGCTCGGCGTTTTATATTTGTTTCTGCTTACGGGAAGCCTGGATGTGCAGTGCCCGAAAAACTGGGAGCTGCTGGATGAACATGTGTGTGCGGTCATATGGAAATGTACAAAGATGGACCCGGACGACCGCTATCAGAGCTGCGAGGAGCTCAAAAAAGCTGTCTGTGCCGGAAAGGGCAGGCACAGATGCTTTGCGGTTGGAAAGAAAAGGCAGGCGATCTTAAGAACGGCGGGGGCGCTGCTTGGAAGCGGAATATTTTTTTTCGCGGGTGTCTGCCAGGAGCGTACCAACAGAGCGGGAAAGCGTGATATAAATGAATCAGAATGATTCTTTATAAATAAAAACAAGGAGGGAGCAATATGAGCAAGAAAAATGCATGGAAACGCATAGCTGCGTGGATACTGACGGTGGCAATGATCACCGGAAGCAATTCTTTCGCGGTACTTGCGGAGGAGCTGGCGGAGGTGCCGGTACAGGAAGCAGTTGTGCAGGAAACAGCTGCGGAACCGGCGGAGGTTTCTTTACAGGAGGAAGCCCCGGCAGTGGAGGAAGCGCCCGCTGAGATAGCGGAGATCGCAGAATCGACGCCGGAGGAGATCCCTGCGGAAGCGGAGGTTTCTGCGGAGGAAGAGATCCCTGCAGAAGCTCCTGCGGAAGCTCAGGAAACAGTTCCTGACAGCACCGAAGAGACGCTGCCGGAGCAGGAGACGGGAGCCGTCGAGGCGGCGGAAACACCGTCAGAAGAGGCGGGCGCCGGGGAAGAACCGGCGGACACGGCCGTTTCAGATGATGAGGAAATCATCATCGGCGACGAGGGGCTGGAGCAGGAAACTCTGCCGGAGGACGTCGGAGAGGCGATTACGATGGCGCTGATGGCGGAAAATGAAGAGGAAAATTCGGATCGGTACTATCTTGAGTGGCAGTATCGGGACGATTCCAATTGGCTTCTGAATGGAGAAAGCATGACGGTTGGAAGCGCTCTGCGTCATGAATTCCGGGATGAAAACAACCAGGACCAGACAGAAATGATCGACGCTTATACGCTGAAACTGGTAATTGATGGAAACGAAACCGAATCATACACTACGGAGTATGCGGCAGTAAAGGTTGTTGGTGGAAATCAGATAGAGGTAACTTCGCTGAAAGAAGATCCGTTTCCGGAGAATGTGGATATCCCTGTCCGGGCATATGTCGGCGACATTGCTGTAGCTGAGGAGAATTTCTATGCAGCTATGGGCGGGCAGTACGTCAATATCTTCCCGATAGCACTGGATTATAATCCGGGCATCGGCGAGACGATCGACATGAACGAAGGCCTGCAGCTCATGGAATACAACATGGACGGCGAGGCACGGGATGTTACGAACGATCCGGATTACCGTGTGATCCTGGTGAGCAGGGAGGCAGATGAGAACGGCTATGCGACTGACGTATGGGAGGTTGTAGAAGGCACGGAGGACGCGTTGATCCCGACGCTGAGAAGAATCAGCACGAGCGGCACAAATTTTGCGCTGATCGCGCAAAGCAGGGTTTATGATGAGAATGGAGAAATCCAGCTTGACGAATCCGGAAACGAGTGCTGGGAAGATCGCGGCAGCAGAAATTATAATTTCGACGAGCTGGGCTATGACATCTGGCTGGATGGAAACGATCTGCGCGGCGGAGATCATACGTGGGTATACACGGATGAGGATCTGACGATCCCGGTTTACTATGACGAACTGCCGGAGAAATGCGAGATCGAATGGCTCGCCGGAAGCTGGAGTGAAGAAGCGAATGACATAACAGACCGGCTGGATCCGGCTGGCGGATACTATACCGTCAATGAGGATCACAGCATCACGCTGCACGGGCAGGCTCTGGCAGAGCTTCTTGCGCAGGGACGCGAGGGGATCGATCTTCATGTGGTTCTGAAGGTCAACGGCACAGAGGTCGACAGAGACTGCACAGGCTTTATTGTCCGTGAGCCGTATTATGATTACCAGTGGCAGATCGGCGACATGGCGCAGCTTCCGAACTGGGATCGCGGCGTGGATAAATATATTAACTGCTACGTAGAAAACGGTGAGTATCCGTATGGGCAGAATTTTGAAATAACTGTTACAGATATTCAGGTTGAGAACGATGCGGAAAGCCCGGATGCGGTACAGTGCGATCCGTGGGAGGACGGCAGGGGATGGAACCTGCACATGAATACGCAGGGACACGCTGTTGTGACGCTTACCTATATTCCGGCCGGCGGTACGGAAGCTTCGGAAACCTATAGCTTTGAAATCTGGGTGGGCGGCGACGTCTGGGATTTATGGCTGGAGTCCAGCACGGATATCGACCACCTTCTGCCGGGAGCAAGCCTTGATCTGCGGGCATACAACGCGCGTCACTGCTATGATGAGCAGAATGGACATTACGATGGCTCCACCGAAGGCACCTGGCTGGAATATGAGATCACGGAGAATGCGGATGCAGTTGCTGTTGAGCAGGATGCAGAGGATCCGATGCTCTTCCATGTGACGGCAAATGAAGTCACGGAAGATAAAGATGCCCGTATTGTATTCTGCCTGATGGCAAATGACGAAGAAGGTAATCCGTACGAAATTGTTTCGGCGGAACAATGGATACATATAAGAGGAGAATATTACCAGCTGACCATTGACAAGAGCAAGGAAGAAATCGAAAACCTTGCATGCGGGGAAAGCATCACCGTGACGCCGCAGCTTTGGAGCTACAGTACGGGGCAGGAACCGGGTTCAGTGGATATGCCGAGACAGTATCGCTGGGAATATGATAACAATGCACTGGAAATCACGCTGGCGAGCGGTAATCCGGATAACGGAAGCGGAGTATCGTATACTGTGAAAAAGCTGCAGAACTGGGACACAGACGCCACATTGATCGCGGATCTTCCGGATGAAAACGGAAACTACGGGGAAGCGGCAAGAACCAATCTGCACTTCAGCTCTCAGAATTATGATATCGACTGGAGAGACGGTCTGCGCGGCGGAAACCATACATGGGTATTCACGGATGAGAATCTGACGATCCCGCTGAATACCGATAATCTGCAGGACAAAAACTGCACGGTGGAATGGATCGTGGGTACCTGGGATGAGGAAAGAGAAGAGACGGTAGACCCTGTGGATCCGAATGGCGGTTACTATACGGTTAATGAGGATTCCAGCATTACCCTGCACGGCGCACAGCTGGCTGAGGTGTTTAACGGGGATCATAGCTGGGCAAATATCGAAGCCTATGTAACTACGGCGGATGGAACCGAAGTCAGCCGCATCGGTACCGGTGTGGAGGTGCGTAAGCCGAGCTATGGCTACGACTATCCGCTGAGCGGCAACGGGGAGAATCAGATGTTGCCGAATGAAAACCTGAATATTGGCAGCAGCTTTGGCTGCAATGTGGAAAATGCGGAGTATCCGTGGAGCGAGTACCTTGATGTGCCGTATAGCAGCGTGGAGATTCTCGGCGAAGGCCATGAATGGGACGAGGAAGCCTATCAGAATGGCGGAGAGCAGAATTATGATGTTCCGGAAAGCGAATGGTTCATTTCGCTGGAAGGAAATGCGGAAGAGGGCTGGCGGCTGCAGTCGGATGGCGAGGGCTTTGGCTTTGCATATGTGCGCATAACTTATACGGATGTGGAAACCGGAGAGCCGGCTGAATACGATTTCCCGGTATTTGTCAGCGGAGTGGTTTATGAATTCAACTGGTATTATTCGGATAGCCGTGATATTATGCTGCCAAACAGCCAGATGGATATTACCACAACGGTGCGCCGCCGCTATGTTGCGGAGGACGGAAGCAACAGAGAGGAAATGGTGGAAGACTACTGGCTGTCTGTGAACTGGGATGAGGGAGAGCCTACGTATGACACGAATCTGCTGGAGATTACGCCGGAAGGCAGCATGCTTCATGTCGCTTCGAATGAGAATCAGGGTTCGACGAACGTCTATGTGCGTGCGATGACAAGAGATGAGGAAGGCGGCGAAGAGTATGAATTCATCGGAGGAGGTTTCACGGTAAATGTCTGGGACAGCTATCAGGTACTCCGCTTTGAGAATATGCCGGAGGATATCCAGCCGCAGGTAGGAGAGACGATCGATATCAATGCGTTTGAGCCTGTTATCTATGAATGCGGTCAGGGAAATCCGCAGGGAAATCCGCTGTCAGAAGAGGATATGGAAGACTATCGCATTAGTCTGAGACGTTCCGAAAATGATGAGATCGGCTGGGACGAGAACGCATGGAGGATCGTGGAAGGCACGGAAGAGAATCTGATCCCGGTGCTGCAGAGAACCGGCGACTGGAGAACCGGCATCACAGTATATGTGGAGCAGCGTTCGCGCAATGATGACGGCTCGCCGGAGCTGGATGATGACGGAAATGAGATCTGGCGTGAGGTCTGCAGGAGAGATCTGGAGTTTGACAGTCTTGGATATGACGTATACTTTGACGGCGCCAATATGCGCGGCGGAGATCATACCTGGGTATTCAATAACGAGGATCTTACGGTGAACCTGTGCATGGAAAATATCCTGGTTGATCCGGAAAAGATCTCTGTTGAGTGGCAGATCGGCACCTGGAATGACGAGACGCAGAGACTCGAGAATATTATCGACAATGAGAACGGCGAATATTACGAGGCGGTCGAAAACGACGGTGTGTTTGGCATTGAGCTTCACGGCGCGAAGCTTGCAGAGATTTATAACGGGGACAATTCCGGATGCAATTTAAGAGGAATTGTCTATGTGAACTGAATTGCAATCTGGCAGGTAGACACTGGTGTGGGTATCTGGGAACCGTCATACGAAATTGAGGATGACGGCACCGACGATCTGCTGGTTGGCGAGAGCTTCTACTACGACAACAACAGTATGTGGGGCTTTGTGCAGGATGCGCGTTATCCGGATGGAGCAGAGCTTACCTACACGATCAGGGACATCAGCAGTTCGGATGAGAATGTATGGAAGGTTACGAAGAACGAGGAAGGCCAATGGGAGATTAATGCAGTCGGTGTCGGCGCGGCGGAGATCACCTATGATCTGACTCATGAGGAGCTGGGCGACGTTACCTATACACGCACAAAAATATCAGCAGAAGATCTGTACCGTGTGGATGCAATGACGGATACACAGACATTCTGCCTGCTGCCCGGAGCATCTCTGAATCTGCAGCCTGTTGTCTACCACCTTTACTACGATGAGAACGGCGAGGTGTGCCAGGAATTCCTGAAGGATGGCTATACCATAAGCTATCAGTATGACGAAGGTATGATCGAGCTTGAAGACGGAAGAGTAACGGCGAGAGACAATCAGGGAGAGACCGGAGTTGGCATTACGGCAGAGATCCAGCTTGCAGACGGCAGTATTTATACATATACTGGCTGGTATTCGATTTACATACAGGATGGTTACGATGTGCTGGAAGCAGATGAGATCTGCGTGGAACCGGGACAGACAGTAACGCTGGAGGATGTAAACGCGGTACTGAAGAATTATTCGACAGAGACGCCGGAGGGAAGTGTGCTCAGTAATGCGGTGATCCGCTTTGATGTGTCGGGCAATCCGAGACTGACTGTCAGTGAAGACGGCAGGAGCGTTACCGTAAGCGCACCGGAGCTGACGGCGGAGGACGAACCGCAGACGGTATACCTGAAGCTGAAAGCGTATATGCTGGACGCAGAAGGCAATCCGGTGGTAAACGAAGACGGAGAAACGATAGAATACTATGGATGGCCGAAGACGACGCTTTGCGTACATACCTGGGATGCAGGCGTGATCGCGCAGAACTCTACCTGTGCAGAGCATGGCGTGAAAGTGTTTACCTGTACCAAGTGCGGCGCAGAGTATACAGAGGAGCTGCCGCTGGCAGCGCACAGCTGGGATGCCGGCAAGGTGACGACAAAAGCAACCTGTGCGAAGGAAGGCGTAAAGACCTATACCTGTAAGGTGTGCAACAAGACAAAGACAGAAAAAATAGCGAAGACGACAGCGCACAGCTGGGATGCAGGAAAGATCACCAAGAAGGCAACCTGTACGGCAGACGGCGTAAAGACCTATACCTGTAAGGTGTGCAAGGGAACGAAGACCGAAGTGGTGAAGAAGCTCGGCCACAATTATGATACGAAGTATACCGTAGATAAAAAAGCGACCTGTACGGCAGAGGGAAGCAAGAGCAGACATTGTACGCGGTGCAGCGCGAAGACTTCAGTGACGAAGATCGCGAAGATCGCGCACAAGGGCGGAACTGCAACCGTTCTGGCGCAGGCAAAGTGCTCAGTTTGCGGACGGGCGTACGGCAGCAAGCTGAAACCGGTGCTGAAGGTGACGGCAAACAGCCTGAAGATGAAGGTAAAACAGTCCACGACGGCATTTAAAGTGACGTCTATGGGCAAGGGCGACTCGGTAGTTTCCGTAACGTCCAGCAACACCAAGGTTTTGAAGGTATCGGGGCTGAATAAGACAAAGGGCACCTTTAAGCTGACTGCACAGAAAAAAGCGGGCACCTCCAAGCTTACGATTAAGCTGAAGAGCGGGCTGTCCAAGACCATTACGGTTACGGTGCAGAAGGGTACGGTGAAAACGACCTCTATCAGCGGACTTCCGTCGAGCACTACGCTGGCAAAGGGAAAGACGGCCACGCTGAAGCCGGTACTTGCACCGGTGACGAGCCAGCAGAAGGTTACGTATAAATCTTCGAACAAGAAGATTGTTACGGTATCCTCGAAGGGCGTCATTAAGGCAGTGAAGCCGGGTAAGGCGACCATTACCGTAAAATCCGGCAGCAAGTCGAAGAAGGTTACCGTAGTGGTAACTGTCAAGACAACAAAAATTACCGGAGTACCATCAAAGGCTACGGTAAAGAAGGGTAAAACACTGACATTGAAGCCGAAGCGCACACCGTCCGACAGCACGGAGGCGATCAAATATACGACCTCCAATGCGAAGGTGGCGACCGTGTCCTCCAAGGGCGTGATCAAGGGTGTGAATAAGGGAACCGCAACGATTACGGTGACGAGCGGCGGAAAGAAAGTGACCTGTAAAGTAACCGTAAATTAGTACAAAAACTTGTTGACAGTTACGCGCGTATGTGCTAGGATATCAGAGTGTGAAAAGAAAGCAGAGTGTCCACTCTCACCGCAGCACAGGCGCGTGACTGCCGGTTAATATGCTGAAAGATACCAGAGGACTGCAGATGCAGCGCCGGTATTTCAAAAAGTATGTTTGCGTGGATGGCTTTGCTGTCCACGCTTTTTGTATCAGGTGAAACGCATTTAATATGGAGGTGTACAACAATTAGCGAATTAATGATTAACGAACAGATCAGAGACAAGGAAGTACGTCTGATCGGGGAACATGGAGAACAGCTTGGCATTATGTCTGCAAAGGATGCTATGAAGCTGGCGCGGGAGGCAGAACTGGATCTGGTGAAGGTTGCGCCGATGGCAAAACCGCCCGTCTGCAAAATTATCGATTACGGCAAATACCGTTATGAGATGGCGAGAAAAGAAAAAGAAGCCAGAAAAAAACAGAAAACCATTGAGGTTAAGGAAGTTCGTTTGTCACCAAATATTGATGTGAATGATCTGAATACGAAGATCGGGGCAGCCAGGAAGTTTCTGGAAAAAGGGAACAAGGTGAAGGTAACGCTTCGTTTCCGCGGCCGCGAGATGGCTCATATGCAGAGCAGCAAGCATATCCTCGACGATTTTGCCAAGGAGCTGGAAGATATCGCGACCGTAGACAAGGCAGCAAAGGTGGAAGGCCGCAGCCTTACAATGATTTTGACTGAAAAGCGCTGACTGCAAAAGCAGTGTTTTTCGGGGAAACAGTAAATTATATTTAAGGAGGAAACATAAAAATGCCGAAAATGAAGACCAGCAGAGCAGCTGCAAAACGTTTCAAAATGACAGGTACAGGAAAATTAAAGAGAAATAAAGCTTATAAGAGCCATATCTTAACAAAGAAATCTACCAAGAGAAAGAGAAATCTCAGAAAAGCAACCATCACGGATGCTACAAACTTCAAGAACATGAAGAAGATCTTACCGTATTTATAAGAAGGATTGAAGGAGGAATTAAGACATGGCAAGAGTAAAAGGCGGCATGAACGCAAAGAAAAAACATAACAGAACCCTGAAACTGGCAAAAGGCTACAGAGGCGCCCGCTCCAAACAGTATAAGATTGCAAAACAGTCTGTAATGCGCGCATTGGCAAGCTCCTATGCAGGAAGAAAGCAGAAAAAGCGTCAGTTCAGACAGCTCTGGATCGCACGTATCAATGCGGCTGCAAGAATGAATGGTCTTTCCTACAGCAAAATGATGCACGGTCTGAAGGTTGCAGGCGTGGATATCAACAGAAAGATCCTTGCAGATATGGCGATCAACGATGCAGAAGGCTTTGCTACACTGGCAGAGCTTGCAAAGAGCAAGATTGCATAATCACAGGTGTGATACAGGCTGCTGCGAACGGAGTGAGCAGTAACTGATACAGGGCGGTGTACAGATAATGTACACTGCCTTTCTTGCGTTTTGAGGAAAAATGCAATATAATGAAGCAGGAAGGCATCCCATGATAAAAACCGGGATATACAGGAAAGAGAACGATAAAATGCAGATAACGGAAATAAACATCTATGCGCAGGCAGAAAAAGAGGGCGGAACGGGAAATCTGGAGGTCGTGATGCACTGCAAAGGGCAGGGCGGCGGCTTTGTGTGCGCGCAGCTTCTCTCGCAGGAGGGGCAGGAGGAGGACCGTATTTTTCCGGTGCCGACAGAGGAAGAGATCGATTTCTGTATGCAGGTGCCGTCTGTGCGTCTGTGGGATATGGAACGCGCATACCTGTATGAGCTGGTGCTGGAGCTGCGCGACGAACGGATGAGCCTGCTTGGATGCACGGTAAAAAAGATCGCATTCCGAAATGCAGAGCAGACGCAGGAAGGGTTTTGGCTGAACGGTCGGAAGGTTTCGCTGCACGCATGGCATTGTACGGAGGAAGAACTGCAGACGGTGCTGGAGGATGCAGCTGGTTGTCCGGCGGAACACGCTGCCGGCACTTTTGAGAAAAAAATACCGGGCTGCCGGGTAGAAACTGATCTGCTTTGCCGGGAGAGGAGGCTGCGCCGGTACCTTGCCGCGGTCAGGAGGGGGCATTATAATGCGCTTTCTGTTGAGCGGTGGAATACAGGAAAACAGGATGAGCAGAACGGGCGGACTTTATCATCGGAAGGGCGGCAGGCAGATGCGTCCCGGGATAGCTGGTTACATGAAATGCTTACGGAGCTTTGCCCGGAATACGGGTTGTTTTATGACGGGAAGGCTTTGACGGACAGTCGCAGGTCAGTGTGTGTTTCCGACTTTGAGCTGCAGGTCGCACAGGAGGGCGTACTCCTGGAAAATCACTGCGTCTTTGCCAATGTGTCGGAGTACGAGCTGCGCTATGCGCTTTCCTGCGATGGAAACAGCATCTGCGCGGGGAGCCTTTATGCGGATGTGCCTCCTGGAAGCGGGCGCTACATCGAGCTGCCGTTTGCTGCTCTGCACGAGGCCGGAGAATACCTCTACCGTGCCTCGCTGCATCTGAAAAAGGACATGCCCTGGGCAGAGCGCGGCTATGAGATCGCCGTGGGTGAGAGCGTAATTTCCAATCTGTTTTCAGGTTGAATTTACAGTCGTGTGTAAATGACAAAATACATACTAAAAAACGTCCACCGGACGTTTTTTAGTATGCATGGCAACCGAAAGGATCTGCCGCCGGCAGTTCCCTTCGGTTGCAGGGCAACAAAAAACCCTGTATTCACTTCGAATACAGGGTCTTCGTCATGCGGAAGATGGGACTTGAACCCACACGACGTTGCCATCACTAGATCCTTAGTCTAGCCTGTCTGCCAATTCCAGCACTTCCGCAAGCAAAAAGTATTATAGCACCAGGTTATAGATTCGTCAACAGGAAATTTAAAAAAATTTCAAAAAGTTTCCGCCTCGTTTCCGCCTGAGGCATTTGCCAATAAAACTTGGCGAAATATATTGACAAGTTTACTTGGAAATGTTATACTGTTTGCAAATAAAACTTGGCAAGGAGAAGAACATGGATAAAGAAGAGATTTTAAGAAAAGCACAGAGTGAAAAAGAGGATGAGAGAGAGCTTCAGGTGAAGGATAGATCTATGATGTGGTCCTATGTGGCGATGGTGATTGCGGCGGCAGTTTTTTTCTTCATCCGTTCAGAGCAGGGGCTGCCGATGATGGATCTGACAGCGACGGTCTGCTTTTCGGTGTCGGCGAATTATATATACCGATACGTCAAAATCAGAGAGACGCAATATCTGCTTATCGGGCTGCTCATGCTTTGCGTGGCGATTTTCGCAGCAGTCAGATTTATGATGGGACACTGAG
>OLRY01002262.1_pt1 | contig 13832 bp, 10 predicted proteins | sample 1672541 | NCBI WGS metagenome assembly OLRY01 (sample SAMEA3136697, study PRJEB25190) | human gut metagenome | biome: human gut; feature: human-associated habitat; material: faeces | place: Austria | collected 2013
ACTGCACTGTCCCCATGCAAGCCAAAGTTCCATGAACAGTGACAAAACAACCAGAATAGTGCCCACTGCGAAAAATTTTTGTAAATGTCTGTTCTGTTTTCTAACACTATTTATATCGTAAATAAAGTACAGAAGAAATCCTGCACTGCCTAAAATAATCTGCTGCATGTCCATTCTCCGAATTTTGTGCACAATAATATACCGACGCATAACCATGCACTTTTAATTATAATAAAAGTCACTATAAATAGCAAGAATAATTTGGTTTTGGTGTACAAAGGAGATTTTATTTCCCATACATATACTATGCATAATGCATAACTCCATGATCATGCCATTCCACCGTGCCACGCTTATTCTTAATTCCAAGTTCTACCAGCCTTTTGGCAATCGTACCACTGCCAATTCCCTGCAAATACACATCATATAAAAGGAAAGGGCGATCTGCAAATGCAAAACTGCGCGAAACTTAAATTCGTTGTATTTTCCTTTGTAGTCAAAGAAAAAGCACTATAAATCGTGATCAGCAAACGATTTCAGTGCTTTTTTACGTGTTATTCTATTAAATTTAACCTATTAGCTTATATTCCAACTTTAACTATGGTGTTGTGAAGTTCAATCAACTTTCAGCATCCGATACCCCACGCCAATGTGTGTTTGGATATATTGTGGAGAGTTCGGTTCTTTCTCGATTTTTTTACGAAGTGTTGCCATAAACACACGAAGGGAAGCAATATCATTGTCCCAACTACTTCCCCAAATGCTTTGCGTAAGGAAAGTATGGGTCAGAACTTTTCCTATATTTCTTGTCAACAGGCAAAGCAACTTATATTCAATAGGTGTTAAATGCAACTCTTCTTCATTCAAATAAGCACAACCTGCAGCATAATCTACACGAAGTTTTCCGTTTACAAAAACAACCGCTTCGGCAGGGGATACTTTTTGCATCATCGATAACCTTCTTTGCGTGACTCGTAGTCTGGCAAGCAGTTCCTCAACAGAAAATGGCTTTGTTAAATAATCATCTGCGCCAGCATCCAACGCATCAATTTTATCGGTATCTTCACTGCGAGCACTGATTACGATAATTGGAATATTTGACCAAGTACGGATTTTTTTAATAATCTCAACACCGTCTATATCAGGAAGTCCTAAATCAAGTAAAACAATGTCAGGATTGTGTGAAGATGTTTCTAAAATTGCCGATTGACCATCGGGTGCCGTCAGATATCGGTATTCGTGCGCTTTTAAGGTTGTTGTAATTAAATTTCTGACAGATGTGTCATCTTCTACAACTAATATTAGTGACTTATTCATATATTTTGACCTCCCCTGCCGGTAATGTAAATGTAAATACTGTTCCGTGCGGCAGATTATCTGAAACAGTAAGTTCTCCGCCGTGGGCGTTAATAATGGACTTGCACAAAGATAATCCGAGTCCTAAACTTCGGCGGCTGTCTGCAATTTGATTTGCACCGCTATAGAACATGTCGAATATCCGTGGCTTTATTTCGTCAGCAATTCCGTTTCCGTCATCCGATATAGATACGACTGCTTGTTTTCCCCGCTTTTCTGTCCGAATAACAATATGAGAGTTTTTAGGTGTGTATTTGATAGCATTATCAACAATATTGATGATTACCTGAACAATAAGCTTTGCATCCATTTTTGCAAGAAGAAATTCTTCTTTGCTTTCAACGGAAATATGATGTTCTTCACTCTTTCGGTTAATATGATGTAACGCTTCTGTGATCACGTCATCCATCAAATCTTCCGTTATACGGAGATTCAACCGTCCTTCTTCAATCCGGGTTACAGCCAGCAAGTTTTCTACAAGGTTAATCAGCCACATGGAATCATCATAAATATCCATGTACAGCTGCTTTTTTGTATCATTATCAAAGGAATCGCCGTTGGACAAAAGATTGCTGGCATTACCGGAAATGGATGTCAGCGGTGTCCTCAAATCATGTGAAATAGCACGCAGTAGGTTCGCTCGCAACTGTTCATTTTTTGCAAGAATGGCCGCCTCCTGTTTCTCACGGGCATTTTTCTCATTTTCCAAAGCCAGGGCACATTCTCCGAGAATGGATAGTAGAATACTGTTTTCAAATGGATCAAGAGGTATTTCCCCCATCACGATTCCAATAACTCCATATACCATACTGCTGTTGCTAACAGCAAGGTACAGGCATTTTGCATTGGAAAGCGTTCCTGTTGTAGCTCCGGCACGTTTATTGTTTTTCAATACCCAGCCGGCAACGGCCTTTTCATTTTCGGAAATACACGATTCCAAATTTTCTTCAGTTACAGAAAAAATATGCGGCGTATCCAACACTTCTCCATCAGCTAAATAAAAAACGATATCTTTTCTCAAGAGTTTAATGAGCTGATTTGAAGTTGCAGATACAATTTCATTTTTATCTTTTGCCTGTTGCAATAGCTGGTTTGTATCAAATAACACTTTGGTACGGTAATCAGATTGTGCCGCCTGTTTTGCTTGGTTTTTAATCCGTATAGCAAGAGAACTGGTTAAAAAAGCCGCCAACAACATGATAATAAAGGTAACAGGATAACCCTGATCATACGCCTGCAAGGTAAATTGAGGTTCCGTAAACAGGAAACTAAAGACCAAAACACTTACAATCGAGGAAATTAGGCTGTATATCTGATGTTTCGTGATGACAGCGGTGACAAGAACACCTAAAACAAAAACAGTAATGATATTTGCTTTGTCAAATCCAAATTTCTGGAAAATCATTCCGACTAAACTGGATAAAATCAGAATCGCAGTAGATTTTAATGTATCAGTGACAGAGAATACGATATGGTTCTTTTTCCTGCCCCCTCTTAACTGATACACTGCCGCATTAGAAACCGTATCCGGAATAATATGCACATCCAGGTTAGGGGCATAATCAATCAATTTTTCTGTCAGGGTCGGTTTGCTGAGCAAATGCCGTTTTGTAGCAGAACTACGTCCGATCACAATCTTTGACACACCGGACAAACGAGTAAATTCCGCAATCTGAAACGGAACATCTTCTCCGTAAACTGTTTCTATTTTTGCCCCAAGCTGCTCAGCAAGACGAATATTTGAACGCAGGCGTTTTACATTTTCCTCGCTCATCACCGAAAAATCTGGGGTTTCTACAAATAGAGCCGTAAACTCCCCTTTAAAAGCAGAAGCCATTTTTGCGGCGGTACGGATAATTTTCGCATTGGATGGAGAAGAAGACAGACATACAAGAATATGTTCGCCTGTGTGATAATCTCCATGATTTTTTATGCGGGTATTTTCTGTGAGGATATTCACCCGGTCCGCACATCGCCGCAGTGAAATCTCCCGGAGAGCTGTCAAATTTTCTATTGTAAAAAAATTTTCTACTGCCTGTTTTGCCTGTGTCTGTCTGTATACATTTCCTGTATTCAAACGGTTGATCAAATCCTGTGGTTCAATATCTATTAATTCAACCTGATCTGCATTATCAAAAATAGAATCCGGGATGCGTTCCCGTACAACAATTTCCGTAATGGATGCAACTGTATCACAAAGGCTTTCAATATGCTGAACATTGACAGTCGTATAGACATCAATCCCTGCATTCAAAAGTTCCTTAATGTCCTGATACCGTTTTGCATGACGGCATCCTTCGGCATTCGTATGCGCAAGTTCATCTACAAGGATAAGCTGTGGTTTTCTTTTCAACGCCATGCCAATGTCGAATTCGTCCAGTATCATACCATTATAAAAAACTTTTCTTGTAGGAAGAACTTCTAAGCCATTCAAAAGAGCTGCTGTTTTGGGACGTGCGTGGGGTTCTACATAACCGGCTACCACGTCAATTCCCTGCTGTTTTTCCATATGAGCTGCTTCTAACATGGCGTAGGTTTTACCCACACCAGCTGCATATCCGAAAAAGATTTTCAAATGTCCTTTATTACGGTTTTCTTCATCAGCTTGGATTTCCTTTAATAACTGATCCGGATTGTGTCTGCTTTCACTCATACGGTCATCTCCTTTAGCACTGACATTAAAATTGCATAAAGATTATACCACCTTTTCTTCTTTTTTTCCATTCGGGTGTGTAGCCGAAAGCAGAAAACGCTCCGAAAAATCACACAATTTTTCGACAAATAGACCCTTCATACAATTAATGTCATTTTGCCATATCACTCTCGCTGGTTTCTCAATCGTGTTAATGGAATGTACCGCAATGTCTATAGAGCCGGTTCAGCTCATAGTTTGGGTATTGAGAAATTTATCCAGTTTTCCCATAAGAAAATAACCATAAATAAATGTTGCCAATACTACTATAAGTAAAACAAAGTCTTTCATATTACCAACTTCTTTCAAAAATCAAATATGAAAACATTTTTGAATATGTTTCGTCTCCCCAAGAACAAGCATGGTACTGCCCTTTAACAACTGCGTATCGGAACTTATTTTCAAATTCATAATATCATTTGTTTTCAGCGCCATAATATTGATGTCATATTTTTTTCGTATATCCAACTGACCGATTGTTTTTCCTAACCATTCTTCCGGTATAGATATTTCAAAGATTGCATGTTCTTCATCCAGTTCTATGTAATCGAGAATATGATCAGCGCTATAACGGATTGCAACCCAATCGGCAAGCTGCCTTTCGGGATAAACAATTTCATCTGCGCCGTTTCGTAAAAGAAATTTTGCATGAACATCACGAGCGGCACGAGACACCACCATTCTTGCACCGAGTTCCTTCAAAAGGGATGTTACTTCCAATGAATTCTGAAAGCTATCTCCGATAGCCACAATACAAACATCAAAATTTCCAACACCAAGCGAACTTAAAAAATCCTCATTAGTCGCATCCCCAATCTGAGCGTTGGTTACAAAGGGAAGTACAGCATCAACTCGAGTATCTTCTTTATCTACCGCCATCACCTGATGGTGCAATTCATCTAATTTTTTAGCAATATGCCGTCCGAATCTTCCCAGACCGATAAGTAATATTGATTTCATTTTTTTATTCTCCTTAACCTACTGTAATTTTTTCCTGAGGATATTTTGAACCGTTAGGCTTTTTTTCAGAAATGGTAGCAAAAATCAAGGTCAATCCTCCCACTCTGCCAAAAAACATCAGGCAAATCAAGATTATATGGGAAACAAGCCCCAGGTCAGGAGTTATTCCCAGCGATAACCCTACCGTCCCAATTGCCGACGCCGTCTCAAACAAAGCGGTCATAAGTGGAATATCTTCTGTTCTGCAAATTACCATTCCTCCGACAAGGAATAAAACGATATACATCAAAAAAATCGTAGCTGCATTTCTGATAGTGCCATCCGGAATTTGTCTGCCGAAAAAATGGGTGTGTTCCTTTTTTCTAAATACAGATAATGCCGATGAAACGAGAACTGCAAGAGTTGTCGTTTTCATACCACCTGCAGTGGAACCGGGCGAGCCACCGATGAGCATCAGCATAATGATAAGCATTTGCCCAACTTCACTGAGTAAAGTCAAATCTGCCGTATTGAATCCTGCTGTTCTCGGCGTAACGGATTGAAACAAAGAAACCCATACTCTTTCTGTAAGAGGCACATTTGAAAACTCAAAATAAAAAAAGTAAAGAGCCGGTAAGAATATCAATATTCCTGTTACCATAAAAATCACCTTGCTTTGCATCCGGTATTTTTTAAAATGCCATTTATGATTCTTTATATCCTCCCAGGTAAGGAATCCAATACCTCCTGCAATAATCAGCATCATAATTACAAGATTTACAATCGGCTGTACAGAATAAGAGGTCAACGAGGAAAAAGGGGCTCTTATACCGATTAAATCAAATCCTGCATTGCAAAAAGCAGAAATAGAATGGAACAGTGAATACCATATTCCTTTCCAAAACCCAAAGTCCCTGCAAAAAACAGGGGCTAAAAGAACCGCACCAATGATTTCGATAAGAATAGTAGTCCGAATAATAAATTGCGTTCTCCGCACAATACCACCCACCGTTGGAGCCGAAATTGCCTCTTGCATGGTACTTCGCTGCATCAACCCGATTTTGCGTCCGGAAACAACAGCAATCGCAATAGCAATCGTAATAATTCCCATACCTCCGATTTGAATCAGCAGTAAAATAACTCCTTGGCCAAATAAAGACCAGTAGGTTGCCGTATCATGAACAACCAGTCCCGTCACACAAACCGCAGAAGTTGCGGTAAACAAAGCATCCAAAAAGGAGGTACACTGACCGCTTTTTGTAGCAATCGGCAGCATCAAAAGCAGACTGCCTAAGAGAATCACGGATAAAAACCCTAAACTAATCACTTGAAATGATGTTATATGTCGATGTCTTGATCTGTTTGTCTGTTGCATAACCATATCCCCATAATCTGAATTTCTTTTTTATATTTCCTTTATTCTATCTTTATTTGTATTAAATGGGCGTAAGTAAGTTTGTTTTGAAATTAAGATTGTATAAAGATAAGCAGAAGTCTGAAATCTTTTGCTCATCTTTTGAGAGTGCTAGTTACAGGATACCGTCCAACATCAAATTGACTTTCAGAACATTTACTGTTTTCTCTCCAAAAACACCTAAAAATCTACTGTCGGTGCATTTTTCAATATTTGAATAAAAGAAAAGGACACTCATCTTCCAGAAGTTCCGAAAACAAGCGTCCTTTTGACTTTTCTCTATGCTATTGAATAAAAAACGTTAATTCTATCCGAATGTGTTTCCTCATACCAGATGCAATACTACTGACACTTCGATGCCATTCCTAATCTGCTTTTTCTTGCCCTGTTTGCCTGTTGGTGTGAAACTTATATATCTCGCAAAGTGCCTGAATCTAAGGGCTTCTACGAATTCGCTCGATGTAGACAACACACGACTTCATTTTGTGTATCATTGTCCAAACTTAGTGTAAACTCTTTTTCTATAATCGGCAACTTAAATTCTATAGATTTCAGCCACTGACCATTCTCTTTGCGTTCTTCGTAAATCTGCACATTATCCACTAACTGCGACAGGAACTCCCGTTTCTCTGCTTCGTTCATTTGAGCATACAATTTATCAAAGAACACGAGTACCTTGTAAATGTTATCCCCTGTAATCTTATCTGCCAGCAAAGAGCGTTTCTTAGCCTTTGCAGATACCAGCAGTTCCTCTGCATCATCTATTTTATCATAAGTCTTGTACAAATGGTTCTCTAAATCTGTTTTTCTTCGCTGATAATGCTTATCCTCATAATCAAGAGAATCCATATCTGATAAAATAGTATCTTTATTATGATATAGCTTTCTTAATTGTATTTTATAATTTTCTATTTCCTGATCTAATGCACTAGTAGACAGTAAATTAATTAGCTAGACCAATGTCTTCCTTTCCAAAGTTATCCATTTTATATTTCCAATGGTAGACTACTGGTACTTCATTCACCTCATCAAAGTATTTGTAGATACGGTTAATAAGTTCCTGTTTTGACGATACTCTGATTCCTTTCAACATCTGACGTGTCATCTTACCAAAAAAGCCTTCAATCATGTTCAACCATGATCCGTGCTTTGGTGTAAAAATAAATATAAATCGACCTGGCATAGTTGCAAGAAATGCTTTGACCTTTTTACTGGTATGAACTGTATGGTTATCTAGAATAACTCGGATAATATCTCCTTCCGGATATTTTTCGTTGAGAATCTTAAGGAAGTCAATAAAGTCGTCCGATGTATGTTTATCACGAACTAATGGAACAGCCTCTCCAGTAAGAAGATCTATAGCAGCTAACAGAGAAACCGTACCAAGTCGTTTATATTCATAATCACTCTTAATTGTTCCACAGGTTGTGGTTGGATTGAGATCCCTTCCTGTAGTGGCAATGGCTTGAATGCCTGGTTTTTCATCATATGAGTAAGTATGTACGTCATGCTCACCGGCAGGTATGAACAGCTCGCCATTTTCATCAAACAACATTTCAATCTGCTTATAAACGAGAAGAACCTCATGCATCTTTGCTTCAAAGTCTGGATCACGCTTTTCGCAATAATACTGGATACGAAATGGTTTTATTTCAGCTGCATCCAAAATGTTTTTTATGCTTGTTTTGGTAAGAGTTGACAGTCTTGTAAAACCGGCACTTTCAGCTGTTTTATTGATATGTTCCGTCAGCTTTGCATATGTCCACGTTTCTGCTGAGTAGCCAAATTCACCAGGACGTTGGCAGGCAATATTAATGATCCATGTTTTTTCATCATCAGTAATTTCTGCATTTCTTCCTCTTCCAGGAGCGTCATAAATGGCATTTTCAATGCCACCCTGATTATACTTTTTGAGGCAAAGAAGAACACTGTTGCGGTTCAGACCAACTTTTTCAGCAATAGCGTCAATAGATTCACCATCTGCTTTCAGCAGGAGAATTCTTGCTCTGGTAACTGTCTGAGCTTGCAATGTTCTTGTTTTTGTAATGGTTTCCAAGCGTGAGCGATCTTCAAATGAAAGGGTAAGCGGTTTTGCTTTAGCCATGATATACGTCCTCCATATTTTTATGGAAATAGTATACCATAGAAATGAATATGAGTCCATTTATTTAATTTACGCTTCACTAGTATTTCCTGTTGTAACATTATGGAATTTCACACCAGCCGGCAGTTTCATGGTAATGGTCTGCAGTGTATCTGCCTTAAAGGTGATTACCTCTGTCCTCTGCTCATTCCCTTCCACATATGCAGTTACGTTAGCATTTGAAAAGGACATTGCTACATCCGGAATTTCCGGCTGATTTACACAGTAATTATACAATTCCATTGCCAAAGACTGTCCTGTGCTGTTGGTTCCGGAAAAAGCATCACTGCTCCCATTTGCGTATGATGCCACAAGATGCGTGATGATAAATCTCTTTCCTGTTGAAAAATCCGGGTGTTTCTCTGCGAAAAATCCTTCATCACCGGATGCCTTTGTCCCGTAGTAACAAACCTTTGCCAATGTTTTACCATCCGCAAGTTTTGTGATGGTATAGTTTCCATCATCTGGACCTGGTTTCGATGGTTGCACACAATAGGCCGTAGCTGTGACATTCCCAAATGTAACCGTATACGGAGCTGTCAAATAAGTGCCAAGGCCTTAATCCGCATAATAATACCAAGAACCTCTGGTTACTGTCACATTCTGAGCAGCCCTTGCTGAAAACAGAGCCGGAGCTTGTGCTGTAAAGGTTACTGTCTCCCCTTCTTCCATCTCCAGAAGATCAACGTCCTGCTCCACAGCCTGCAGCATCACATTTCCAAGGGAAAGCCCACTTTCTTCATCCACAGTATCCTGCTCCTCCACAGCTTCTAAAGCCGCATCCAATTCTACTTCTGATAATGTTTCTGTTCCCTTTTCTTCCTGTACAGTTTCAGATTCTGTTACTTCTGTTTCTGATTGAATCTCCGAATGTGCTTCGGAATCTTCTTCACTTTCGGATTCTCCTGTCTGTCCAATATTATCGCCGGAATCAGAAGATCTTTCTGTCTGTGCTTCAGTAATCGGCTCTTTTACAATGATCTTTCTGGTTACATGATAGGACGGATTTTTGCTGAACGGCTCCACAAAATAGACTGCTTTATAGGAATCCGCCTGGTTCACATCAAAATCCTGTCCACTTTCATTCTTCGCCTCATGGAAAGTCACTTTGACCTTCTCTAAATTGAACTTCATTCCAGAAAAATCCGTCTTTACATCAAAACTGCTTCCCACTTCTACCTCATAATCCTGTACCTGAACCACTTCTTCCTCTGACAGGTTATCCTTTACCTTTTCCAGTGCCGGATATTCAGCCTCATATGCTGCAGGCTCTGTTTCCGCCGCATAAATAGTGATCGGCTGTATGATAGAAGTCATGATCGTTATTACCGAAAGCATCCCGGAAAGAATCCTTTTTACTTTTCCTTTCATTCTTTGCATACCTCACTTTCGTTATTTGTTCAGTCTGATAACTGCTGTTTGATGGTTCTATCCCCGTATAACTAAGTTTTCATAATGCTTCACCCCTTTCTTTTACTTTGCACTGTCCCCAAATAACAGCACATGAATGCAGGAAAGCCGCAAAAGACTTCCCTGCACAGCATCTACTGTCATCCAGTAATCTACTGGAATAAAAATTTGAGCGTTTTGCCTGTTCTCTTTCCCGAACCCGTTCCAGCTCTGGTTTTCCAATTCCGTAGCGTTCTCTCCGGCAAGGTGCAATGTGTCCTTTCACTAATCGCATGTTTGAAGGGGCAAAAATTAACCTGTTTGAGAGATTTTTCGAGATTAAATTTGTTTACGCATGAATCAAATACAGGTATACTATAATCATTAACAATCTGGAAGTTATCGTGACATTATAGAATAGTGTTAGGAAGACTTCTTTTTCGGAGGATATTTTATGAAATTTGAAGATATACCTAAAACTCGTGCGAATGAATCATTTGGTTTTATTGATTTCCTGGATAAGTTCTACAGATTTATAGATGAATTTAATATTGTAGGTGTCAATTGGTCACAACCCACAACCATCAGTGCTTCCTATTTTTTGAGGGTACTTCAAGATGGTTCATCAGCAAAAGCACGTGGATATGGAAAAGGTTATAACAAAGAAAGTGATGAATCCTCAATCCAAATGAAGGAATTTTACCAACCACTTCTGGATCATGGCGTTTTATGGAAACTGAAAAATGGCAATGTGATATGTACCGCAATGCCATATGGTGATAGAAAATCTATCACTGATAGTTTTTATAGAATGGTCAAAACGTTCCACTATCCGGAAACAATACAATTGCAGTTTTTAGATGATAAATATCGCTTCCGCCCTAATGGTGATCATATGATTGTCATCTATTATGATTCATCACAAGAGAAATTTAACCCGAATTGTCCAGATAGGGAATTACGCAGAAAAGCAATTCAGCATTCTGGTCCAGGATTATTGCGTTATCAAACAAAAACCGATTCCTATGTTCGTGATCGATATGTGAGCGAGTACGCCAAATGGCATGCACATGGAATCTGTCAGCTATGCGATAAGCCGGCCCCCTTTACTGATCGCAACGGAAAACCATTTCTTGAAACGCATCATATAATTTGGCTTACCGATGGAGGAGCGGATTCAATAGAAAATACTGTAGCACTCTGTCCAAATTGTCATAAGAAAATGCATACTTTAAATCTCGACGAGGATGTTGAAAAACTTCTGAAAATTGCCACAGTGACAGATTGGTCATGCTTAGAATAATAGTAAAAATCAAATTAATAAATAAGTAGTAGATCCTAGTCTTTAGAACCTAATAAACCGGTATTTTTATAGTTTAGCCGAACTGAATGGAAAAAAATAATTGCGACTGTGTGAGATACAATGAGTGATACTTCAGATTTGAACCTATTTACAATTAGTATGATTTGTAAAGATCATCTGGTTATATTGGTAATAATTTAATAATTAGGAGGTAAACATAATGGGATTGCAAGCAACAAACGCAGGAATTGATTTTCAACAAAGAGTATCTGCATATATGATGATATTAATGGAATTTGATATGGATATTTCACTTGCCTTGCAGTTGAATAGAAACGATAAAATTAAAGGATTGAATTTCGAGGCGTGTAATAACATAGATGATTTGGTAATAACATTGGATTCTCGAAAAAAAGTATACTTTCAAATGAAGAGAACCATATCGTTAAGCGATAGTCCTGATTCAGAGTTTTATGGTGTATGTGAACAGTTTGTAAAACAGTATTTGAAACAGGATGAAAATGATATAGCATATATATTGGCTACAAGATCTGAATCATCCAAATCCATTACAGTAAAAATGAAAAGGATCTTAGAAGGGATACGCTTAGCTAACACTTTACAAATAATTGAAGAATTGAATCAAGAAGAAAGAACAATATTTGATAAAATGTGTAGTAATTTCAAGACCATATATAAGAATATAAAAAAGTTGACTATCTCAGATGAAGATTTACTAAATATATTCTTACGTACATATATTGAACTATTTGATATTGAAAGTGGTGAAGAATATGAAAAAACAATTAAATTAATTCTTTTTAATTTAATTGATGTTGATATAGAATTATTTTGGCGTACGTTGATATCAAAAGCAGTTGAATATGGTGCAAATAGAAGATACTTATCAAGGGAAGTATTAAAAGAACAATGTAAGACATATGTTCAAGAAAATAAAAATGCAAAGTTTGAATTAACAGAACCCTTTTTTACTATGTCTTGGAAAGAAGGCTTTCGTGATATTGAAGTTCAAATAGATTATGTTATTGCAGTTCCAACAAATGATACAAAAAAAGAAATGAAACTCGAAAATGAAACAATTTTTGTTTTTGAATTATATCGTTTTGATAATAGTAAGAAAAAAGAATCGCTTAAATATATACCGCCTAACATAATGAAATGGAAGAATGGATTCAAATTTGAAGTCTGGTTCCGATGTGCTACGCAGGAGCGATGCCATAATTATATCGAACATGAACTTTCGAAAAAAATAGGAGATTCCTATCAAGTTGTTATATGGCCAGTAAAAGAGCATTTTGATTCTACAGACGTTGAATTATTACATAAAGATATTCTATTAAAATCTCTTGATGATCAGAAGTCGTGTATATGCGCTAATTGCGGAAAAGCTATTTTTGATAATAAAGCTTATTTGATTGAAATAGATAATGAAGAATATTCTAATGCAGTCGGAATGGTACACAATAATTGTCTTAGACCGGTAGATAGAATAATTGGCGAAATGATAATGCCTCAAATAGAAGATTACTCTTATCTTAAGCATTTTGATATTAGTAGTTGGGTAAAACTGGTAAAAAAGGGAAAGCAAGCTTGGCACAATATAAGAAAAATGGCGGCGCAGTGTCCACAGATGACGATTGACACAGATGAGGTCTTCCATGATGGAAATTACTGTTTATATCAGGTTTTAGAGAACGGAGATAGAAAATATACTACCAATAGAGGTGTGATTGATCGAATCAGCAAGCGAGAAGCCGATCTGCTCCAGCAGCAATTTACAACTCAAATGAAAGAAGCCAAAGCAGAAGGAAATCCATTTGGATATAGTAGTGAATCTTATTTATATGGAAGATATTCACAGATAATTGAACAATTTGGAGATAAAGAGGAATTTATTGAATGTGTAGAGACAAAAGTGAGTTTATATAATGAGTTCGTTGCAAGGATATATAATGATTGCGAAACTTATTATACCCCAATAATTTACTTATCTGTCGATGGCGAACCGTTTGTATTACCAAATCGTGTCTTTCCTATGTTGACTAACCCTTTTGAACTGCCTAAATATATTAAAAATTGGGGAAATATGGGGGTTTCGATATCTGAGTATGAAGTGTGTATCATTAGAGATGATAATGAGTTCATTCTAAAGATGATTAGTTTAATTACAAACCATATATTACCAGTTGTCGATGGCATGTTCGGATCAGATGGAAGAATGCTTAGAGGAATTCACTTGCATTTGATGTGGGAAATTCAGGAAGAATATTCAAGAAGAAGTGATAATACGAAAACTATCGAAGATGATCGTCAAAATTGATGCAGATTATCTCCTAAAGCGTTATATATAGTCGAAATTATCCTCATTTTTTTACCTTACACTTTACCATTTATAGAACTGGATATAAATTAAATGTTAAGTATATTTTGCATTTAATGAGGGCAGACCCCTTATTTTGCGTACTTTCAGATTTGAGCGGAGAAGTCAATTTCTCCGCTCTTTACAAAAATTTTTAAAAGTGGTCCTATGTCAAGATTTAGTACAAGTTAAAATGAGAAATTTCTCCCCATTTTA
>OLRY01002263.1_pt1 | contig 13826 bp, 11 predicted proteins | sample 1672541 | NCBI WGS metagenome assembly OLRY01 (sample SAMEA3136697, study PRJEB25190) | human gut metagenome | biome: human gut; feature: human-associated habitat; material: faeces | place: Austria | collected 2013
ACTCGTTTTTCCGAAGTTTTCGTTTTTTGAGGCAAAATGAAGCGTTTAGCGCAACCAAACAAAATCAAACTTATAATCATTCTTTTTTCTTTAGAAGACCAACTACAATTCAGCTCTCAACATCTTCCTTTTCAGCGGTGTCTATTCGCCCTCTTCTCCATCGCTATTTTCTCCGCTATAGCCGTTATCATAGCTGTCATTGTTTCCATTATTGTTATTTCCATTATTATTGTTATTATTATGGTTATTATCATTATAGCTATCATCGTTATTATAATCATCTTGATCATAATAATCGTTGGAGTCGCTGCCGGAATCATCGGCTTCTGTTGTGTTAGATATTGTGTCATCATCTTCGATAGCTTCCGTTGTTGCTTCTGTTGTGCTTTCGGTGTCGTCTTCAGTAGATTCCGTAGTCGCTTCTGTTGTGCTTTCGGTATCTCCCAAATAGGATTCAAATTCTTTGCGAGGTAATCCCTGGTGAATCTTATTCATGTAGTTCGTCCAAATGCTTGCCGGATAAGTATTTCCTTTTAAATTATCTACGGATTTATAGACATCCATTCCTACCCACACTGCTGTTGTATAGTATGGTGTGTAGCCGCAGAGCCATCCATCTACATAATTATTGGTTGTTCCTGTCTTGCAGGCTGCCGGCATATCTACATCTAACTGACAGACATGGGCTGTTCCTTCGTATTCTGTTACACAACTTTGCAGAACGCTTGTCATCATTCTGGATGCGCTGCTGGAATATACGGATTTGGTGGATGTATCTTCCGGTACAATATCATTTCCTTTTGCATCGGTTATTTTTATGATGCAGTCTGGTGTACGGTACTCTCCATCATTCGCAATCGTAGCATAACCTGCTGCCATTTCTACAACGGTTGTTCCGTTTGTAAATCCACCAAGGCAGGTTGTATTATATTTATAATCTTTCTTATCAAGACCTTTAAAGTTCAATGCTTCTAAGTACTTCATACAAGTACGGGTTCCAAGTTCTTCATACAGACGATAGGTCGCTACATTACTGGACTTCTCTACCGCTCTTCTTAAGGAAATAGAGCCGGAATAGGAATATCCTGCGTTGGATACTGCATCGCTTCCAGTCATTCGGCTGTCATCTAATGTACTGTTTGGTGTGTAGCCTTTTTCCAGTGCCGGTGTGTATACGAGGAGAGGCTTTATCGCACTTCCCGGCTGACGGAAACTCTGATATGCTCGGTTTAAGCCATATCCTTCCTGATCTTCTTCACGACCTCCTACAATTGCTGCCACCTTTCCGGTAGAGTTATCAATAGAGACGGCTGCACCCTGTACTTTGTAAACACCATCATCTGTTTTTTCTGTAAACATGGAAAGCTGAGAGGATACAGAATCCTGAAGCTGTTTCTGTTTCTCCATATTAATGGATGTATAAATACGATACCCTGCGGAATATAAGCTTTTTTTGCATGTATTATACAGTTCATCATACTCATTGTTATAGCTTTCTTTTTCTGAAGTACTAGAAAATGTTGTTTTAAATTCAAAGCCCTGTTCTTTCATCAGTGCTTCTGTTGCACATTTTAAAATATACGTCTCCGCATAGTCATTCGTCGTTGTTTCTTTCTTTGGCATGATTGTTATATTTTCATCAACAGACTTCTCATACTGGCTCTGGCTGATATAACCGTCCTCATACATATTTTTTAAAATACGGTCACGACGCTTTATTGTGGAATCTTTATGTTTATAAGGATCGTAGCGCCCCGGGCTGTTCGGAATGGAGCATAAAAATGCAATCTGGGAAATCGATAAATCCTTTGCTTTCTTGTTAAAATATGCTTCAGAAGCGGATTCTATTCCGTAATAACCGTTTGCAAAGTATACATTATTCAGGTAAAATTCAAGAATATCCTGCTTGGTATACTTCTGCTCTAACGCTACGGCAATAAACATTTCTTTTATTTTACGGCTGTACGTCTTTTCATAACCAAGAAAGATATTTCTTGCAAGCTGCTGTGTGATCGTACTTCCACCCATCGTAATGTTTCCTCGATTTAAGACAAGAGAAAGTCCGGCACGAGCCACACCTTCGATATCAATTCCATGGTGTGTCGTAAAATTCTTGTCTTCGATCGAAATAATCGCAAGCTTTGCTGCATCTGGAATATCTTCATAATCAAGATAAGAGACATCCTTTTCCTGTTTTAACTTCTTTATCTCATTCCCATCTGCATCATATACGATCGATGTCTGTTCTGCCTTAAATGTGTCCTTACTGCTTTTTGATACATCCCTGCTCGCCTCTTTATACATCGTGACGACTGGCACACCTACTCTTTTTATTGCGATTGCACCAAGTACACAAAAAGCAATTACCAGACAAGTACCCCATATTTTAAGCACCCGCCATAATAATCCGTTATGTTTCTTACTCATAGTCACCTCCGCGGTTTTGTATCTTACCGTTGTTATGCAATCTATTATAACACCTTTTCTTTATCTTTCCCATTCTGCAAAAAAAATTGCAAGATATCTTAATACGGTACTCTGAATAAAATACCATGGATTCTTCCTTTTCTTTTGCTGTATTTTCCGTTATAATCAGACTGTTATAAAATTTAAATATCATGATGTCACGAATTACTCCGCAGCTAATGCAGCTCCCGTAATTCTGAAACATCATATCATTAAAGTATACCACAAAGAAATGGAGAGATTGTGAACTTGAAAAAATTATCTGGATATCATCTGAAATTTATTGCTGTTATTTCCATGCTTATTGACCATATCGCTGTTGTTTTTCAAGCTTCCCTCTCTGAAAGTATCTACTTTATTTTACGGGCAGCCGGCAGACTTTCCTTCCCACTCTTTTGTTTTCTGCTTGTTGAAGGCTTCTTTCACACAAGGAATAAAAAAAGATATCAGCATCGATTGTTTATTTTTGCTGTTTTATCTGAACTGCCTTATGATCTGGCATTCCGATATTTGCCCGTTGACAGACCTGATTTTCTCGCACAGCTACAGCATCCACTTTCTGTCTTTTCAGCAGCCTTCCAACAGCAAAATGTACTATTTACTTTATTTTTAGGCTTTACTGCCATGCTCTTAATGGAAAGAAAACAGCCGTACAGCCAATATAGTATCTATAAAAATATCGACACCCTGATCCTTTTCTGCTGTCTTAGCGAAATTCTTCAGACAGACTGCGGAGCCGCCGGGATTCTGTGCATTTTTCTTTTTTACTCATCTTATAAGGAAAGAGAAAATAATACCGGACTTACAATAAAAGAAAGTCTTATAGACATCGCACCCACTGTGCTTCTAACTTATATCCCACCCTTCCCGGTACAGATATCTGCCCTCGCAGACAGCTTGCTTCTACGCTTATATAACGGAGAAAAAGGAAAAAATCATAAATACTTCTTTTACCTCTTCTACCCCCTACATTTGGTGGTTTTGTATTTAGTCAAGTAGACGAAAAACGGAAAAAAATAATATAACAGCTGTTCTATCGTCGTGAATTTTAAGATGCTCATCCACATCTTAAAATTCTCTCCCAAGCCACATCTGTTATATTATTTTTTTCCGTTTTTCTGACTTTGATAAATACAAAATGAGAGGACCTGGGTATTCTTTTTTTCTGTGTTTGGGATTCAAAAGGAATGAATGCCAGTAGTATTTGAGAAAGAGATGGGGAAGGGGACGGAAGGTTGTGGCTTATTTCGATATAGCCTCCGGCAGGATTGCAAATTTATCATTATATTGTCGCAATATATCATTTTCTCTTCTGGACGATATACCTTCCGAGCAAGCAGTAGATTCCTGCCCTTGCCCCCTCATCCCCCAAAAGCCTATTTTATTCATTCCACGTGGAGCCAAAACACAGAAAATAAAAAGAATAGACCATAGGAAATGTAATGTGAGAGCAAGCAAAAATGCCGGATAGGCATTTTCTGCGCAGTGATATCTTTACATTTCCTATGGTCTATTCTTTTTATTTTCGTCTGTTTTCCCCTAATGAATCAAATAGGAATAAAATACTTTTCCTGTTTTTTCTAATCGGTTTGTGACTTCTGTTCTGGAGACTGCTGTGGATTGTCCAGTTACAGGGTCTAAATATCTTATTTTGGTTGCGTTATAGCTCATGACGATCACGTAGCGGCTGCTGCTTATTTTGGCGAGTACCGGGCTTCCCTGACTGACGTAATAAAGTATTTCGTCTACTGTGCAGCCGGTGAGGTTGCGTGTGGTGTAACCGCTGTATTTTTTCATGAGTTCTTCTATATTATCTTTTTCGATGTTTATGCTGCCTGGTGTTACTTCTTTTCCATTGACTGCGGCGATCATGGAGAGGCATCCTGCGAGTGATGTACTGTCTGTGCCGGTTTTTATGACATTATCCATTCCAGCTACCTGTGCATAGTCTGCGTAAATACATTTCCACAGGATATTTTCTTTGCTGTCGATTACATTTCCCCGCTCTTCATAAGCTCGTGCGATTGCTTCTGTGAGATTCGTATAGACTGCTTTTTGTACACCGGATGCATATACATAGTACTGTTCTACCTGCTCACCGCTGTTGGAAAGTTTCAAGGTTACATCGTCTTCATTTACCATTATTTTTGTTAACAGCAAGTCCGGAACTACCTGAATGTATATGTAATTCGGGAATTTGAAATACAGCTGTGTCCAATAGGTATCTGTATATTTAGAAGTGAGTGTTACCGCATCTTCCGCTTCCTCTTCTTTATAACGGATGTAATCTTTTGTGTTTGTTTTGTGAATCTTGTTTCCTGATCTTTTACCAAGTGTCATTTCAAGGATGCTGCCTTTTATTTCGGTATCCATGATATATCGTCCGCTTTTCTGATATTCTTTGATCGTTTTTCCATCAATATCAACGATATGGATCTTTGTAATCGGGAAGTTGATCATTCCATTTCTGCTTTTTGACACATCAGCGGCATCTGCTTCACCGTAAATGAAATCATTTGATAAAAATCCGACTGCACGAATTCTTTTATCTGAATTACATGTAAAGTTCTGCTTTTTACCGGATTCTAAGTCTATCATCTCTATCTTTTTATTCTTGTAAATGTCCTGCTCTTTTTCTATGGCAATGATGCTCTGATCTTTGGATGCCGTAAGGCTTTCGTTTACAAGTCCGGCTTCTACGATTTTATCTGACTTCTTTTCCAGATCAATTTCATGTAAATCTCCTTCAAGGATACAGTAAAATACGGATTTTGAATTCAGGTAGGAGAATTTTTCAAGATCTTCTTTCATACTGTCGTATGGCAGCGAAGTTGATAAGAAGGATATCTCCTCGTTACAGTTTGTTCCGGCATTATATTTCATGATCTGAATTCCATTCATTCCCTCATGTCTGCCGCGATTGATATAGCCGTAAACAAGATAAAAAATATTTCCTTTCTTGTCCATACTTAATAACTTTATTCCATGATTACTTGCCGCATTCCTTATATCCGGCAGATTTTCTGATGAAAGGCTGTATATCTTGTACATATCTGAAGACTGATAATCATAGTACCAGAGCTGTCCTTGTACAGCAAAGCATACTTTATAACCTTTGTCTGCATAAACATAACTTATATTCTTCTTGTTCTGTATTCCCAGACTGAGAAGATTGTTTGCGGAATCTATAATAGAGGAATTATAATAGGCATCCATTGTTCGCTCATAATCAAGCAGATACATTCTTTCTGCTGTATAACGCAGTTTATATGTCTCCTTTAGATCATAGTACTGAACGACACCTTTACTGACTTCTGTAGACAGAATTGTACTTACCTGTATTACTGTGTATGTGTTATTGATTTCCTGCAGTATGATTCTTGGCTTTGTCTCCTGCTTTACTTCCATGTTGCCAAAGGATATTGCTTCACTTCCGGAATGGATATTCACCGATTCAAGGTTATCCTCTATCGTATCTGCGGAAGGCTCCAGATAGCTGGCATTCTCTGTCATTGTTTCTTTACTGAAAAGATTATTATGGAACTTCAGGACAAAGGCAAGATAATCATCTAAATGATACCCTGAACCACTTTGTATCTTCGTATAAAAATTAATTCGAGTATTGTTATCCAGACGCACACCAAACTTTAGATAATATACTTTATTTTCCGATAAGGTATTTTTAAAGGTCAACGTTCCCTGCTTGATATTTTTCTTTTTATTTGAAGTTAACTGATTTAGCGTACCGGTTTCTGTTGGCTTATCCGGTGTTTTTTCAAATAATGCATACTGAATGGCTGTAATGTCGTAATCATAATCGTGCAACTTTAAAATTACCGCATTTTTATTATTGGTCAATGTAATCTGATTTCTCACTAAAGATAAATCAATATCTTCTTTATATCCCGCCATCAAATTATAACTGCTTGTGTCGTTCCCTATTTCAAGGACCGGATAAGACGGATTGGCAAGTTCTGCCACAGCACTTCCTTTTTCCATGCTGATACGTCCGTTAAAAAAAATCAGTGCGCCTATAAAACACACTACTGCTACTGCAATGTGTAAAATGGCCATCCGTACATTTTTACTCATCGTGCGTACCTCCTTCTTCTCCTTCTTCCTGAAGAAGTTTCCACAATGTTGGGGTAAATCCAAACTGCTTACAGAAGGCATCTACCTGCTGTGCTGCTTTTTCTTTCTTTTTATCCGATTGTTTTTTGCGATGTATCGCACGAATCAAAAGATTCTTTGGCGTGTGCTCCATATCAATAAATTCAAGAATCTGCGTATCATACCCCTGCTCTTCTAAGATTTTAGCTCGAATACCGTCTGTTGCCAGTGCACAGAAACGCTCCTTTAAAATACCATAGTCTGTTATTGGTTCAAATTCTGAGGCGGCAATCTGCTTATTTAACTCATGCTGGCAGCATGGAACAGATAAGATAACAGATGCTCCCCATCGCAATGCTTTATACATCGCATAGTCTGTTGCCGTATCACAGGCATGGAGAGTTACGACCATATCTACCTGTGTTACTCCTTCAAATTCTTCTATGGAACCTTCATAAAAATTCAATTTATCATAGCCGTATTTCACTGCCAGACGGCTGCAGTTCTTTATGACATCTTTCTTAAGGTCAAGCCCGATAATGCGGATATCATATCCTTTTAATTCTTTCAAATAATAGTACATGGCAAATGTAAGATATGACTTACCACAGCCAAAATCTAATATCGTAATCTCACGATTCTGCGGCAGATGCGGCAGAATATCTTCAATAAATTCAAGGAAGCGGTTAATCTGTCGATATTTATCATACTTTGTACGGACGATCTTTCCTTCTGCTGTCATAACACCAAGATCTTTTAAAAATGGTACGACCGTCCCTTCCGGTAAAATGTACTTCTTTGTCCGGTTATGCAGCAAATGACTCTTATCCATTTGCATCTGCGCTTTCACTACATTATTCTGCTTCTTTACTTTGATCGCTGCCTTCCCTTTTTTATTGATGAGTGCAGTAAGTTCGGAAGACACCGTCTGAAGCTGTACCTGTTTATATGACGGAAGAAGACGTTCTAATTCTTCCACTAATTCATTCTTCTTTAAATTTTTATGAAAAACCTGTGTTTTTGTGTATGCCGCACTCTGAAACATAAGCTTGTCCTTTACTAAAACCGGACGGATATTATACTTCTTTATCTCTTCTGCTTTTCTTGGATTGCTTATGGTAAGAAGAAGCATCTGTTCATTTAAATTCTCTTTGATCTTCGTGAGTAAAAACTCCATAATTCATCTCCTGTTGCGGAAAAGCGCATAGCGCTTTTCCATATTAATTATCTATATTAATTATCTATTTGAAAATACTTTTTGTCTGCGATAATACCGCTGCCTGCGATGATTGATATTCCAGTGCAATACTACCTGTATTAATGTACGAAACGGAGAGTTTCCATCCCGAAGAGAGACTTCGATAAAATACGGATTTTTTATCATTGCCTCATCATTCGTCTGTATCATCTCCTGTTCTTCACGATACTTTAACTTATCATACACCATATCTGCAATTTTTAAAATAGTTACCTTATCCGGATATTCGGAATAAATAGAGCTTCCCGCATATTCATACCGGTCAAGTAAGGCATCCGCAACAATCCATACTTCCCGAACAACCATCGGCAGCATTTGAATAAGATATTCATAATCTTTCCAGTATTTCTGTTCTTCCTGCTGCAACTGTTCTGGCGGGAGTAACGATTGTGCCTGACTGTCATTCTGGCATACCATCATTTCACGAAATCCCGGCAGCCACTCAAAATTAAAATCTTCTTTTTTACTCATGTCATCTTTATTCATGTCATCCATGAAAACGCTTCCTGCTTTCACCCGGTTTTATTTATCATATGCAAAAAAATAGATGAGGTTCGATTTCTATTTTTTTAAATCAAGCAACGGAATCACCTGAACTAAATCGCTCACTACTGCCACGCATTTTTCCTGTTGTTCTTCCGGAATCGGAAGCAGATCCGGAACGTTTATAACAGGAAGATTCCCCGCTAAGGCTGCCTGTACACCATTAGAGGAATCTTCTAACACTAATGTTTCCTCTGGTTTTACATCAAACTTTTGGCATATTTCTAAAAAAATATCCGGATACGGCTTCCCTCTTTTTACATCTTTTGAAGAAAGAACCATATCAAAATATTCTGTCAAACCAGTCTTTTCTAAATATTCTTTAATTACAGACGTATCCGAACCACTCGCTACCGCTGTATGTAACTTCTTTTCTTTAACAGCGTTCAGTAGCTCTCTCAATCCGTTTTTTTCTGGAACTCCTTCTTCTTTGATAATCTGTTTTGCCCGGCTGCCGACCTTTTTATAAATGCCTTCCGCATCTGTATCTTCACCGTAATAATCATAATATTTCTTCTGAATATCTCTCGCATTCATTCCAAGAAAACTTGTAAACTGTTCAAATGTCGGGTGATATCCTTCTTCTTTTACAACTTCCATAAATGCTCTGCAATTTACCTGTTCTGTTGCGAACATTAAACCATCCATATCAAAAATAACTAATTCTAACATATATACCTCTATATTTTTCTATCGCAAATGTAATGTGAGAGCAAGTAAAAATGCCAATCAGGCATTCGTAGACTTCTGTCCTCTTTTCCATCTCTTTCCAAAGACTATTTTGCATTCATTCCTTCCGGAGCCAAAACGCAGAAAAAAGAAATAATATCATATCCCAGATGCGGCTTCGGAGCGTATTTAAGATGCGGATGAGCATCTTAAATACAGCGACTACAGAGCAGATGGGATATGATATTATTTCTTTTTTCGTCTGTTTTCCTCTCAATAAATCAAAAAGTTACCCCTGCATCTTCTCCATAAGACGTGCTGTGTCTTCTGTAAGCTTCTTCAGGGAATTAACCATTGCTGTCTTCTGAGCTGCCAGCTCATCACACTGTTTCTTCTCTTCTTCTACTTTACGCAGGCTGTCTTCATGAATCTTCTTCGCCTCTTCTATCGCATTATCTTTATTCTCCTGGGCATCTTTTAAGAGTCTTTCTGCAGTTTTACGTGCTTCTCCGATAATATCTGCTGCGTCCTGTCTTGCCTGCTCTCTTTCTCTTTCTGCCTGGGCTCTTGCTTCATCAAGAATGGCATTCTGTCTGCCTTCTAAATCAGAAAGCTGCTTGCAAAGTAAGTCTGCATTCTTCATGTATCTTTCGTATGCCTGATCCGTTGTTTCCGGTACTTTTGCCTCTTCGGCAGCGGTCTTGGCTTCTTCTGCTCTTGCAAGCGCTGCTGCTGTCTTTGCCTTCTCTGCCTTGATTTGTGCTTCTAATGCTTCTATCTTCTTCTGGGCTGCAGCTAACTGTGCCTTTGCCGCTTCAATCTCATCCTGCGCTTCATCTGCACTTGTTACTGCCTCTGGTGTATCTGCTGTTTTATAAGCTGTTTCTGGTGCAGATTCTTCTGCAGCTTCTGCTTCTGTTTCCTGCTCTTCTTTGTCTTCTTCTGCATCAACGATGTCTTCCTTTGTATCCTTCTCTAACTCTTCCATCGTCTTACCAGTTGCCGCTGCTGCTATTCCGAGAGCTGTCTTGCTCTCTTTCTTTAATTCTTCGATTTCTTTTTCTTTTGCTAAGATGATTGCCTCTGCCTCATCACAGATCTTATCCAGCTGAATATCGACTTCATCTTTATCGTAACCAAACATTGATGTTTTAAATGTCAGTTCTTCTACGTAGGTTAATAATTCCTGCATATTCATGGCGGTTCCCCTCTTTCTCTGGTTCGTATCGTGCAGTATGTATATACGATTAAATCCAGTCTTCTCTAAAATCTTTTCTTACTATTTATTATAAACATTCTATACTATTTGTCCAGTGAAAATGGCACCTTTTAGAATGTCAGACGCATCTGATACCATGTCGCTCCACCATGAACGGATTCCGAAATTCCTTCTTTCTGAAAACCAAACTTCTCATAATAGTGAATAAGGGGTTCTTTACAGGTTAAGACAATGCCTGTTCTATCCTGTGCCCTTGCATCATTGATCACATAACGAATGAGCTTTTCTGCATAACCATTTCTCCGGTAAGCAGGAAGCGTACTTACCCCAAAAATCATCTGCCATGCTCCCCCTTCCTCGTGAATCTCTGCTTTTTCATACATTTCATCTGTCAGATCCTTTTTATCTGTTACCATCCCATCCACAAATGCGATTAATTTCTCTCCCTCGTAACCCTTTTCACACAATAGCCAGAAATGCGTGCCATATGCCTTAATCCTTCTTGCAAATTCCTCTTTTGTCGCTGCCTCAGCAGGAGGAAAACAGTCTGCCTCTACTGATGTAATCGCATCTAAATCATCTATCGTCGCCATTCGAATCTGCATATGTTCCATTGTAAAAGTCTCTCCTTATTAATTATCGTTATTTATTTACCATACCACAACACGTTTGGTATATAATACACATTTGGTACTCATTTTATATGTTTATAGCATATTATAAATTACTTTTACAAAATTTCAATGTTCATTTTTTGCGAAAACAGATATTTCATTGCTATAATGTCCGGGTTAAAAGGTCAAAACTCCGTTCGTGCCTGTACGATAAGGTGTTTGACTTTGGAATCCCAAAATACTTTTCACCTATAACATCATGCGATGTAGGAGGAGAAAACGCAAAAAACCCGGGAAACATATAATACATTATATTATATATTTCCCAGGTTTTCGTCTGTCTTATCTATTACTTTCCTGCGATTTCTAATCGAATCAGTGCTCGTTTGAGTGCCAGTTCTGCACGTCCGATATCAACGCCTCCCTGCTCGGAGGAAATTCTTCTTTGTGCACGTATTTTGGCTTCTTCGGCACGTTTGATATCAATATCCTGTGGCCACTCTACTGCTTCTGCGAGAATAGTCATCTTTTCCGGAGTAATCTCCACAAAACCGGAAAGAAGTGCTGCCTGCTTCTCTTCATTCCTTTCGGTGATGATAAGTCTGCCAGGTGCAATAATCTGAGTCATCGGGATGTGGTCTGCATATACGCCTACCTGTCCTTCTACGGTATTATATTCTACCATGTAGATGTCATTGGAATAAAAAATCCTGTCCGGCGCAATAATCTCGAGTCGGAATGTTTTGTCTGCCATAGAATCACCTACTTATTATATCTGGCTAATACGTCATCGATATTTCCGGCATTCAAGAACATTCCTTCCGGAATCTCATCGTATTTACCTTCAAGAATCTCTTTGAATCCCTGGATTGTTTCTCCAAGCGGAACGTAACGTCCTGTTGTTCCTGTGAACTGTTCTGCAACGAAGAATGGCTGAGAAAGGAATCTTTGTACCTTTCTTGCTCTTGCTACAAGAATCTTTTCTTCTTCAGAAAGTTCATCCATACCAAGGATGGCAATGATATCCTGTAATTCTTTATAACGCTGTAATATTTCCTGTACACCACGTGCTACCTGATAATGCTCATCTCCTACAATTCGAGGATCAAGGATTCTGGAAGTAGATTCCAGTGGGTCTACCGCCGGATAAATACCCTGTTCTACAATGGCACGTGAAAGTACGGTTGTTGCGTCAAGATGGGCAAAAGTTGTCGCCGGAGCCGGGTCAGTTAAGTCATCGGCCGGCACATATACTGCCTGTACGGATGTGATCGACCCGTTCTTTGTCGAAGTGATACGCTCCTGCAGCGCTCCCATCTCTGTCTGTAAGGTTGGCTGATAACCTACCGCACTTGGTACACGTCCAAGTAAGGCGGATACCTCGGAACCTGCCTGCGTGAATCGGAAAATATTATCGATGAATAAAAGAACATCTTTTCCACCTTCATCACGGAAGTTCTCTGCGATTGTCAGTCCGGTAAGACCAACTCGCATACGCGCTCCCGGCGGCTCGTTCATCTGACCAAATACCATCGCTGTTTTATCAATAACACCGGACTCACTCATTTCTGTGTAGAGGTCGTTACCTTCACGTGTACGCTCGCCTACACCAGTGAATACGGAATATCCACCATGCTCTGTTGCTACATTACGGATCAATTCCTGAATAAGTACGGTCTTACCTACACCGGCACCTCCGAAAAGACCAATCTTTCCACCCTTTTGGTAAGGGCAGAGAAGGGCTACTACTTCCTGGACCCGGCCCATCTGGAACCCAATGGATTTTCTCCCATTGAATATGACCAGCGGGATTCCAGCAACTTCCGGAATTCCTGGAAATACATGCCCCGCTTCCGGGTGCTGGACCAGGCGGACTTTACCACTACCATGGCGGTCTTTCTGATGCTGTTCGTCTTTGTCTCCATCGTCTGCTTTGCCGCTATGGTGGTCATCCTCTTTACCCGCTGCATGACCATCGCCATGACCAACGCCCGGGTCTATGACGACCTGCGGCATCTGGGGGCCTCCAACGCCTTCCTCCGCCGCACGGTAAAGGGGCAGATCTCCCGGGTGTTCTTCGTCCCCCTGTGCACGGGCACCCTGCTGATCTACGCCTTCTTCGCCATGATCCTGTACTTCAACAGCGGCAGCTTCACTCCCGGCGAGCTGGCCGGCCTGGCCAACTGCGCCCTGGTGGTCCTCGTCCTCTCTCTGTTCTTATATGGCATGTACCGCTTCACCCTGGGCCGGGTATGCTCCGCCCTTTCCATCCGGTCCTCTTCCCGGCCCCGCTGACCTCCTTCCCCTTTCTCATCCCATCCCATGCATTTTTCCCATCCATTTATCAAAATTTCTCACTGGAAAGCGGCAGTCAAAACAGCTATAATAAAGACGAAAGCGCAGGAAAAATTGTAAATTTTGTCTAATTGCTGTCTTTAGACCCCGCCGACAGCGATGCCCGCGCCCAGCACACACCAACAAACGAGGGAATGAGGAGGAAATCATCATGCGCAAACGAGCTTTGTCCCTGCTTCTGGCAATGGCCCTGGTCCTGGGCCTGTCTGTGGGCGCCTCCGCGGCCTCCGCCGCGCCCACCGATCTCAACCGGTATCTGCTCTCCCACACCAGCAGGAGCGGCGAGACCCGCTCCCTGCCCATCGACCGCACTGAAGTCAATGAGCACCCCGTCATCGGCTATTACACCTACCCCTTCCAGGACGGCGAGGCCGCCGGCCGCTCCTTCAAGCTCTATGTGGGCCAGCACGCCGCCCTCCGCGCCTACATCACCGTCATAGCCCTGCCCGACGGCATTGCGGACCCCTACGCCTTCCTTCAGGAGCAGGGCTGGCTGGAGCAGGCCGACACCTATGGCGAGCTCCTCTTTGTCCTGGAGCCCGGCCAGGGCGGCAACACCAAGATGACCGTGGAGGAGTTCTATCAGGGGGCG
>OLRY01002270.1_pt1 | contig 13783 bp, 12 predicted proteins | sample 1672541 | NCBI WGS metagenome assembly OLRY01 (sample SAMEA3136697, study PRJEB25190) | human gut metagenome | biome: human gut; feature: human-associated habitat; material: faeces | place: Austria | collected 2013
TCTGGGTCCACATAGTGGAGGCGGCGGCCGTCCTTGGCGTGGGTGTGGACGATGTAGTCCCGTAAGGTGTACACCGCCTGCACCGGGTCGTCCCCTGTGACCATGACGAAATTGGCGGGGTCCAGGTTCACGGCTACGCCGGTGGAGTGGAGGCCGTCCAGAAAGCTCTTTAGGGTTAGGGCCTTTTCCGGGCCCGTTTCAATGGCGAAGTGGGCCTCCATGGAATCGGCATAGGCGGCCAGCACGCCGCAGGCCTCCTGCATGATGGCGTACCGGGGATGGGCCTTATCCTCCGGTACCACGCCAATGTGGGTGGTGACCACATCGGTTTCCAGGTCCTTGGCCAGGTCTAGAATCCGCTTGGACTCCTCAATGAGCTCTGGATTCTTTTCCGGGTCCCCAAAGCCATGGCCCAGATCCCCGCACAGAGCGGAGACCGTAAGGCCATGATCCTTTACAGCTTGAAGGAACTCCCGGCGGCGGGCGGGGGTCATCTCTCGGGGGGACATCTCCCCGCGGGTGGCATAGACCTGAATGCCCCGAGCCCCCACAGCCTGGGCCTTATCCAGAGCGGTGTTCACATCGGTGCGGAAGGAATCCAGCATGACGCCAATGGGAAATGGATACATATTCCATACACTCCTTTATACAGTAAGATCACTCAAGCACAATCTCCCGGTGCTGCTCGGCGGAATCATAGATGGCCTGCATCATTTGAGCGGTGACGATGACCGTGTCGATGTGAGAGGGCAGCTTCTCCCCTGTTTTGATGCAGTTGATAAAGCCGTCGATCTCATTCTGGAACATGTCCCGGGTCTGGAATTTGGGGGTATAACTGACCAGGGCGTTGTTCTCCGTAGTGTAGACGGTGAAGTCCGCGCCGTACTGCAGGCGGATACCGCCCTTATCGCCCATAAAGTCGATGTAGCGCTCCTCCTCCCCGATGTTCTGGGCCCAAGCGCCGTTTAAGGTAATCACAGGGCCGGAGGTGCGGATGAGGCCCACGACGTTCACGAGATTGCCGTCGGCGTTGAAGCACTGGGTGAGGTAGGGCGTGGTATAGGTAGCGCCCTGGTACACGGCGTAGACGCAGAAGTAGGCGACGCAGGCCCAGATGACGCCGGGGTGCTTGATGGCCTCGACGGCCTCCTTCAGGCTGAACAGCTTGGCGTTCTTGTCGATCTCGCCCTTGAAGTCGGGGATGAGGAAGATGGAGGCCACACCGAGCACGGCGATGACCACGGCCAGGAAGATGAGCATGACCTGCACGCCCTGGGCGACATTGGCGATGGCGGCGATGATGCCGGCGTTGATGAGGCCGATGACCAGTCCGGTCACGCCGTAGATGGAGTAGCTGATGCCGATCTTCGAGGCGTACTCGTCCTCCTCGCAGCACAGGCGGATCACCTTGAAGCGGGTGCCCCACCACACGAGGATGGAGGTGATGCCCATGGCTACGAACAGCACGAGGCAGATCTCCACCGACGGCAGCATGGCGTAGATGCCCACGAGCACCGCCGTGGCGAGGAAGCCCACGGTGGCCAGCGTGCGCATGCGGAACTTGTCGGCCACGATACCGGAGGGCAGATAGCAGATCATGGCCGCGATGCCGTAGGCCGACACCATAAGCCCCAGATCGGCGTTCGTGCAGCCGAGCGCCTGCATCAGCGGATCGTAGAACACATTCTTAAGGTACATGGGCGCGTAGATGATGGACGAGCCCATGGAGATGAGCACGACGAGTGCCCACTTGTGAAGCGACGTCAAGTCCTTGTACGTCACTTCCCCCTTGCTCTTTGCAAGCAACGACATGGTGGTGCTTCCTTTCTCTTCTTCTTATCCCGGAACCGCGCCGAGCCTTAAAGGATCTGCTCGGCCGGTACCGCATTGCCGACCGATCTGGTGAGAATTCTGCCTTCTGGAAACCACCGTGGCATCGCTCGATGACCGTGAAAACCTCGTTACCTAGTTTCTTGCGAGGAGACACATTCCAGCGAAAAGTGGGGCAAGGTATCGCAAAACCCCTGCGAAAAGCGGAGTACTTAAAAACTTGCGATCCCTTTTTCCCTGATGACCTTTACACTGGCAGCTTGAATTTGATACCGTGGAGCCCTGGTCGACGACATGTCAGCCGGAGGACCGAAGCGATGTCGCAATCCGCAGGACGGCAAAGGGGAGAGCACCAATGGAAGCAAGCCGCGCCGAGTTCGATTCGCCCGATGTTCGGGAAGGGAAAGGTCCTTCTGCCCTCTTCGATCGACCTTTGCTGAAATACGTGGGATTCGCCTTGCTGCTCGCATGGCACTACGTGCTCTGGTTCGTGCCGAGCTTCTTCTTCCACACCCAGCTGCTTGACGAAAGTGTGACGCTCAGCTGGGTGGCAAGCCTGTTGGCGACGGCGGCGTTCCTTTTCGTCTTGGCGGGACTTCTCGGACGCAAGCGTCACCTAAGCGACTATCCCGCCGTCCTTCCGGCCGCCATGATCGTCGCCGCGGCAAGCACCGTGGCCCTGGGTTTCTTCCCCTTCCATCTTGCACCTGCGGGCCTCTATCTCGTCGTGATCATCGCCCTCAGCGCCTCCGAGGCCACGCTCTGGATACTCTGGGGCGAGCGCTATGCCTGTGTGAAAGCGAACTTCACCATCAACCACATCGGCACCGTCTTCGGCATCACGCTCTTTCTGTGCGTGCTTATCGCCTCGCTTCTGCCGCCGACGATAACGGCGCCGGCGACGGCCCTGCTCCCCCTGGCATCGGGAGCCCTTCTGGCCTTCGCCCGCAAGGACGAAAAGCGCGCCTTTCCCGTACTCCTGCCGCGCAGCGCTACAAGCAGCGGCTTCAAGAACATGCTCGGCGTTGGCTTCGTCACGCTGCTCGCCTGCGCCGCCTGCTATTTCCTCAGCTGCATCATCCCATGGGAAGTGCTGCCCACCGGCGAGGACTCCTTCACATTCGGCATTTTGGGCGGGGCTCTGTTCATTCTCGTCATCGCCGGCATCTACACGCTGTCGCGCAACCGCCTCAACATCTTCAAGATCTACCCGGCCCTGCTCATCGCCATCATGGTGGGCTTCTCGCTGTTCCTCTCCTCGACGTTCGCTTACTTCCCCGCCTTCATCGTCGGCATCGGCGTGCAATCGCTCTTCGAAGTGCTGCTCATCATGTACTTCGGCATCCTCACCACCAAAGGCTACGCGACCCCGGCGCTCACTTTCGCCATGGCCGGCGGCTTCGTGCGCCTGGGGCTCGCCGCGGGCAACTCGCTGGCGCTGTGGTACGAGAGTATGGCAGTGCCAGTGACCCAGGCCCTCACACCGCCGACCTGCCTGGCCTTCATGTGCCTGCTCGCCGTCGTGCTCGTGCCGCTCGTGCGCATGGAGTTCAGCATCGTGGCCCTCACCGCTGCGCCGCCCACGCGAAACGAGGTGGAGGAGATCTGCGCCGAAGCGGCAGCCGAGTTCGGCCTGTCGGCCCGCGAAGCGGAGATCCTGCTGCTCATCGCGCGCGGACACACGACCAACTCCATGGCGGAAAAGCTCGTCATCTCCCCTTACACCGTAAACACCCACATCCGCCACATCTACGACAAGATGCAGATCCACAAGCGCAGCGAGCTTCTGAACTACCTGAACATGCAGCGCTCAGATTTCTAGAGCACGACTCGATAGGCAGGAACCGATCCCTCCGTAGGGGCTGACCTTGGTCAGCCCTCCCCTGGCGAGTCGACCCCACTTGAGGAGGGGCGACCAAGGTCGCCCCCTACGGGATAATGCGATAACCTTTCATGACAAATCCATGGCACACAAGATGAGGCATTGCCAATTCTGCTTATTCACTGTATATTTACAGCAAATTCTTAGGAGGTTGCTATGCCGCAGATCAAGCCACTGTCCGAATTCAACCGGAACCAGAACGCCCTCATCGAGGATCTCAGCCACTCGGGCGAGCCCTTGTACCTCACGCGCAACGGCTCGGCTTGCGTCGTGGTGATGGACTCGGCCGCCTTCGATGCCGCCATGGCCTTCCGCAACGAGATTTACGAGCAGGAGATGCGCACCTACCGCGGCATGCTCAAAGGCATCCAGGAAATGCAGGAGGGCAAGCTTCACGACGCCCAGGACGTCATGGACGAGCTGCGGGCACTCAGGGGCTGGGAGTGATGGCCGCCGAAGGCATGCGCGTTCTCTTCACGGACTCTGTGCGCACGTTCATCCTGGAGAACGTTTTCAGTGAGCGGGTGGCGCTCGCCATCGATCGCCAAAGGGACATGCTCGCGCTCTTCCCGGAAATGGGCCGCGAGTACGACCCCGTCTACGATGCGGCGCGCCTCTCGATTCCGTGCCGGTGGATCGCCATTCCCGACACCCCCTTCACCATCTATTACGTGATCGACTACGACGCCGACGAAGTGAGAGTGTTCTACATCGAGCACCAGCGCATGAACCCCATGGGAAGGTTCTCGTAGCGGAAGCCGTCTCGTAGGGGCTGACCTCGGTCAGCCCTCTGCTGGTGGAGCAACCTCGCTCGAGGAGGGGCGACCGAGGTCGCCCCCTACGAAATCATCCCCGAATCGGTGCGAGCTCGCATAGAGAAACGGAGCCCTCCGAACCGTTCGGGAACTTCCTTACTGCCCGGATTTTACCAGTTCCTCGGCCATCTCGCGGAGCTTGAACTTCTGCACCTTCATGGAAGGGGTCATGGGGAAATCGTCCACGAAGAAGACGCGCTTGGGCACCTTGTAGCGGGCGATGCGCGGGATGGCGTAGGCGCGCACATCGTCCTCGGTCATATCCTCGAAGCCGGGGCGCACCCGGATGAACGCGCCGACGATCTCGCCGAGCTTCGCGTCGGGGATACCCACCACCTGGGCGTCCAGCACGCCGGGCATGGTGAGCAGGAAGTTCTCCACCTCGAGCGGGTAGATGTTCTCGCCGCCGCGGATGATCATGTCCTTGATGCGGCCCGTGACGCGGAAATAGCCGTCCTCGTCCACGGTGCCCATGTCGCCGGAGTGCAAAAAACCGTTCGCATCGATGGCCTTGGCCGTCTCCTCGGGCATCTTGTAGTAGCCCTTCATGACGTTGTAGCCCTTGCAGCACAGCTCCCCGTGCTCCCCCGGCGCGCAGATGTGGCCGTCGTTCACGTCCAGCACGCGCACTTCCACCGGGGGGTGCGCCCGGCCCACGGTCTCGCACTTGTGGGGAATGTCATCGTCCACCGAGGTCTGGGTGAACACCGGGCTCGTCTCGGTGAGGCCGTAGCAGATGGTCACGTCCCGCATGTTCATGCGCTCCATGACCTCGCGCATGGTCTCGGGCGGGCACGGGCTGCCGGCCATGATGCCCGTGCGCAGATGCGACAGGTCGAAGGAGTCGAAGTCCGGGTGGTTCAGCTCGGCGATGAACATGGTGGGCACGCCGTAGACCGCCGTCGCCTTCTCCTTGTCGAGGGCCTGAAGCACCAGCTCGGCGTTGAACTCCTCCACGATGAGCATGGTGCAGCGGTGGGTGAGGCAGGCCATGACCCCCAGCACGCAGCCGAAGCAGTGGAAGAACGGCACCGGCAGGCACACACGGTCTTCGGCACCGAGCTTCTGTCCCTCGCCGATGTAGAAGCCGTTGTTCAGAATGTTGCGATGGGTGAGCATGACGCCCTTGGGGAAGCCCGTGGTGCCGCTCGTGTACTGCATCATGACCACGTCGTTGTTGTCGAACTGGCCCTGGGCCCATTCCAGGGAGCTGTCGGGCTTGTGCTGGCCGAGCAGCAGAAGCTCGGGTACGCTGTAGAAGCCGCGGTGCTTCTCGGGTCCCATGTAGATGAGGTTCTCCAGGAAGGGGTACGCCTCGGAATGGAGGAAGCCGCGCTGCACGTTCAGCGACTCGGGCACCAGATCGCGGATGATCTGCAGGTAGTCCACATCGCGGTAGGCGTCGATCACGCAGAGCGCCTTCATGTCCGACTGCTTCAGCACGTAGTCGAGCTCGTGGGACTTGTACACCGGGTTCACCGTCACCATGACCACGCCGATCTTGGCGCTCGCGTACATGAAGGTGAGCCAGTCGGGAATGTTGCGCGCCCACACGCCCAAGTGGTCGCCCGGCTTCATGCCGATGGCCAAGAGACCCTTGGCCAAAGCATCGGTTCGCTCGTCGAAGTCCTTGTAGGTCCAGCGCAGGTCGCGATCGGGGTACACGACGAACTCGTGATCGGGATCGATCGCCACCTGCTGCTTCAGATAGGCCCCAATGGTCAGCTCCGAGTGCAGCGGATAATCGGGAGACCCGGGAACGGGCGCGTCAGTGGTCTTGTTCTCTTCCGTCATAGATCCCTCCCCCGCTTAGAACGGCGTATATACGCAGGCCAAGAATTTAGCGTTTTGCCCATTATGGGCGCGCACCTGGTGGGGCACGATGGAATCGTAGTAGATGGACTCGCCGGGGCCGAGCACATAGGTCTCATTGCCGTACTCGATCTCGATCTCCCCTTCCATGCCGTAGAGCCACTCCTCCCCTTCATGGGAATCCAGCTTGTGCGTGGCCTCGCCGGTGGGGCTCACGGTGATGATGAACGGGTCCATATGACGGGAGGGACGGCCCGCCGCCAGGCTGAAGTAGGACAGGTCGCCGGCGTCCTTGGCGGTCTGGAGCGATTTCACGCGCTCCACTTCCTCCATCTGATCGGTGCTGATGTAGGCGGGCCCGTAGGTCTCGTCGTCATCCATGAGGGTGCCCAGGCGCACGCCGAGGGCGCGGGTGAGCTTGATCAGCGGCGCCAGGGACGGCGGCACCTCGCCGGCCTCCAGCTTCTCGATGACCGTCACGTCGCAACCGCAACGATCGGCCAGATCCTGGCAGGTCAGATGATGCGCCTCGCGCAGCGTGGTGATCTTGCGCCCGAGCTTGTTGTCCTCAGCCATAACGTGCCTCCTTGAAATTCGATATCGCACTATTTTACTTGAGGACGGAAAAGGGAAATAAAGAAGCCGATGAGATGTCCCATCGGCTTCGGTGAACGTAACGCCAGGCACGCTCTTCGGCAACGCCCTTAGAGAAGAGGCCTCCTTTAGCGCTTCTCGGCGAGCAGTCGGTTGAGCGCGTTCAAGTAGGCCTTCGCCGAGCTGACGATGATGTCGCCATCGGCCCCGCGGCCCACGTACACCTCGCCGCCGGCGGCCTTCACGCGCACGGTCACCTCGCCGAGCGCGTCGATGCCGCGGGTCACGGCGTTCACGGCGAACTCGGACAGGTCGTTGTCGACCTGCACGATCTGATCGATGGCCTTGTACACCGCATCGATCGGGCCGGCGCCCCAATCGCACACCGTCCGCACGTCTCCCTCGGGCCCGCGCAGGGTCACCGTGGCCGTGGGCTTCAAGGGGAAGCCGCAGCTGACCTGCACGCCCTCCAGCGTGTAGATGGCGCACTCCTCGCGATCGCGCTCGTTCACGAGCGCTTCCAGATCCTCGTCGTAGACTTCCTTCTTCTTGTCGGCCACGTCGAGGAAGGCAGTGTAGAGGCGGTCGAGCTCCTCGCCCTCGTACTCGTAGCCGAGCTCCTCCAGGCGGTGCTTCAGGGCCGCGTGTCCGCTGCGGGCCGTCAGCACGATCTGGCTCTGGCCCACGCCCACCTCGGCCGGATCGATGATCTCGTAGGTGTCGCGCTTCTTCAGCACGCCGTCCTGGTGGATGCCCGAGGAATGGGCGAAGGCGTTGGCGCCCACGATGGCCTTGTTGGCCTGCACGTTCATGCCGGTGATGGAGCTGACCAAGCGGCTCGCCTTGATGAACTCGCGGGTGTTGATGTCGGTGTGCGCATCGAGCTCCTCGCCGTGCATGCGCATGGCCATGACCACTTCCTCCATGGCCGTGTTGCCCGCGCGCTCGCCGAGGCCGTTGATGGTGCACTCGATCTGTGTGGCCCCGTTGCGCACGCCGGCCAGCGACAGCGCCGTGGCCATGCCCAAGTCGTTGTGGCAGTGCACCGATACGGTGACGTCGTCGATGCCGGCCACGTTGTCCATGAGGTACTTGATGCGCGCGCCGAAGTCCTCCGGCAGCGAGTAGCCCGTGGTGTCCGGGATGTTCACCACCGTGGCCCCCGCCTTGATGACCGCCTCGATGACCCGAGCGAGGAACGCGAAGTCCGACCGGCCCGCGTCCTCGGCGTAGAACTGCACGTCTTCCACGTACTTCTTGGCGTAGCTGACCGCGTGCACCGCCCGTTCGATGCACTCGTCCTCGGTGATGCGCAGCTTGTCGCGCATGTGCGAGGGCGACACGCCGATGCCGGTGTGGATGCGGGGACGCTTCGCAAACTTCAGCGCATCGGCCGCCGAGTCGATGTCCTTGTCCACGGCGCGGGTGAGCGCGCACACCACGGCCGCGTCGCCGGCCAGCTCGGAGATGCGGCGCACCGACTCGAAGTCGCCGGGGCTTGAGATGGGAAAGCCGGCCTCGATGACATCGACGTTCAGGCGAAGGAGCTGGCGGGCGATGACGAGCTTCTCTTCCGTGTTCATAGAGGCGCCCGGCGATTGCTCGCCGTCGCGCAGCGTGGTATCGAAGATGTCGATCTTGCGTGTCATGCCGTCCTTCTTTCTTCTTTCTTCTTCTCTTCTTTTTTTCTTCTTCAGACAGTTCGCGCCCGAGACGCGGGCGTAGTTGACCGAAAGCATCATAGCAAAAACCAGCGGCGCCCCCGTTAAGAGGCGCCGCTGGACACGGTTAAATCTTTCTATAGCCCGACATCGGAGCCGTCGATGGCCGCTACAGGGTGATCTTCCACAGGTTGCGCAGATCGATGGCCCCGCGCAGGCGGTCGAGCACCGCTTCGGACACGTCCCCCTCGACATTCATGTACACGAGCGCGCAGGACTCCTCCGGCTTGGTGCCGATCTGCATCGTGGTGATGTTGGCCGCCGCCTCGCCCAGAATGGTGCCGATAACGCCGATGCGGCCGGGCGCGTCCACATACTCGAACACAAGCGACGTGGTCGCCGGCGCGATATCGATCTTGTAGCCCATGAGCGAGATGATGCGGGGCGTGTGCTCCGTGCCGAACAGCGTCGCCGCCACCTCCACCTCGTCGGCCACGATGCGCACCGAGGAGGCGTACTCGCCGGCATCGCGCACCGAGGCCGTCGTGACGGAAATGCCGTGCTGGGAGGCCACCGACTCGGCGTTGGCCGCCGAGAAGGCCCCGAGGCGCCGGTAGGACAGGCCGCCGTCGAGCACCGCCGCGAGCAGCGGCGCCGGGTCGGCATCGGCCAGGCCGCCGGCCAGCTCCACCTTCAGGCTCTTCGGCGTGTGACCGAGAATCTGGCTGGCCATCGATCCCATCATTTTGCAGGCGTGCACGTAGGGGCCGATGGCGTCGAAGACCTCCGGCGGCAGCGGCGAGAGGTTCACCGCCGTGGCCACCATGCCGCCCTCCAGGCCCGCTTCCACGTACTCGGCGATCTGGGTGGAGGCGCGCCGCTGGGCCTCGTGGGTCATGGGCGACAGATGCGGCGTCAGAATGGCGTTCTCGAACTCGTGCAAGGGCGAGTCGGTGCAGGGCTCGGCCTCGAAGGAGTCCACAGCCACGGCCGCGATCTTGCCGGCGGCCACGAAATCGGCCAGGGCGTCCATGTTGAAGATGCCGCCGCGGGCCGCGTTCACGAGCACGACCCCGTCCTTCATGGCGGCGAACTCGTCGGCTCCGAACATGCCGAGCGTGCTCACCGTGCGGGGCAGGTGCACCGTGATGAAGTCGGCCTGGGCGAGCACCGGCGCCATGTCGTCGTAAAGCGTGACGCCCAGATGCAGGGCGCGCTCCGGCGAGCAGTAGGGATCGTGCCCGATGAGGTTCATGCCGAAGGCCGCGGCCCGCTCGGCCACAAGGCCGCCGACGCGTCCCAAACCGAAGATGGCGAGCGTCTTGCCGAACAGCTCGCTGCCCATGAAATCGGCGCGCCGCCACTGGCCCTCGTGCATGGACGCACTTGCCTCGGGAATGTGGCGCGCGGCGGCAAGCAGGAGCGCCATGGTGTGCTCGGCGGCCGAGATGACGTTCGAGTTCGGCGCGTTGCACACGATGACGCCGCGCTCGGAGGCGGCCTCGATATCGATGTTGTCCACCGTCACGCCCGCGCGCCCGATGATCTTCAAGTTCTCGGCGGCATCGAGCAGCGAAGAGTCGACCACCGTGTTCGGATGCACGATGAGCGCGTCGTAGGGAGCGATGGCGCCGATGAGCTCCTCGGCCGTGGGGTCGATGAGCATGTCAACTTCATAGCCGTGCTCGGTGAGCGAATCGATGCCTTCCTGCACCAAGTCCTCGGTAACCAGGATCTTCTTCGTCATGAGCGCCACCTTCCGCATTCGTCGCCCTCGCAGGGCTTCCGCTTTATCACGGGGAGGCTGACGCCTCCCCCTTTTGTTTGGTCGTTAACCGTTGTTCTTCTCGAACTCGGCCATGAAGGCGACGAGCGCCTCGACGCCGGCCTTGGGCATGGCATTGTAGATGCTCGCGCGCATGCCGCCCACCGAACGATGGCCCTTGATGGACTCGATGCCGTGGGACTTCGCCTCGGCCACGAACAGCGCATCCAGCTCGTCGGAGCCCGTGACGAAGGGCACGTTCATGAGCGAGCGATCCTCCTTGCGGGCGGTGCCGCGGAACAGCTTGCTCTGATCGAGGTAATCGTACAGAATGGCGGCCTTCTCCTTGTTGCGCTCGGCCATAACGGACAGGCCTCCCATCTCCTTCAGCCACTTGAACACGAGGCCGCAGATGTAGATGCCGTAAGCCGGCGGGGTGTTCGACAGCGACTTCGCCTTCGCCTGGGTGGTGTAGCGCATGATGGTGGGTGTAAAGGGCAGCACGTCCTCGCGCACCAGATCGTCGCGCACGATGACGATGGTCACGCCGGCGGGGCCTATGTTCTTCTGCACGCCGCCGTAGATGAGACCGAACTTCGACACGTCCATGGGCTCGGAGAGGAACATCGAGCTCACATCACTGACCAGCGGAATGTCACCGGTCTCGGGCAGCGCGTGGTACGTGGTGCCGTAGATGGTCTCGTTCTGGCAGATGTACACGTAGTCGGCCTCAGGGTCGAACTCGAGGCCGGCCACGTCGGGCACGTAGGAGAAGTTCTCGTCCTCGGAAGAGGCCACGCAGCGCGCCTCGCCGTAGAGCTTCGCCTCTTTCCAGGCCTTCTTCGACCAGGAGCCGGACACGATGTAGTCGGCCTTCTTGTTCTGCATGAGGTTCATCGGGACGGCCGCGAACTGCTGGGTGGCACCGCCCTGCAGGAAGAGCACCTGGTAGTTGTCGGGAATCTGCAGAAGCTCGCGCAGGTCGGCCTCAGCCGTCTCGATGATGTTCGCGAAGGGCTTGGAGCGATGGCTCATCTCCATGACGGACATGCCGGTGCCATCGTAGTCGAGCATCTCGGCGGCCGCCTGGCGCAGCACCTCCTCGGGAAGCACAGCAGGACCGGCGGAAAAGTTGTAGACCCTAGCCATGAGGCGATTCTCCTTCATCACGCGCCCGAAGCGTCTGCGGTGGTGCGCCCACGCGTCCCACAGGCGATACGCCCCGGGCAGCCGTCAGTTACCCGGCCATTGTAACCCCATATGCGAGTCGCGCCCTCAACATAAGAGCCGAGCGGTTCGGAGGCGAAGACCTCACGACCTTGCAAAAATTTTGCCGAAAATGGTCACAAAATCGAGTTTTGCTCTTTCCCTATCTTGGAATTGCTCGTTTTTCGTTAATTCCAACAGTCGATTAACCAGTTTCAAGCGCCAATTCGGGCGCGTCGGAGAGCATTTAACATATTCTCGAATTCAAAACTCGATTTTGTGACCAAAACACGAGAAGTTTTTGTCCTGCGGAAAGGAAGCCTCATGTATTTCGACAACATGGTTCTCTACTACAAGCCCACCTGCCCCTTCTGCCACAAGGTGCTCGCCTTTATGGAGCAGGAGGATATCGCCATGCCCATGCGCGACACCCTGGAGCCGGGCGTGAAAGACGACCTCATCCGCATCGCCGGCAAGGGCCAGGTGCCGTGCCTTATCGTGGACGGCGTGCCGATGTTCGAGTCCGACGACATCATCCGCTTCCTCGGCGACCTCATCTTGGAGCGCGAAGAGGGCTAGGCGGCTGCAACAGACGAAGCGCAGGACGCGCCGGGGCCCGTCTCGGCGCGTCCTGTTTTATGGAAGACTTCCTCAAAGATAGTGTGCCATTGACGCCTCGTCAGCGCTACACTGTTCCCTACGCGAAAACGCGCAAGCGAGGACAAGGAGTCTCTATGACCAAGTTCACCAACGTCATCGTCCGCAAGCCGGGCAAGTCTTTGTGCAACGGCATCACGAGCGCCCCGGAGCTGGGCCAGCCCATCTACGAGCGCGCCGTCGAGGAGCACGACGACTACATCGCCGCCCTGAAGCAATGCGGCGTGGAAGTGACCGAGCTGCCGGCGCTGGAGGAGTACCCCGACTCGTGCTTCGTGGAGGATCCCGCGGTCATCACGCGCTGCGGCGCCATCATCACAAATCCGGGCGCGGCCAGCCGCAACGGCGAGAAGGACGAGATCGAGCCGACCATCCGCCAGTTCTTCGACGATGAGCACGTAAAGCACATCGTCGCGCCGGGCACGCTGGACGGCGGCGATGTCATGATGGTGGGCGATCACTTCTACGTGGGCCGTTCGGCCCGCACCAACGAGGAGGGCATCCGCCAGTTCATCGAGATCCTCGAGGGCTGGGGGCTCGAGGGCTCCGAGGTGCCGCTGGAGGAGGTGCTGCACCTGAAGACCGGCGTGAACTACCTGGAGGACGGCAATATGCTCGTTTCCGGCGAGTTTATCGAGAAGCCGGATTTCGCCCAGTACAACAAGGTAATCGTGCCCGAGGACGAGGCCTACGGCGCCAACTGCATCTGGGTCAACGGCACCGTCATCGTGCCCGAGGGCTACCCCACTGTCCTGGCGGCCGTGCAGGACGCCGGCTACGAGACCATCACCGTGGACACGTCCGAGTACCGCAAGCTCGACGGCGGCTTGAGCTGCCTTTCCTTGCGCTTCTAGCAAGCGCCCCGAAGGAGGCCGCGCGGTAACGGTTTCCCCACCGTTTCGCGCGGCTTCGACTTTCGCGCCTATAGTGCGATCCGTATGCAGCCATCAAGAAAGAGGACCCGTCATGAACTTCATCATCCGCTGGCTCGTCACCGCCGTCGCCGTGGGCGTGGCCGTGTGGCTCGTTCCGGGCATGGAGCTCCTCGGCGGCACGGACGCATGGGTGGGCATCGCCATCTTCGGCCTGATCCTGTCGCTCGTCAACATCAGCATCAAGCCCATCATGCAGGTGCTGAGCCTGCCCATCAGCGTGATCACGCTCGGCATCTTCTACCTCGTGGTGAACACGCTCATGCTCTACATAGCCGCGTGGCTGGCGAACGGGATATTCCAGGTGGGGCTCGTCATTGACTCGTTCGGCAGCGCGTTCGTGGCCTCCATCGTTATCAGCATCGTATCGGCCCTGGTGAACGCCTTGGTAGGCAAAGACTAGCGCAGGGACGCCATCGGGTTGCGCGCGGCATCGCCGAGTTTCGGCGGTGCCGCTTTCGTTTTACGTGGATTCTGGGCGCTTGCCGCGCATATATTTTTGTGCAGCCGTACAATAGGCGCGGAAAAAACGGGCGGGGCGTGCGGCACGAAGCACCGCATATCCCCCGCATACTGGTGAGGAATCCGTATCATGGAACAGCTGAACGACGCCGTCTCGGGCGTCTCCG
>OLRY01002281.1_pt1 | contig 13728 bp, 8 predicted proteins | sample 1672541 | NCBI WGS metagenome assembly OLRY01 (sample SAMEA3136697, study PRJEB25190) | human gut metagenome | biome: human gut; feature: human-associated habitat; material: faeces | place: Austria | collected 2013
GCCTCTTCTGGTGCTGAGCGCGGCGGCGCTTCTCTCCCTTCCGATTCTGTTTTTTCTGCCCCGTTATCTGAAAAGAAGGCTTTTTGTGGAGCCGGTAAGAAAAAGTGAAACGACGCAGAAAGAGGAAGAGCTGGAGTGTGAGCTTCGTGTGCGGAATAGGGGAAAGCTTCCTGTCAGCCGGTTTGGGCTTCACATCAGCGCCTGGTATGGAGATGGACAGGCTGGCCGAAAAGGGCAGGGAGCAGATGGAACCATAAGGCCGCAGAAATACAGAATGGTCCTGTATGGCGGGTGTGACAGCGGGGAGAGCGTTCTTCGATTCAGCATTCTGGCCTGGCACTGCGGTCTGATGCGGATTTCTCTGGACAGGCTGCGGGTCTACGATTATTTTTCCCTGTTTTCTGCGGGAGGAAAGCTGCAGGAGGAAATTGCCGTGGCGGTGTTTCCGGCGCCGGCAGAACTGCAGCTGGTCTTTTCCTCAGCAGAAACCGGGCGTGAAGAGCCAGAAACGGTACCGGTCTGTGCGATTTCAGGGGAAAGCCGTGATGAGGTCAGGCAGCTTCGGGAGTACCGGCCGGGAGATCTGGGCAGGGACATCCACTGGAACCAGAGTGCCAGAATGGACGCCCTCTGGGTTCGGGAATATGAACGGGAAACGGAAGAGACCACGGAGATTTATCTTCTTCCGGGAGAGATCCGTCAGGAGAAAAAGCGTTTTCGGAAAAAACAGAGAGAGGAAGAGCGGCTGAGACAGCAGGACGATTTTTACCTCCTTTTGTCAGCGCTGATACAAGGTCTTTTGAAGCAGGAGATCCGGGTAAGGGTGTACTGGCAGAGAAAAAAGAACGGGGAGATGTATCAGAACGGCAGGGAAGGGGGATTTTGGATTCGGAATCCGGAGGACTGCAGACAACTGCTGCTGCTTTTATATAAAGAGGGATTCCCTTTCCGGGATGAAACAGCCGGAGAGCTTCCGGGAGAAGTCCTGAGGGAAGGTTTCTGCCTGAATCCGGAGCTTAAGCTGTACTGGAAGGGAAGGCTGATCCATTCGTTTTCAAGGCAGAAGATGGAACAGGAAATGGAAGAAATGACATTTGTGCTGTAGCAGGCTGTCCTGGAGGGCAGCGGGAACCGTCTGAGGTCTATCAGAGAAAATACGCGGGAATGAGGCAGGCAGATATGGACGGCATCGAAATCGGGACCGGAAAACAGGAAGAAAAGAGAGAGGACAGGAGCTCCCCGGCTGAGCTTGTTTTTTTCATGGCGGGTGTATTCGGGCTGCTTCTGTTTCTGCATTCCCTGGACGGAGTGCGCACACGCATGCTGATGGTCTTCTCCCTGGCCGGTCTTCTGGGAGGGGCATTGTGGCTGAGCTGGAACCGAAATAGAGGGCTGTTTTATCTGCTGCTTTCCGTTATGCTTCCGGCAGGCATTTTATATGCCTGTCTGCTGCGGGATACGCTTCGGCTGCAGATTGGCGGACTGCTGGACCGGTTGGCGTCGGGAACGGGTGGAGAGCCGGCGGATATCACGCAGACAGCGCTTCTGCTTGCCGCAGTTCTGACCATCGTTCTTTTTTTGTTGGAATGTGTGATGGAGAAGCATGGAATCTGCCTGTTTCTTACCGCGCTTCCTCTGCTGGTGCTGCCGATGCTTTCGGTCAGGGAGGAGGACGCGGCATCGCCTGCGGGTATACGCGCTGTGCGGCTCGTCTGCTATGCATTGATTCTGCTGTTTCAGATCGCTTTTCAGGTGATCCGCAATACCGGTAAAGGGAAGGGAAGCCATTCTCTTTTCGGTATTCGAAGGCCGCAGCTTTCGATAAAGGGCTGTGCGGCCGCTGCAGGGATCTTCGGAACGGTGGTTCTTGCGGCTTCTATTCCTGTTCTGCTGAATCAGGAGGTTCTTTATGAGCTGGTGTATGGCGTGGAAGGATATGTGACGAGGACCTTTCGGAATGTGACCGGACTGGCGCAGGAGGCAAGCGCGGACGGGCGGATCAGCCGGGGAAACAATTATCGGACAGGAACGGTGCAACTCATCCTGCAGACGGACGCTCAGCCCACAGAAATGTTGTATCTGAAAGGATTTGAAGGCGGCGAGTATATGGGTGGAAACTGGAACCGCTCCAATGACGAGGCACTGTTTGAGCAGATGGCGGAGCGGCTTGACTGGGGAGAATGGTCCTACATGATCGGCGGCATGTATTACAGCATGTACTATGCGATGAATGAGGGGGTGTACGTGGAGGACATGCCGTTTCCCAGATATCTCTGGATCACGCATACAGGCGGAAGCTATTACAATACCTATGCGCCTTACTACAGCCAGAGAGGGGCATGGGTGCTTTCCCCGGCCTCCGTGGAAGACGGATATGTTTTTCGCTATTATGAGCAGAAGGATATGCACATCGGTGAGGGCGGGGTGCCGGAAAGCTTTACCATGCAGATGGAATGGTATCGGGAGGTGCAGGACGCCTATGCGAAAGAGGCGCAGACCGCCTATACCCGCGTTCCGGCGGAGCTTCTTCCCAGACTGACGGCTCTGGTGGAGGAGAATCCGCTGGAAAGCCTGGAGGAGATAACGGCCTTCATTCTGTATACCCTGCAGAGCAATACTGCCTATACGCTGACTCCGGGGCGCGCTCCGGTCAATGAGGATGTGGTGGAATATTTCCTTTTTGAGGGAAAAAGAGGCTACTGCGTGCATTATGCGGCGGCTGCGACGCTGATGTACCGCCTGTACGGGATTCCGGCCAGATACGTTTCCGGTTATGCGGTGCCGCCCTCGGCTTTCCGGCAGACGGCAGAGGGAAGCTGGAGAGCGGAGGCGACGGATGAGCAGGCCCATGCCTGGGTGGAAATTTTTCTGGAGGATTATGGGTGGACGCCCGTGGAGGTGACTCCGTCGGACAGCGGAGTGATATCCGCTGCCTATCCCGGTTTTGCGCCGGAGCAGATGGACCGTCTGCTGACAGAGCATGGCTGGAATATGGAAGTCCCCAGCCTTACCGGGATGTCTGCTGGAGAATCCGGTGAACCCGGCACAGCAGCGGCCGGAGTGACGGAGAAAGAAGCGTTTCGCAGACGGATTTCCGTCTTCCTTCAGGAGCACCGGGAGCTTCTGGCTGCTGCTGCCGCCTGCGCAGTCTATACCCTGCTTCTGCTTCCCGTATTTCTTGACTACAGGAGGCTCCGCGTCCGAAAACGGATGGAGAAGGCGGGCTGCCGGCAGGTATTTGACAGACTGCTCCGGATGCTGCATTTTTGTGGATACATGATGGAATATGACGGGACCCAGGAGGACTTTTCAGAGAAGCTTGCAGCCGTCTGTGCTCTTTCCCGTACAGATGCCGTAAGGCTTAGGGAAATTGTGGAAAGGGCTGCTTACGGGGCAGGAAGCCCGGAGGAAGCGGAAGAGGATTTCGTCAGAAAAATGTATCTGTATGCGGCAGATCATCTGTACCAGGAGCTGAGCGGGGCAAAGAGGCTGGTTTTCCGGTATGTGAAAGCATTTGGCTGAACTGTCCGCCTCTCTGCAGTCTGGCAGGAGGCTGAGAAAATAACGAAAGAGGATGGAGGACGATTGAGATGGACAGAAAAAAAGGCTGCCGGAAAAACTTTGTGGCCTGCCAGGCAGCATGCCTTGCGCTTATGCTCGGTCTGACTGGCTGCACAAGCCTGCAGCAGACGGCGGCGGAGACGCAGGATAGCACCGTGCAGCCTTTGATGGAACAGGAGACTGTCACGGCGGAAACGGTAGAAACAACGACTGTCGTTGCAGAACCGGCTGATTCAGGAATGCGCGGAAGCGGTGAGATTCTTTACGCTTCAGAGGTACAGCCGCTGACGGAGGAACAGGAACAGCTCATTTTGGATTATATGAACCTCTATTTCGCATCCCTGGAGGATTTTGAACCGCAGGAGGAGATCGCCGCTCTCTTTTCAGATGAGGAACAGGCGGCTCTTGCGGACAGCGCCATTGATTTTCAGATCGGCCTGAGGCAGATGCAGGATGCAGATTATACGCTGGCTTCCTGGAGCTATTCTCTGACCCTGAACGAAATCACGCAGGAGGAGGATGGATCCCTGCACATTTTGGCCAGAGAGAACAACATCCAGAACTTTAATCAGAATCCGGAGATCGCTTCGGAGCGTTATGGCGGCTATCATCTGTTCGAACTGGAACAGATGGAAGGAAGCTGGAAAATCAGAAGCCATATGATGTTTGATGCGGTTTATATGATGCTCTGGAGTGAGGGCGGCGGAGAGGAAGCGGCGCTCCGATACGCGGAGGCGGTTCCGGAATATCTCAGACTGGCGCAGGAGCAGCTTCAGGAGAGAGAGGCGGACCGGGAACGGGAACCGGGGGAGCTGCAGGCGCAGTACGCTTATGACAGGCAGGCTGCGGCGGCCTACGCGGACAGATATGTGGATGAACGAAACGATGCGTGGCCCGACTATGCCGGAAGCGGCGGAAACTGCCAGAATTTTGCCTCGCAGGTGCTTCTCGCCGGCGGAATTCCCATGGACATCTACGGAGACGCGGTCTGGAAGTGGTATTCGGATGAGGTATCCAACAGTCCGGGCGCGCAGGGACGTTCCAGCTCCTGGACCGGCGTAAACCAGTTCGTGGAATATGCGGCGGCAAATACCGGATACGGTCTTGTGGCGGAGACGGAGGCGCCATATTTTTCCGGCGAACCCGGAGATCTGCTTCATATGGGTATCGACGGAGACTGGGGCCATACGGTGGTGATCGCGTCTGCGGTGACGAACGGGCAGGGAGAGGTGGTGGATTATCTGGTGGATTCCAACACGGGCAACCTGCGCAACTATCCGGCCAGTCTGTACGGATATCCGGAGATCATCCTGACCAGGATTGGAGGGTGGAATGAAGGATAAAATAGAGGGGGCGCCAGTTCAGTACCCAAAATGAATGCAGTCAAAGATGAGAGAGAATATAGAGGTGAGTAAATATGTTCAGATTGTTTGTGTTTGCTCTGTTCAAAACATCCATTTCCATGTAAGATGGCCTTTGAAAAAGAATTTTCTCTTGCATTTTGCATGGCATATGATAAGCTGTTTTCGGAAAGGAAGGTGCCGCTTGCGGCCTGCCGCAGGCGGGATTCATTTTACGCAAAAGACAGATCTTCCGGAAATGAGGAAATACCCATGTATTCGTTTTTACTCGCAATTATCTATGCTGCATTCATCAGTCTCGGCCTTCCGGATTCCCTTCTGGGATCGGCATGGCCCGTGATGCATGAGATGCTTGGCGTTCCGGTTTCCTGGGCCGGGCTTGTAACCATGATCATTTCGGCGGGAACCATAGTTTCCAGCCTTTTTTCTGACCGGCTGACGAGAAAATTCGGAGCCGGACCTGTGACTGCGGTCAGCGTTCTGATGACGGCTGCCGCTCTTTTCGGTTTTTCCATTTCCAATGAATTCTGGATGCTGTGTCTCTGGGCAGTGCCCTATGGTCTGGGCGCAGGCGCAGTGGATGCGGCGTTGAATAATTATGTGGCGCTTCACTATTCCTCACGGGATATGAGCTGGCTGCACTGTTTCTGGGGCGTGGGAACCATCATCAGCCCCTATATCATGAGCTACAGCCTGACGGGAGGGCTTGGCTGGCAGCAGGGCTACCGCATCGTTTCCTTCTTACAGCTGTGTCTTACCGCGGTTCTGTTTCTGAGCCTGCCGGTCTGGAAAAAAGTGCGCCTTTCGCAGCAGGCGGCTGCCAGGACGGTGAAGGAAGCGGCAGCGAAAGGGATGGCAGCAGCGGAAGGAGCAGCTGTGGCAGAAGAGACGGCTGCGGCGGAGAGCGCAAAACCTCTGACGCTTCGGCAGGCCCTCCGGATTCGCGGGGTAGGGCTGGTTCTGATCGCCTTTTTCTCCTACTGCGCGCTGGAGCAGACCGCGATGCTCTGGGCAAGCAGCTATCTGGTGCAGTTTCGGGGAATTGACGCGTCCGTTGCGGCCAGATTTGCTTCCATGTTCTGTATTGGGATTACGGCAGGGCGGTTTTTGAGCGGTTTTGTGGCGGACCGGTTTGGAGATAAACGGATGATCCGCATTGGTACACTGGTGGTGTTTGCCGGTATTCTGCTGGTCGCTGTTCCGGTGAAAATGGATCAGGTTTCTCTGGCCGGACTGATTGTCATCGGGTTTGGATGCGCGCCCATTTATCCCTCCATCATCCATGCCACGCCGGATCATTTCGGAAGAGAAAATTCACAGGCGGTCATCGGTATCCAGATGGCATGCGCTTATGTGGGAACGACGCTGATGCCGCCGCTGTTCGGCGTCCTGTCCTCTGTGGCAGGAATCGGCCTGTTTTCAGGATATCTGTTTTTGTTTGCCGTTCTCATGCTGGCTGCGTCCGAGCGTCTGAACCGGCTGGTTCGTTGAGAGGAGACGGATAATGGAGATGAAAACAAAAATACTGGCGGAGGATTCGCAGATTCTGGTCTGCCTGAAACCCGCAGGTCTCGCGGTTCAGAGTGCGAGGCCGGGAGAGGCGGATATGGTAAGTGAACTGAAAAATTATCTGGCGGCGTCTCAAAGGGCGAAGAATGCGCCGGGAAGCGGAAGCAGGATTCCCTATCTGGGACTGGTGCACCGGCTGGATCAGCCGGTTTCCGGCATCCTCGTGTTTGCAAAGACGCCAAAGGCGGCGGCGGAGCTTTCCCGGCAGGCGTCCGGTGTGGAAAAAGAACACCCTATGGAAAAGGAATACCGCGCGCTGGTTTATGTGGAGGAAGGTATTTCTCTGCCGGCGGCGGGAACAGAACGGGAGCTGGTGGACTGGCTGAAAAAGGAGCCCGGACAGAACCTTTCCCGTGTGGTTTCTGCCGGAACGGCCGGCGCAAAGCGGGCAGAGCTGTCCTTTCACGTAGCGGAAGAGGGGAGCAGTCCGGAATGCCGTCACAGCTGCCTTTCCATCCGGCTGCATACCGGAAGGCATCACCAGATCCGCGTCCAGCTCGCCCATGCGGGACTGCCTCTTTTGGGTGACGCCCGTTATGGAAGCGCACAGAGCCGGGAATATTCCGCCCGGCTTGGCATCCGTTCCATCTGTCTGTGCGCCTGCCGGCTGAACTTTTTTCATCCGGTCACAGGAAAACAGATGGAATTTGAGATCAGGGAATATCCCTGGAAGTCCGCTCTCGCAGGAATCGGCGGTGCAGGCTGAACGGAGGAATCTGCCGGGACGGAAGAAAAAGATCGAAAATGGAGGTAAGAATGACAGAATCGGGACAGAAGGTGGAACAGCAGACGGAGAAGGGGCTGGAATGGTTTCTGGGAAATGTGAAGGACTGTACGGAATTTCTGGTCGTCTGCTGGGCTTTTCTGATGCTCACGGTCTTTCCGGTCTATGTGATTGACCACTATCAGGATATCGGCGCTTACAAATTTGCCTTTTTTTCCGGCGTTTCCACGCTGTTTCTGGTGCCGGGGGCGGTGCTCGGGCTGGTCTATGTCGTTTTAAAGCCGTTTGGCGGGAAGAGGGAGAAGGTGCGTGCGGAGGGCGGACGGTTTTCCTGGCTGGATATCGGTATGCTTGCATACCTTCTTTTTAATATTCTTTCCTTTTTCGGAAGTGGGTTTAAGGAGGATGCCTGGGCAGGCGTGGGCGGATGGAATATGGGCCTGCGCACCCAGCTTCTCATGATTGCAGCCTATTTTCTTCTGTCCCGGTTCTTTCCGCTCCGGCGGCTGAAGCTGATTCTGGCGGGGGCCATGCTGGGCTCCGGAATCGCCTTTGTGATCGGTATCCTGCATCGTTTTTCCATTGATCCGTTTGGATTTTACCGGGGACTTGACAGTGACACTACCCTGCGCTTTCTGTCCACCATCGGACAGGCGACCTGGTATTCCAGTTTTGTCTGTACCGTGCTTCCCATCGGTCTGTGCCTGTTCTACGCGTCGGATAAGGTGAAGGTCCGGGTGATTTCCGGCATCTACTGCACGCTGGGCTTTATGACTCTGGTGACGCAGAACAGTGACAGTGCCTTTGCCGCGCTGGCGGCGCTGCTGTTCGGGCTGTTTCTGGCTTCCTGTGTCTCCCCGAAGCGGATGGAGCGGTTTCTGGAGGTGGTGATCCTCTGCGCGGCTTCCTTTAAGGCCATCGGATTTCTGCAGCGAGGCTTTCCGGAGCAGGCGGTGCAACTGGGAAGCCTGTCGGAAGCCTTTTCCATGGGAGTGCTCAGCTGGATTCTGCTTCTGTTTGGAGCGGCATGTTATATCCTGCTTCTGCATATGGAGGAAAAAGGAGGAGCTTCCTTTGAAAAAAGCTGGGAAAAGACGGGGCGCAGGCTGTTTACGCTGGCCTGTATTTTGACCGGAATCCTTCTCGTTGCGGTGATCGGCGGCATCGCGCTGAATACCACCGGCCTTCTGGAACAATGGTTCGGCATTTCCAGTGATAATCAGTACCTGCTGTTCAATGACAAATGGGGAAGCGACAGAGGATTTAACTGGAAAATGGCCGTCCGCATTTTTTCCGGCCTCCCTCTTCTGTCTAAAATCTTCGGCGTCGGGCCGGACTGTTTCATGGCCTACAGCTACAGCGTGCCGGAATACGCACAGCTTTTGAACGATTACTGGAAGCCGGACGTGCTGACAAACGCGCATAACGAGTTTCTGAATCTGCTGATCTGTATCGGAATCGGCGGCCTGCTTTCGTTCCTGCTTCTGCTGGGAGCGGGTGCGCGGCGTTTTTACCGGATCGGGAAGGAGAATCCGGAGGTGATTATGGGACTTCTGGTAGTCTGTTCCTATGCAGCCCATAACTTTTTCTGTTACCAGCAGGTCTGCTGCACCCCGTTTCTGTTCCTGATTCTGGGGCTTTCGGAGCAGCTGGCGCGGCGGAGGGAAGAGGCGGAGGATGGAAAACGGCAAAGCAGGCAGGAAATACCAGAGTAGTTTTACCGGAAACCATACACACTAACCCTGGAGATAAGAGTATCAGGGAACGGTGGCCGGTATGGGAAATGTCTGGAAGGAAAATCAGAAGAAAATTTTGACTGTCTGTGCGGCAGGAATTGGCGTATATGTGGGATTTCGGTATCTGTTCCCGCTGGTTTCGCCGTTCCTGCTCGCTTTTTGTATTGTTTACCTGCTAAATCCCTGGCTGAACCGGATACAGAAACGGACGCATATCAAAAAGGAGGTGCTCCTGGCGCTGGTACTGGTGCTCGCGGCCGTCCTCGTGCTGGGCCTTCTCGCTGCGCTGCTTCAATATGCGGCAGGGGAGGCGGGGACGCTTGTGGAAAACTGGGACGGCATTTCCAGACAGGTGGGCGGGCAGATTGAGATCTTTTTCGGGGACTGCTGTATGTTCATGGAAGAGCATTTCGGACTGGATGCGGGAAAAGTGGAACAGGTGGTTCTGGAGCGGGTGGAAGTTTTCATCGAGGAGCTTCGGGTGGAGCTGGTTCCGAACCTGATGAAGGAGTCCTGGTGGTATGTCAGAAAGCTGATTTCCGCAGCCGCTTTTCTGGGAGTGGGTTTCATCGCCTCTCTCCTTCTGTGCCGGGATTATGACAGCCTGATGCAGAGCTTCAGACAGAGCGGCAAAGAAGCCGGAGAGCGGGAAAAGCCGGGAAACAGGCTGCTTACGGCAGTGCTTGCGGCTGCGGAGCGGATCTTACGCGTTGTTGTGGAATATGTAAAAGCGCAGGTGCGGATCCTTCTGGTGATTATGGCGGTCGCTTCTGCCGGACTGTGGCTGGGAAAGGTGGGAAACGCGTTTGTCCTCGGTTTTTTTGCGGGAATCCTGGATGCTCTGCCGTTTATCGGCACCGGCATCATTCTTCTTCCCACAGCGCTCTGGCAGCTCATATGCGGAAGAGTCGGAACGGCTTTGTGGTGCCTGGCGGTCTATATCTGCTGCGTAGGCGCGCGGGAATTTCTGGAGCCAAAGCTGATGGGAAAGCGGACGGGCGTTTATCCGGTTTTCATGCTTCTGTCCGTATATGCGGGCGTGAAGCTGTTCGGCCTGTCCGGAATCCTGAAGGGGCCGCTCTCCCTCGTGGTGCTGATGGAGCTGTTTGGCAAAAGGGAGGAGGAAACGCGGCGGGAGTCCTCCGGGGAAAAGGATTCGTAGAAAGCCGCGGGAAGAATGTTCTGCTGGGCGCTGGGCATAGATTTTTTCATTCCGAAAATCCGGTATGAGGGATCTTCCATTTTACAGCAAGGCGAGCCAGGTAGAGCAGGAGCATCACGCCCCAGGCAAAGGCCTCTGCATAGGCGATGATCATGTTGCCAAAAACATGGGCAAAGGCGTAGGAGGCGATGATCCGCACGATCAGGGACAGAATTCCCGCAAAGCTGGAATACAGCACGTCCCCGGTCCCTTCCAGGAAGCTGCGCGCCGCGGTGGAGAGACCGAGCACAACATAGAAAACGGCGAGTCCCCGGAAAAAGTTCCGGCCGATTTCCACCACCTGCGCGCTGGCCCCGAACAGGGAGATCAGCGGACCGCCCATCGGAATCACCAGACAGGTGAGGAGAAGGGAAACCACCACCATCATTCCGGTTCCCACCAGAAAGGTTTTGCGTGCCCTTTTTTCATCTCCGGCTCCGCAGCTCTGCGCCACAAGGGTGGAAATGCCGGAGCCCAGGTTGGTCATTGGGAGAATCACGATGGTATCCACCCGGTAGGCTGTGGTGATGGCCGCCACGGTCTGGCTGCCGAAGCCGTTCATGAAGTTCTGCAGGATCAGGTTGCCGAAGGCGTTCACACTGGACTGGATCATGGGCGGAAAGCCCAGTCTGACGCCCTCCCGCAGGGCGGTTTTCCGGATCAGATTTTTTCCGAAGCCGAACCGGAGCAGCGGATATTTGAGGACAGCGTAGATCACAAGAAAGACCGTCATCGCGATCTGGGAAACCACTGTGGCAATGGCGGCGCCGGATACGTTCCAGTCCAGCACGGCCACCAGCCAGATGTCCAGAATGACGTTGACCGCAGAGGAAAGCAGGATGGAGAGGAAGGGAGCCCGGCTGTCTCCCAGCCCCCTCAGCGCTGCAGAGTATACATTATAGATCGCGAGAAAGGGAACCCCCAGAAAAATGATCCGCAGATAGTCTGCGGCAAGTTCAAAGGTATCCGGCGTTGTGTTCATCAGACGCAGCATCTGCGGAGTGAGAATGACGCCCACGGCGGCCAGCAGAAGAAAAACCGCGCCGAGCAGAACGGAAAAGGTGGAAAGGATGCCGGACATCTCTTCCGTCCTTCCGCTTCCGAACTTCTGCGCAAAAAGAATGGCCAGCCCCAGGGTGAAGCCCGTGAGCGCCAGCAGATAAAAATTGATGATGCTGCCGGTGGAGCCCACGGCGGCCAGAGCCAGTTCTCCGTCCACGTTTCCCACTACGAACGCGTCCACCCAGTTATAAAGCTGCTGGAGAATTCCGCTTAAAATCAACGGGATGCTGAAGGAGATGAGGCTCAGAGCGATGCTGTCATGCCCGGGCTTCCATCCTTTCTTCTCATTTCTTTTCCCCACTTTTACCTGTTCCTGTTTTCTGTACGTCATGAAACTGTTCCTTTCTCATTCGTTGTTTAAAAAAGGCACCCATGAAACTGACCTTATAGCATGAAACATGCTACACCTGCGGCCAGTTTCCGGATGCCTGAAAACCCGCTTCATCCGGTGACGAAGCGTCAGCAGCGATTGAAAACTATGACAGTATAACAACAGGACGGGGGAAAGTCAATGAATTTATACAGTTATTTTTCTGGCTTCATGTTCCGCCGCCACTTCTTCAGGAGTTTTCTCGCGCAGTCTTGCAGCGCCATGATAATCTTTTGTGGGGATCAAATCGCCTTTCGCCAGATTTTCCTTTGCCTCCCTGATTGCATCTGCATACTGAGGCAGCCACTCTTCCTGGGCTACCAGCATCTCGTCTATCATCTGCCATACCTCCGGCGGATTGCACACGGCTCCTGTCAGCGGATCCATCAGGGCGGCCTGCTTCAGAAGCTTTACATCTCCATGGACGGCTGCCTCCACCGCCAGCTTCTGAACCCAGATCGACTGGGAACACACTGCGGCACAGCCCAGGGGAAGATCGCCTACCTTTGGCACGCTGATCCCGTTTCCGTCCACATAACAGGGAACTTCAACAACAGACTCATATGGAAGGTTGGTAATGCAGCCGTTGTTCATGACATTAAAATGTCCCCGGTATACTCTTCCTGTCTCCAGGGATTCCATGATGTAAGAACAATGCTCCTTCCCGCGCATCGAGCCGTCCAGTTTCCGGGGTTCCTCCTTCAGAATTTCGGGATAATCCGTTTCAAACCAGTTTCTTTCTTCTCTGGTAACCCGGAGGTATCCCCCTGTTTCTCCGTTGATCCAGCTGTCCAGATTGATCCAGTCTGTGATTTCTTCCGGACGTTTGCGGTACCAGGCCACATATTCGGAAAGGTGTCCGTTGGATTCTGTGGAATAATAGCCGAAGCGTTTCAGCATATCGATTCTGACCTTTTCCTCCTCCCGGAATTTTTCGTGGTTTTCGAATCCTTCCAGGAGTCTGGGAATCATATCTTCGCCGTGGTGTTTTACGGAGATATACCAGGTCTGGTGATTGATGCCTGCGCAGACAATGTCCAGTTCCTCCCTGGGGATTCCAAGAACCTCCGCAATCTGCATTTCCCCGTGGATTTCTCCGTGGCAGAGGCCTAGGGTTTTCACCCCACCGTATTGATTGCAGGCCCAGGTAGCCATGGCGTTTGGATTGGAATAATTCAGCATAATGGCTCCCGGCTCGGCCACCTCCCGGATATCCCTGCAGAAATTCAGCATTTCCGCAATCACTCTCTGGCCGTACATGATTCCGCCTGTACACAGAGTATCTCCCACGCACTGATCCACCCCGTATTTCAGGGGGATCTCAATGTCTGTCTCAAATGCTTCCAGCCCGCCGATGCGGACGCAGTTTACGATATATCTGGCATTTCTGAAGGCCTCCCTTCGGTCCGTGGTGGCAGAGATTTTTACCGGAATATTGTTGGCATCCAGATCTCTCTGGCACAGCGCCCTGGTTTTCTCCAGATTGTCCGCATTGATATCCGTGAAGGCAACCTCAATGTCATGAAATTCCGGAACTGACATGATATCGGTAAACAGGGTTCTGGCAAAAACAAGACTTCCCGCTCCGATAAATGCAACTTTAAAACTCATGAAAAACCCTCCGTTTCTTTGTGTTTTGTTCATTATAGTCTCTGTCCTTTTTTTATGTGCAACCGATTGTCTGCTTTCTTTCAAAATGCAATATATTGCCGCATTGATTTTTGCGTGCTATACTGACAGCAGAGTCCGTTTTCAACAGCTGATCTGAAATACGGGAGGTGTTGTTTTGGCTGATAAACAGGTATTATACGGAGAAGTCACGGCGTTTTACGCCCTTTCCCTGCCGGAATTCCATATGCCTTTCCATTCCCACAGCAGCTTTGAAATTATGTACATAACTGCCGGAAGCTGCACAATCTTCTGCGGAGAGGAAAGCTTTCAGGTGGGAGCAGGCCGTTTTGTTTTTATCGGCGCTCAGGTTCCGCACAGACTGGAAATCAGCCCGGAACAGCCCTGTTCTATTTTGAATCTGGAATTTCATTTTTCCTGTAAAGGTGGCCCGCTACAGCTTTCGCGGCTTCTTTCCGAGTGTGCGGATTTTCAGGAGTTATGGAAGAAAATGCCGTCCTATCGTCAGGGCGGCG
>OLRY01002287.1_pt1 | contig 13705 bp, 10 predicted proteins | sample 1672541 | NCBI WGS metagenome assembly OLRY01 (sample SAMEA3136697, study PRJEB25190) | human gut metagenome | biome: human gut; feature: human-associated habitat; material: faeces | place: Austria | collected 2013
GTTTGTTTCATCATTTTGTACCGGCGTTCTCTCTCGAATGCGGGTGCAAAAGTAGCGCTATAAAACATAACCTCCAAATATTTTCGGCATTATTTTTCAAGTTTTTTCTCATGGCTCAACAATCCTTACTTTTAATGTACGCACACGATAAAGGCACATATATTTATCTGTACTGATGTTGACAATATCTGGATGGGCATGGAAATAGGTTTCAAGTTTCAAGGTTTCACGAACCCCTTTTCCTCACACACGCACAAGTACATATAATACAGTTCCTCATGATCGCTCCGTCCGCCTCGGGTAAAAACATCATGTCGTGGCTACGCAAGTTCTTCGAGGCTATCCATCCCGCATAACAAACATAAAGGGATTTATTTGAAACCTATATAATGTACGCACCGTGTGTGTGAAGAAAAAGGTTTCATGAAACCTTGAAACTTGAAACCTGCCTATAGTCATTTTTTAATTCGATACACGCATAAGCAAAGAAGAGCCATACGATAGACTTAATTCCTTCAAGCCAATGACTTAAATCAAAGAGCGCAAAGAGCTAAGTCATCAAGCGCAAAGACTTAACTTCTCATCCCCCAAGTTCCAAGTCCTTTATACACCTTAATCCACAACTAATTAAAAAATCTGATAACAGAACACGAATGTCCGCTCTCATCAGTCCGACACATTGAAGCGTATTCCCACAGGGTCATCATATTGTTTTTGCAGCTTATAAAGCTCGTCTCGCATGCGTTTCATCACTGCCTCGTAACTGGGCTTACCGTAAAGGTTATTCATCTCGTGGGGATCTTCTTGGAGGTCGTAAAGCTCCCATACGTCGATGTCGTTGTAGAAATGGATCAATTTATAACGATCGTCACGTACGCCGTAATGACGCTTCACGGAATGCTCGGCGGGATACTCGTAGTAATGATAGTAAAGGGAGTTACGCCAGTTCTCCGGTCGCTCGCCTTTCAGCAAGGGAAGCAAGGACTCGCCTTGGATGTCGGCTGGGATGGGGGCTCCGGCCAGTTCCAAAAAAGTGGGGGCGTAATCAATATTCTGCACGAGCTGCGGGATATCACCCTTCTTGCCACCCGGCAGACGCATCAGCAACGGGGTGCGGAAGGATTCCTCATACATGAAGCGCTTGTCGAACCAGCCATGCTCGCCCATGTAGAATCCTTGGTCGGAGGTGTAGACGATCAACGTGTTATCCAGCAAATCGTTCTTCTCCAGATAATCGAGCACGATACCGATGTTCCGATCCACGGAATGGATCACCCGAAGGTAATCGTGCATATAACGCTGGTATTTCCACTCGGCCAGCTCCTTACCCGTGCGTTTCTTCGCCTTGAAGTCTTGGATGATCGGATCGTAATAGGCGTCCCAAGCGGCTTTCTGGTCCGGATTCATGCGGTTATAAAGCTCACGGCCGTACTTCTCCAGATCGGCGTTGGAGGAATGGATCTCGTTCTCCTTATCGGCCATTTTCAAGTCGTATACGATATCCATATCCTTGATGATGCTCATCTCCTGCTCCGAGGCGGCGATGCGGCCGGCGTAATCGTCGTAGAAGTTCTCGGGCAGCGGGAAGGTCACATCATCGTAAAGACGCAGGTCGCAGGTATCGGGCATCCAAGTACGGTGCGGGGCCTTATGGTGCAGCAGGAGGCAGAAAGGCTTGCTCTTGTCTCGTTTATTGTCCAGCCAATCAAGAGCTAGATCGGTCGTGATGTTCGTGGCGTACCCTTCGATCTGACGCTTCTCGCCGTTATCGATGAAGATGGGGTTATAGTAATCGCCTTGGCCTACGAGGATGTTCCAGTAATCGAAACCGGTGGGATCGGAGGTGAGGTGCCATTTACCGATCATGGCGGTTTGGTAGCCAGCTTTACGCAATAGCTTCGGGAAGGTCTGCTGCGAGCCGTCGAAGGTATGGGCGTTATCGATGAAGCCGTTCTTGTGGCTGTGCTTGCCGGTCAGCATGCAGGCACGGCTGGGGCCACTGATGGAGTTGGCTACGAAGCTATTGGTGAAACGTACGCCCTCGTTTGCGATGCGGTCGATGTTGGGGGTTTGGATGTATCGCTTGTCGTAGGCGCTGATGGTTTGGAAGGAGTGATCGTCCGTCATAATGTAAAGGATATTCATGGGCTTGGCGGGCTGCCCGGACGTATTCTCTTTTTGGCTACAGGAGGTGGAGGCTATCGCCGCCAGACCTGTCAGAATGAATAGTTTATTTGTTTTCATATATTCCGCTTAGATTTATGTTGTTTTGATTGATTTTGCCTAAATACACTCAGCTACAGACTTGTAGAGACGGGGCATGTCCCGTCTCTACAATTGGTGATATTAACCTTGGTGGTATTAGCCGAGGAGGTCTTTCAGCTTGCCTTCGGATTGCAGCTTCACGATCAACTCGCCAAACAGAGTATTCGTCCAAGCGAACCACGAGCGGGTGTAATCGGAAGGATTGTCCTTATGGAAAGACTCGTGCATGAAGCCCGTGCCTCCGTCCGTATCACGAAGCGTCTCTATGCAATACCGGATCTCCTTCTCGTCGTTGGAAGTCGTAGCACGCATGATCAAGCTCATCGGCCAGATATAGTTGAAACCGATATGCGGACCGCCGATGCCCTCGCCGGCCTTTCCCTTGAAGAAGTAAGGGTTGGAAGGGCTCAGCACCAAGCGACGGGTATTCTGGTAAACCGGGTCGTTCACGTCCACGCAACCCAAGAACGGCAAAGCCAGCAAGCTCGGTACGTTAGCGTCGTCCATGAAAACACGGCTGCCGTAACCATCCACCTCGAAGGCGTATACCTTACCGAATTCCGGATGCTCCACGATGGCGTATTTCTTCACGGCCTCCTCTACCTCGTTAGCCAACGCTTCGCAACGGCCGGCCAAATCCGTGTTGTTTCTTACGGCACGAAGAATCTCCGCGACATGGCGAAGCGAGGTGATAGCGAACAAGTTCGATGGTACCAAGAAGCCGAACAGCGTAGCGTCGTCGGAAGGACGGAAAGAAGAGACGATTAGGCCCACCGGGTTCACCGGGCTACCCCAACCATCGTTCAAGAGGGTATCACCTTGGCGGTCCGTCACACGGGAGAAACGGTACGGCCCGAGGCTATCCTTGCGCTGTTGCTCACGGAAGGTACGGTAAACGGCCTCCATTGCCTGCTCCCATTTGCTGTCGAATACGGAGGTATCGCCAATCTCTTTCCAATAATGATACGCTAAGCGGATCGGGTAGCAAAGCGAGTCGATCTCCCATTTACGCTCGTGAAGCTCTTTCTTCATCTCCGTGCGGTCGCTCTCCCACTCGCTCCCGGTAGGGCCTTCGTTGAAGCCGTTAGCGTAGGGATCGATCAGGATGCAGGCGGTCTGGCGATTGATAGCTCCGACCAGCATTTGCCGCAAGTCCTTATCCTTCTTCGCCAAGGTGACGAAGGGGTAAACCTGCGCCGAGGAGTCACGCAACCACATGGCGTGAATATCTCCGGTGATCACGAACGTATCCGGCTTGCCGTCTACCATCTTGAACTCACAGGTCGTGTCCAAGGTATTCGGGTAGCAGTTCTCGAACATCCAAGCCAGCTTCGGGTCCTTGATACGGGCCTTGGAAGCCTTCAGTTGCTCCTCTACCGCCTTGGAGGTAAACTTACGGGCCTCGGGAGCCGGGCGCTTGCTGGCGTAATCGCCGGTCACCTTAGAGGCGATCGTGCTAAAACTCTTTTTATTGTCGGGCGTACTCACGGCGGAGTATACCTTCTCGCCAACCAACAGGCCAGCCAAGGAAATAGATCCTGTTTTCAGGAAATTACGTCTTGTAGTCATTTATATAGTTTTTATGGTATTATATTCCAGTGGCAAAGTTAAGAAAAAAAATAAAGGCTCCCAATCCTTTTCGGACCGGAGCCTTCGCCAACTCAATAATTCCTTAAATTAGCCTAAATACGATTTTAGAAGCTTGCTACGAGTTCCTTGTCTTAATCTTCTGATTGCTTTTTCCTTGATCTGGCGGACACGCTCTCTAGTGAGGCCAAATTTGTCGCCAATCTCTTCCAATGTCATTTCCTGACAGCCAATACCGAAAAACATCTTGATTATCTCACATTCTCTTTCGGTCAGTGTAGCAAGCGCTCTATCAATTTCCTTAGCCAATGACTCGTTCATTAACGACCGGTCCGCGATAGGAGCGTCATCGTTCACAAGCACATCCAAAAGGCTGTTGTCTTCGCCTTCCACGAACGGGGCATCCACGGAAATATGACGTCCGGACACCTTCAAGGTATCGGAAATCTTATCCACCGGGATATCCAACTCATCAGCAAGTTCCTCTGGAGACGGTCTGCGCTCGTTTTCCTGCTCGAACTTGGAGAAGGCCTTGCTGATCTTGTTCAGCGAGCCTACTTGGTTCAACGGAAGACGCACGATTCTTGACTGCTCTGCCAAAGCTTGCAGAATAGATTGGCGAATCCACCATACAGCATAGGAAATAAACTTGAAACCTCTCGTCTCATCGAATTTCTCGGCAGCCTTGATCAAGCCTAAGTTACCCTCATTAATAAGGTCGGGCAAACTCAAACCTTGGTTCTGATATTGCTTAGCCACAGAAACGACGAAACGGAGATTCGCACGGGTCAATTTCTCTAACGCCCTACGGTCTCCTCTTTTGATAGCCTGTGCCAATTCCACTTCCTCTTCTACCGTGATAAGATCTTCTCGACCAATCTCTTGAAGATATTTATCCAGCGAAGCGCTTTCGCGGTTGGTAATGGACTTTGTGATCTTTAATTGTCTCATTCAATTTGTTTAATTGAGAATACGGGGTGCAAAGATAACCATTTTTGTTGAAAGAATTGGCTGGATGCACCCCACATCCAGCCAATTAAAAACCTTTAACAATCTTTTCACACCTATAAGACTACAGTCCTTGTTTATCTTATTCGGCAAGATCTATCGCATAGTACTTCGTACGTCCGTTCGGGTAGAAGCCTTTAATGAAGAGGCCTTGATCTTCCGTACGTCCTTGAAGTATGCTTTCCACAATCTTTTCCAAGTCTTCCGGAGCAGAGATCTTCTGGTTGTTTACAATCATGATAATGAAGCCTTTCTTTATACCGGCGTCTTTCAGTTTGCCGCTGGTCAGACCGGTGACCTCGATACCATAACTTACACCTAACTTACGTTTCTGCTCGTCGTTCAAAGCCTTGAACGCTGCGCCCATAACCTCTGCGCTGTCACCACCCTTCATGACCTTGGTGCTACCTTGCGCATTACGGAGTTCTACCGTGAATTTCTTCGTGCTACCGTTGCGGTTGATCGTCAACTCTACCTTGTCGCCCGGACGGTATTTGCTGATCTGCTCTTGCAAAGCGCTAGACGATTTGATCTTCACGCCGTTCACAGCTACAATCACGTCACCCTTCTCGATTCCGGCTTCCTTAGCGGAGCTGCGCTCGGCGAAACCACCTACGTAAGCGCCCTCGAATACTTTCACTTTCTCTTTCTCAGCGTCGGGCACGTATTGCGGGTCTTGTATCAATACGCCTAATACAGCACGCTGCACGGTTCCGAATTGCTTCAAGTCGTTAGCCACCTTACCGGCGATGCTGATAGGCACGGCGAAAGAGTATCCGGCGAAGTTACCGGTCTCGGAGTAGATAGCGGTATTGATACCGACTAACTCGCCTTTCGTGTTCACTAGCGCCCCACCACTGTTACCCGGGTTCACGGCGGCGTCTGTCTGTATAAACGACTCGATCTTGCTACGATCCTTGCCACCGGCGCCGATGTTACCACGGCTCTTAGCGCTCACGATACCTGCCGTAACGGTAGAGGTCAAGTTAAACGGGTTACCTACCGCCAACACCCACTCACCTACTTTCAACTTCTCTGAATCACCAAAGGGGATCGTAGGTAAGTCGGTTGCCTCGATCTTGATCAAGGCGATATCTGTTGTCGGATCAGCCCCTATAATCTTTGCCGGGAATTTCCGGTTATCGTTCAAGGTAACCTCCAGCTCATCGGCTCCGTCGATCACGTGGTTGTTCGTGATGATATAACCATCCGTAGAGATAATGACCCCCGAGCCGGCGCCCACACGAGGTTGCTGTTGCGGACGTTGGAACCCTCCACGGCCACCGAAGCCGAAGAAATACTCGAACGGGTCCATATACTGCTGACCGCCGTCCCCGTTAGAGGCTTGCGCGTTAGCCGTGGCCTTGATATGGACAACCCCGTGGATGGCGCTCTCGGCGGCCGTAGTGAAATCGATATTCTCGGCGGCCACGGTTCCATAATTCGTCAATCGGTACGGTTGCTTGAAGGTATTCTCAACCCCGGAGGCCAACTCCACCGGACGTTGATTCTTATTCATCAGGTAAGTACTCGTTCCGATCGCGGCACCAGAACTAATGGCTGCTATCAGAGCAACACCAAGCACATTCTTCCAGATATTTTTCATACTTTTCTTATTTAATTAAACACTTAAATTTAACAGTTTCTTTACGGCAAAGAAAACTCAAAAATTGTGCGGATATTCCATTTCCATCGTATTTTTTATCACTTTTAACGAGGCATCACAAGGGCTTAACCGCACTTAACAGTACTGTGTATTGCAAAGTACCTTTTTAACAATTAAACAGCAGACGAATTGACAGTTGACATGCGATAACTGACAGTCGGCAATCGATAACTGACAGTCGGTTACTGGCAATCTAGAATCCCTGTTCGTATAAAAAACACCTAGGAGACAGAATATGTTTACGGCTGAAAAAGAAAATGTTATCCTATCTCTCCTATGCGTCTCCAAAATAATTGTCAACCGCCGACCGTCAACTGTCAACTAAAATACCTATCTTTGTCCTATCGCAGTCTGCTGGTCTGTCGCTCACCTTCGGGTGTGAGGAAAGTCCGGGCAACACAGAGCACCATACTTCTTAACGGGAAGCTGTCCGTGAGGGTAGAGTAACGTAACAGAGAATAACCGCCGGACTCGTCCGGTAAGGGTGAAAAGGTGAGGTAAGAGCTCACCGGGTCCCGTAGCGATACGGGATGCCGTACGTCTTATGGGTTGTAAGGTCATGTATACCGGCGCATGTAGGATGGCTCGTCCGATGCCGGGGGGTAGACCGCTAAAGCTTACCGGCGACGGTAAGACAAGATAAATGGCAGGCGCCTCTTTCCAAAGAGGTACAGGACCCGGCTTATAGGCAGACTGCTTTTTTTATTTGCCAATTAAATCATGTGCCGATATGCCCAAAAACAAGCCACGGGAAGAAAAGAAACCTATTGGAGAACGGATCAGCGCATTATTAGCACGAACCATCCGTTTCGTAACCTACGACATTTGGCGGATTACCGAGAATGAAGTTAGTGGGCTGAAGGAGATTTATATCAATATCATCAAGACGGTCATACTCGCCGTGCGGGGTTTCCAGAGCGAGAACCTGCAAACCAAGGCGTCGGCGCTTACCTACAGTACCTTGTTATCTATCGTACCTTTGCTGGCCGTATTATTAGGTATAGCTAAGGGCTTCGGTTTCCAAGGGACGGTACGGCAGGAGTTGTTCGATTATTTCCCCGGGCACGAGATGGAGCTGAACAAGGCGTTCGAGTTCGTGGAGAGCTATCTGGCGCAGGCGCAGGGGGGAGTGATCATCGGGGTCGGTTTGATTTTGTTGTTTTATACGGTGATCAACTTGATCTCGTCCGTAGAGGATACGTTCAACGATATCTGGCAGATCCAGAAATCCCGGCCTTGGTACCGGAAGATATCCGATTATCTGGCCTTATTCCTCGTGCTGCCGGTGCTGATGACGGCATCCAGCGGTTTGTCCATCTTCATGTCTACCTTGCAGAACTCGTTCTTGGGGCAATACTTATTTTTTACGCCGCTCATGGAGTTGTTCTTGCATATAGCGCCCTATATTATCACGACATTGGCTTTCACGGGGCTGTACGTCTCCCTGCCGAATACGAAAGTGAGGTTCGTGAACGGGTTGGTGGCAGGCTTTATCGCTGGTTGCGCCTTCCAGTTGTTCCAATTTATTTATATCAGCGGGCAGATTTGGGTGAGCAAGTACAACGCTATTTACGGTAGTTTCGCCGCACTGCCTTTGTTGTTGCTCTGGTTGCAGCTTTCTTGGTTGATTTGCTTGTTTGGCGCAGAGCTGTCGTACGCCTCCCAGAACGTGAAGAAATTCAGCTTTGAGAGGGACAGCAAAAGTATCAGCCGCCGGTACAAGGATTTCCTGACCCTGCTGATCGCCTCGCTGATCATCAAACGATTCGTGAAAGGCGAGAAACCCTATACGGCCGACGAGCTATCCGACGCTTACCGCATCCCTATCCGCATAACGACACAGATCTTATACCTGCTCACGGAGTTGAACATCATCATCGAGGTGAATTACGGGAATGACGACCGTGTGGCATACTACCAGCCGGCGATCGATGTCAATAAGATCACGGTCAGCTACCTGCTGACCCGCATGGACGAGTATGGCTCCGAGAACTTCAAGATTGACACGAGCAAGCTTTTCAGCAAGGAATGGAAAGCCCTGCTGAAGACACGTGAGGATATGATAAAGGCAAACGACAATATCCTGCTGAAAGACCTATAGGGAATTGAAAATTGAGAATTGAGAATTGAAAATTAATACAGGAAATAGGGATTTGACGAGTGGGGCGGTATGGAAGGTGATCCTGCGTTTCGCTTTCCCTTTGCTGATCGGCAATCTGCTGCAACAACTTTATAACGTGACCGACAGCGTCATTGTCGGGCAGTTTCTAGGGAAAGAGTCGTTGGCGGCGGTATCGGCTTCCTTCTTCATCTATTACTTTATTATCTCGCTGGTGATCGGTATCGGAAGCGGAACGTCGGTGGTGATCTCGCAGTTTTTCGGGGCGAAGGAGTTCGATAAGGTGCAAAAAGCCTTCTCATCTTTCTTTATCTTCATGTTGGTCGCAGGGGTATTGCTGTCCATAGCGGGGATTATTTTTGCCGAGCCGATGTTCAGGCTGACGAACACGCCGGAGGACGTGATCCCGCAGGCGGTCGCTTATTTCAGGATTTATGTAGGGGGTACGTTCTTGTTCGTCACTTTCAATAGCATTATCTCCATATTGCGGGGTGTCGGGGAGTCCGTGCGCCCCATGCTGTTTATCCTGCTTACCACGATCTTGAATATCGCCTTGGATTTACTCTTCATTGTCGTTTTCAAATGGGGGATCGAAGGGGCGGCACGGGCTACGGTGATCGCCCAAGGGATCGGCATGTGCGTGGCCCTAGGCTACGTGAACAACACCCATCCCCTGCTCTCTATCAAGAAACAGGATTTATTGTTCGATATGGGACTGTTCAAGGAAGGGCTCCGCATCGGGCTTCCCTCCAGCGTACAGCAATGTGCCATCTCGCTCGGATTGATTGCCTTGCTGGGGATCGTGAACAGTTTCGGCACGGATACGCTCACCGCTTACGGGGCAGCGGGAAAGATCGACACGATCATCATCCAAGCGGTATTAACCCTCTCTGGGGCGCTAGCTGCTTTCTGCGGGCAAAACATCGGAGCTGGGCACTTGGACCGGGTACGTGACGGGGTACGATTCGCCATGCTTGTCAACCTATTGCTGGGTCTAGCAACCTTCACGGCCATCTATTTCTTCGGGGACAAGATGATGCTGGCTTTCACCAAGGACCCGGAGGTGATCCGGATTGGCAAGGAATATTTATTGATCATGGGAGGATTCTTTATCGTACACGGCGGCTTGAACGTCTTCAACGGGGCATTACGGGGAGCTGGCGATACCCTGTTCCCGATGGCAGTAAGCATCACTTGTCTTTGGCTGATACGCATTCCCCTCGCCTATTGGTTTAGCTCTATCTGGGGACGGAGCGGTATCTGGTGGGCCATCGGCGCCAGCCTTTGCATCGGGTTTACAATCACCTATATCTATTATAAATTGGGATTCTGGAAGAACAAAGGGCCTTTACGGAAGAAATAAGCATAGCTTATTATTCGTTTCCGTCGGGGTCGCATCGCCCGATCGCTTGATTGAATATAGAAAAAGCCCTCAAGTCAATGACTCGAGGGCTTTCTTTTGTTGCGGAGGCAAGACTCGAACTTACGACCTTTGGGTTATGAGCCCAACGAGCTACCACTGCTCCACTCCGCGATATAGTCGCTATCATTTCCTGATTGCGAGTGCAAAGGTATATATTACATTCCAAACTTCCAAACATTTTCAAGAAATATTTTCAATTTGTTTGCGTACGCCCTTCGCTATCGGGCAGTGAAGCCTTGTTTAGCAGCAATTTGACACTAGAAATTCTCGATCGTATCAAAACCGAATGGTTCATATAAATGCAGACGGTTTCTCAACGATTGTATCTCCGCCTGCAAATTCCGCATCCGGTCCAGCATATGATGAATGGCCTCGATTCCCTCGATGTTAATAGACAAGTCGTAATACATACGTGTGTATTGTTCCAGATCACGGAGCTGGGAAGAGAAGAGATACCTCTCTCCATCCGTGATATTAATGTCTATCAAACCTCCCTCTTCCAGCAAAATGATGAACGAAGGGTCTATATGGCATTTCTGGCAGTATTCACTGACAATAACTAAATCTGTTTGCATAATACACCTGTTTTTAATTTAGACTTTGTATTTCCCGGAACAATTCCTTCTGTTTCTCCGTCAAGTTGGTCGGCACCTCGATCGAGTACGTGACAATCAAGTCACCAAACTGCCCCTCCTTCTTGTAAACAGGGAATCCCTTACCTTTCAACCGGACTTTCGTATTGTTTTGCGTGCCCGGTTTTACTTTCAGTTTCACCTTGCTATCCAAGGTATCGATAATCTGCTCGCCACCCAAGACCGCCGTATAGAGGTTCAAGGGGACGGTCAGGTACAGATCGTCTCCCACCCGTTTGAAACGGCTGTCGTCCGGGATAATGAACGTGATGTACAAATCACCGGCAGGTCCTCCATTCATGCCCGGCCCGCCTTGGCCTTTCAGCTTAATGGTTTGCCCGTTGGCTACGCCGGCGGGAACCGTGATACGCAGGTTCTTGCCGTTCACGGTGATCACCTGCTTATGTGTCTTGGCCGCATCCATCAAGGATAAGTGCAATTCGGCCGTGTAATCCTGTCCACGGAACCCATGATTAGAACGGCCACCGCCACCCCGGCGGGAACCAAACATAGACTCAAAGAAATCCGAGAACTCTCCATCATCGCCGGAGGAGGACCAATACGTACCTCCGCCGTTCGAGAAGCCACCGCCAAAGCCGCCACCTTGCTGGCCGTACTGCTTCCGTTGAGCCTCGAACTCATCCGCATGTTTCCAATTCTCCCCGTACTGGTCGTATTTCTTACGCTTTTCCGGATCGCTAAGCACCTCGTTCGCCTCATTGATCTCCTGAAACTTACGATGGGCGTCGGGATCGTTCGGATTCAAGTCAGGGTGATATTGCCGAGCCAACTTCTTATAGGCTTTCTTGATATCATCCTGAGAAGCGTCCTTGTTCACCCCCAAAATCTTGTAATAATCGATATAGGCCATAATCTGATATGTTTAGTCTATTTTTCTCATATAATTATATAACAATAAACATACCAAGGATAGTTTTGGTTAGTGAAAATTTACTTAAAACGTTTTTAATCGTACACGCACGGAATTAAGATTGTCCGTAGATAGAAAAGGCTCTAGCCGGGATCATCAGATACCGCTAAAGCCTTTTATGGATAGGAAATTCTTCGAACCTTATTTAAACTGCATCATCTTGCTGATATACTTCCCGACAATATCGAACTCTAGGTTCACTACCGTACCTTTCTCGATCTGGCAAAAGTTCGTGTTATCGTGCGTATAAGGGATGATAGCGACTTGGAAACTGTTTTGCTGGGAGTTGCATACCGTCAGGCTGACACCGTTCACGCAAACGGAGCCTTTCTCCACGGTCATATACCCCTGCCGGGCCATCTCCTTGTCAAAAGCGTACTCGAACGTATAGTACCAGCTGCCGTCCGCCTCGTTCACCTCCGCGCAAACGGCGGTCTGATCCACGTGCCCTTGTACGATATGCCCATCCAGACGGCCGTTCATCAACATGCTACGCTCCAAGTTCACCTTATCGCCCACTTTCAAGTTCCCGAGGTTCGAACGTTCCAAGGTCTCCTTGATAGCGGTAACCGTATACGTATCTTCCGTCATGCTTACCACCGTAAGGCAAACGCCGTTGTGAGCCACGCTCTGATCTATTTTCAGCTCATTCACGAATGAGCACTTCATCGTCAGATGAAGGTTTCCTTTATCGGATTGGAGGGCTACTACCTGAGCCGCTTCTTCTACAATACCTGAGAACATAATCAAATCGTTTTTAGTTTGTACTCCCAAAACTGTTATTTATTCATGGGCAAAGATAACGCCTTTGAGGTAATAAGCCCGATAAAAAGGAAGTTATTAAATGTTTTTAATTTACGATATTATTTATCGTCCAAGAAGACCAAATCGTACCGCTGGCTTCCCATACCCAATGCCTCCGCATGCTCGACAATATGGATGCCATGGCGGGATTCCATGCGCTCGATCAAGTGGACACGGCCAGGGTCCGGCGAGGCGTAAACCAGATCTACGCAAGCCTTATCCAAGGCCACGGGATCGAGTGAGGCTAGCATACCGATATCCGCCATTTTCGGCTCTTCCGGGTTCGAATCGCAATCGCAATCTACGGAGAGTCGATTCATTACGCTGATATAAAGTATATTTTCGCCACAATGGGTAGTCACGGCCTTAGCCGCCTCGGCCATTGATTCCAAGAAATGATCCTGTTCGGGAAGGTTGTTCCACAAGTCGGTTTTCGTTTTACCCGCCGTATGTATCCAAGCCTTTCCGGCGGATGAGGCTATACCGATAGAGATATTTTTCAGCGCTCCCCCGAAACCGCCCATGGCATGTCCCTTGAAATGGGAAAGGACGACCGTAAAATCATAATCCAGATAATGGGAGCCTACGAAATCCTCTTTCAGGTGTTTACCGCCTTGAACCGGAAGAGCCACCTCGCCGTCGGCATCCATGATATCCACCTTAGCGATGGCCGTGAAGCCATGATCGGCGGCGGCTTTCAAATGGCTGTCGGTATCCGCGCGTCCGCCTCCGTAAGCCGTGTTACATTCCACGATCGTACCGTTTACTTTCTTTACCAAGTCTTTGATAAGTGCCGGTTGCAGGAAGTTATGGCCTCCCGGCTCTCCGGTAGAGAGCTTCACCGCCACTTTCCCCTTGGCCTTCCGTCCCAAGGCGTCGTAGAGACGGATCATGTTCTGAGGAGTGATATCTTTCAACATATATACCTTCGAAACTCCGGCAGAGGATTCGCTTTTCGCAATCTCCGGCCTCACTTCGCCTGCGATACTCTCTACAGGTATAGAACCTGCCACCATCCATGCGCCACCCATAACGACCGAACTTCGTATGAAGTTACGGCGTGACATTTTTTGTTTTGCTGTCATGATATAGAATTTAAATTCATATGTTTCTTATTTAATCGATACGCGAAGTTCTTTAAAAACCTGAAAAATAAGACTCCTTTACGAACAAAACGAATTTTGAAAGCCTAAAAACGAAATGGGGGTTGTTCACACGGCTCCGTATCCCGTATATCATTCTAAAACATTCCTTAAAGCCACTTGTTTCA
>OLRY01002306.1_pt1 | contig 13599 bp, 10 predicted proteins | sample 1672541 | NCBI WGS metagenome assembly OLRY01 (sample SAMEA3136697, study PRJEB25190) | human gut metagenome | biome: human gut; feature: human-associated habitat; material: faeces | place: Austria | collected 2013
CGCTGCGAAAGGCGGTGAGTAGCTGTGGAGATGACCTTCTTCAACGTGCTGTGGTTCTTCCTGATCTTCGTGCTCATCGGCGGGTACTTCGTGCTCGATGGGTTCGACCTGGGCGCGGGCGTGCTGTACCCCTTCGTGGCGAAGGGCGATGAAGAAAAGGCCGTTGTGCGCACGAGCATCGGCCCGGTGTGGGACGGCAACGAGGTGTGGCTGCTCACCGCAGGCGGCGCGCTGTTCGCGGCGCAATGTCAAAATGGAACCTACGAACCGATGGTCTGGCAGTGCGTTTATCGGCGCGGCTTTTTGACGGAAAACCATTTGCGCATGGCCGAAGGGCTGCTGTTTGAGGATGAGCTGTTTCAGGCCCCCGCGCTGCTGAAGGCCGGGCGCGCGGCGGCGTTTGACGACGTGATTCTGCATTACCGCCAGCGGGCAGGGAGCATCATGGCGTCGTTCGCCAGAAACGCGAAGTGGTGCGACAGCTATGTGCAGGTCTGCGCGCGGCTGCATGATGTGGCGCAGAGCCTTCCGGATGGCGCGGCCAAGGCGGCGCTCAATAAACGCGTGGGGCAGATTGCGCTGAGCGTAGGAAAAAACATTCCTGCGTATCATCTGCCGCCGGAAGTCGCGCGCGAGGCGACGGATTTTTTGAAAGCGCATCGACGGCAGCTGGCGCGCTATGCGATGGAGAGCGGAGACGCGGCCGTGGCCGTGCAGGGCGCGCTGCTCAAGCTCTCGCCGGAACTTTTCATTAAACTGTATCAGGGGGCGAAAGCGTGAAAGGTAAACTGCATGTGTACACCGGGAACGGGAAGGGAAAGACGACGGCGGCGATGGGGCTGGCGTTGCGCAGTCTCGGCCACGGGCGGCGCGTATTGATCGCGCAGTTTTTGAAGGACGGGCGAAGCGGCGAGCTGGCGGCGCTTTGCACATTTGAACAGGCGACGATCTATCCGGCCAAGCCGATTTCGGGCTTTGTTTTTGCCATGTCGCCGGAAGAAAAAGAAGAAGCCAAAAAAGATATGGGAAGAATGCTTGACTATATTGATAAATTAAATGAACTGGATACAACTGGCGTAGAGCCTATGTCCCATGTATTTCCTGTAAATAATGTATTCCGTGAAGATGTAGTGACCAACGGGGATGACAGAGACGAGATACTTGCTAATGCACCTGCAAAGAAAGACGGAGCTTTCATGGTGCCTAAGACAGTAGAATAGGAGGCGGCCAGATGAGTATATTAGATTTAACAGCCCTGGAACTGGGAAAGAAGATAAAGGCCGGAGAGATCACTTCTCCACAGGCCACAGAAGCAGTGATCAAGCAGATCAAGGCAGTGGAAGAACAGGTTCATTCTTATGTGACTTTAGACGAAGAAGGTGCCATGAAGCGGGCAAAAGAGGTTCAGGCCCAGATCGAGGCAGGAACACTGACAGGTCCACTGGCAGGTGTACCGGCTGCTATTAAGGATAACATGTGTACTAAGGGCATGCGCACTACCTGCAGCTCAAAGATCCTTGAAAATTTTGTGCCAACTTATACAGCAGAGGCTGTTTTAAACCTGGAAAAAGCAGGAGCCGTTATTCTTGGAAAGACAAACATGGATGAATTTGCTATGGGAAGTACCACAGAGACTTCCGCTTATGGCGTGACCCGCAATCCATGGAATACAGAACATGTACCTGGAGGCTCTTCAGGCGGCTCCTGTGCAGCTGTAGCGGCCAATGAGTGCTTTTATGCATTAGGCTCTGATACCGGCGGTTCTATCCGTCAGCCAAGTTCCTTCTGCGGCGTTACCGGCATTAAACCCACCTACGGAACTGTATCCCGTTACGGCCTCATCGCTTATGGTTCTTCCCTGGACCAGATCGGACCGGTTGCAAAGGACGTTTCCGACTGTGCAGCTATTCTGGAAGCGATTTCTTCCCATGATTTAAAAGACAGCACTTCCATGGCCCGTACAGACTGTGACTTTACCTCTGCATTAAAGGATGATGTAAAGGGAATGAAGATCGGTATCCCGTCAAGCTATTTTGGTGAAGGACTGGATGAGGAAGTAAAGGCAGCGATCTTAAAGGCAGCAGATATTTTAAAAGAAAAAGGCGCTGTTGTAGAGACATTTGACTTAGGTTTAGTAGATTATGCTATTCCTGCTTATTACGTCATTGCTTCTGCAGAAGCAAGCTCCAACCTTTCACGTTTTGATGGTGTAAAATATGGCTACCGTACCAAAGAATACGAAGGTCTTCACAACATGTACAAGAAAACACGTTCTGAAGGTTTCGGACCGGAAGTAAAACGCCGTATCATGCTTGGCTCTTTCGTATTAAGCTCCGGTTATTATGACGCTTATTATTTAAAGGCCCTGCGTACCAAGGCCCTGATCAAGAAAGAATTTGATAAGGCTTTTGCAAAATATGACCTGATCCTGGCTCCTGCATCTCCTGATACAGCACCAAAGCTGGGAGCTTCCTTAAGTGACCCGTTAAAGATGTATCTGGGTGATATTTACACCATTTCTGTCAACCTGGCAGGTCTTCCTGGAATGACCGTTCCATGTGGTCTGGACTCCAAGGGACTTCCTATTGGAATGCAGCTGATCGGTGACTGCTTCAAGGAAAAGGATATAATCCGCGCAGGTTACGCATTTGAGTGTACCAGAAAATACGAAATGCCTGAACTGGCAAAGGTATCTGATTAAGGAGGAGTAAGCCATGAGTAAACAGTATGAGACCGTCATCGGTCTGGAAGTCCATGTAGAACTGGCAACAAAGACAAAAATATTCTGCGGCTGCTCTACCGCTTTCGGAGGAGCGCCAAATACCCATACATGCCCGGTGTGTACCGGTATGCCCGGTTCTCTGCCTGTATTAAATAAACAGGTTGTAGAATATGCCATGGCAGTAGGTCTGGCTGCAAACTGCCAGATCAACCAGTACTGCAAATTTGACCGTAAAAACTATTTTTATCCTGATAACCCACAGAACTACCAGATCTCACAGCTGTACCTGCCTATCTGCCACGATGGCTGGGTAGAGATCGAAACAGAGTCCGGCGTAAAGAAAAAGATCGGTATCCATGAGATCCATATGGAAGAGGATGCCGGCAAGCTGGTCCATGACGAGTGGGAAGACTGCTCTTTAGTTGACTACAACCGAAGCGGTGTTCCGCTGATCGAGATCGTTTCTGAGCCGGATATGAGAAGCGCAGAGGAAGTAATCGCATATCTGGAAAAGCTTCGTCTGATCATCCAGTATCTGGGAGCTTCTGACTGCAAACTTCAAGAAGGTTCCATGCGAGCTGATGTAAACTTATCCGTCCGTGAAGTGGGCGCACCGGAATTCGGCACTAGAACGGAGATGAAGAACATTAACTCCTTTAAGGCTATTGCACATGCCATTGAAGGAGAAACAAGACGCCAGATCGAGCTGATCGAAGATGGCAAGAAGGTCATCCAGGAAACAAGACGTTGGGATGACAACAAGGAAAGTTCCAAGGCTATGCGTTCCAAGGAAGATGCACAGGATTACCGTTACTTCCCGGATCCGGACCTGACACCCGTTGTGATCAGTGATGAGTGGATCGCCCGGATCAAGGCGGCACAGCCAGAGCTTCGTACCGAGAAAATGGCCCGTTATATCAGCGAATTCGACCTGCCTCAGTATGATGCGGAGATCCTTACAAACTCCAAGCATATGGCAGATGTATTTGAGGAGACCGTAAAGCTTTGCGGAAAGCCAAAAGATGCATCTAACTGGCTGATGGTAGAAGCCATGCGTTTACTGAAGGAACATGAAATGGATCCGGATGATATGGGCTTTTCACCTGCAAACCTGGCAAAGCTGATCCAGATGGTAGCAGCAGGCGAGATCAACCGTACAGTAGCAAAGACCGTATTTGAAGAGATCTTTGAGCACAATGTAGATCCTGCCGTTTATGTAGAAGAAAAGGGCTTGAAGGTAGTAAATGATGAAAGCGCCTTAAAGACCACCATTGAAGGCATTCTGGCGGCAAATCCGCAGTCTGTGGCCGATTATAAGGGCGGAAAAGAAAAAGCCATGGGCTTTTTGGTAGGACAGACTATGAAGGCTATGAAGGGCAAGGCAGACCCTGGAATGGTAAATAAACTGTTGAAGGAACTGCTGGCAAAGTAAAAGAGATTTATACAGTTAAATTCCCCGGTTTACCGGGGAATTTGTCAGGTTATAAGTAAAAATATGTATAGTTTCATCTAACCATAAGTCAAAGTTTTAGCTTCATAAGGAAATTTTGTGTTGACGGAATAAATACTTTGGTGTATATTTTATAGCAATGAAAGAAAATGTTTTTATGGCACTGACATATGTCTGCCTTAAGAACACATATAGAGGAGGAAATTATGAAGCCGTATGCAGAGATGACCAAAGAAGAACTGGTAGCCCTTCGCAAAGACCTGAAGGCAAAATATCACGATTTTCAGACAAAGGATCTGAGACTGGATATGTCCAGAGGTAAGCCAAGTGCAGATCAGCTGGATCTGTCCATGGGTATGATGGACGTGCTCAGCAGTGATGATGACCTGACCTGTGAAGATGGTACAGACTGCCGTAACTACGGAGTACTTACCGGTATTGATGAAGCAAAAGAACTTCTGGCAGATATGATGGAGGTTAATCCTTCTACCATTATCATTTATGGAAACTCCAGCTTAAACGTTATGTATGATACGGTTTCAAGAGCCATGACCCACGGAATTATGGGAAATACTCCATGGTGCAAGCAGGATAAGATCAAATTCCTCTGCCCGGTTCCTGGCTATGACCGCCACTTTGGAATTACCGAGTATTTTGGCATTGAGATGATCAATGTTCCTATGACTCCAGAAGGTCCTGATATGGATATGGTAGAGGAACTGGTTTCCACTGATCCTGCCATCAAAGGTATCTGGTGCGTTCCGAAGTATTCCAACCCACAGGGATATTCCTATTCTGATGAAACAGTACGCCGTTTTGCAAGACTGGAACCGGCTGCACCTGATTTCCGTATTTTCTGGGATAATGCATACGGCATCCATCACCTGTATGACCATGACCAGGATCATCTGATCGAGATCCTTGCAGAGTGCAAGAGAGCCGGAAATCCAGATCTGGTTTACAAATTTGCATCTACTTCCAAGATCAGTTTCCCAGGTTCCGGTATTGCAGCCATTGCTACTTCCCACAACAACCTGGAAGATATCAAGGCTCAGTTAAAGCACCAGACCATCGGCCATGACAAAGTAAACCAGCTGCGTCATGTACGTTTCTTCAAGGATATCCACGGAATGGTAGAGCATATGAGAAAACATGCTGACATCATCCGTCCAAAATTTGAAGCAGTAGAAGAGATCCTGGAAAGAGAACTTGGCGGTCTTGGCATCGGTGAGTGGACCAAACCAAAGGGTGGCTACTTCATCGCCTTTGACTCCATGGAAGGCTGTGCAAAAGATATCGTAGCAAAATGCAAGAAAGCCGGAGTTGTTATGACCTCTGCCGGAGCAACCTATCCATACGGCAAAGATCCGCATGACAGTAATATCCGTATCGCACCAACCTATCCACCTCTGGGTGATCTGATCGTGGCTACAGAGCTGTTTGCACTGTGCGTAAAGCTTTCAAGTGTTGAGAAGCTGTTAAAAGGGATGGAATGATCCATTCATGAGCAAACCGTCTGCGTAGCAGACAGTAGAACACCGTTAGGTGCGGGTTTGTGAGTCATAAAAACGTATAAACTGCCTGGTTACAGAAATGTGACCGGGCAGTTTTTTAGTGCATGGCAATTAATAAGGGCTGCAGATCATTTTCTGCAGCCCTTAAAAAGTTTTTATTGAATTCTGAATTTTTCAGATCCCTTATGAATTAGAAATCAACTTCCTCATCATAGTAGCAGCACTTAAGCAGCTTAGCCATCTGATCTGGGTTGATGCTTCTTGGGTTGGAGCCGGTGCAGGCATCGCCTACTGCCAGTTCTGCAACCTTAGGCAGCTTCTCCATGAATTCTTTCTCATCGATGATTCCGCCTTCATAGTATTTGATACAGGTAGGAATATCCAGATCCTTGTTCATCTCGCGAATTCTTGCGATCAGAGCGTCTACCAGTTCTTCGTCTGTATTTCCTGGCAGGTTGATGAACTTAGCGATCTTAGCGTATCTTGCAGCTGCTTCAGGTTCTTTTGCATTGTATTTGATAACCTTTGGCAGGTACATTGCGTTAGCGCATCCATGAACGATATGTCCGCCGGAGTAAGCAGCACCGGTCTTGTGTGCCATAGAGTGAACGATACCTAATAATGCGTTAGAGAATGCCATACCAGCTAAGCACTGTGCGTCATGCATTTTAGCACGGGCATCCAGATCGCCATTGTAGGAAGCAACCAGATATTCGTTGATCATTTCGATTGCATGGAGTGCTAATGGATCGGTGTATTCGCAATGCAGTGTGGAAACATAAGCCTCGATCGCATGAGTCATAGCATCCATACCAGTATGTGCGGTCAGCTTCTTAGGCATAGTAGCTGCTAAAGCCGGGTCAACGATAGCAACATCTGGTGTGATGTTGAAGTCAGCCAGAGGATATTTGATTCCCTTAGCATAATCTGTGATTACAGAGAATGCAGTAACTTCGGTAGCTGTACCGGAGGTAGAGGAGATAGCACAGAATTTAGCTTTTGTACGCAGTGTTGGGAAGCTGAATGGTGTGATCAGGTCTTCAAACTTGGTATCAGGATACTCATAGAATACCCACATGGCCTTTGCAGCATCGATTGGTGAACCACCACCTACAGCTACGATCCAGTCAGGTTTGAATTCCTGCATAGCTTTTGCACCCTTCATAACGGTCTCTACAGAAGGATCTGGCTCAACGCCTTCAAATAACTGAACTTCCATTCCTGCTTCTTTTAAGTAAGCTTCTACTTTATCCAGGAAACCGAAACGCTTCATGGAGCCGCCGCCTACAACAACAATGGCTTTCTTGCCAGGCAGTGTCTTTAAGGACTCCAGTGCATCTTTTCCATGGTATAAATCTCTTGGTAATGTGAATCTCATAATTATGACCTCCTAAAAATATAGTTGTGTGATTGACTATATGTATCTGTTCGTTATTTCTTTAACAGCTATATAGTAGCACATTGATAAAAGCTTGACTAGATGCAAAAATGGAATAATGGTATTCCTGTAAGTATATCACTGGTTAATGAGAAGAAAATTGTGAAATGTGAATAAAAATATAAAGCAGAAAGAAAAAAATACTCAGTAACAGAAAAATAAACGAAAAAATGGCCAGCTCTGTTACTGAGAATATTGTTATTTTCAAGACGATATTTTAAGACCTGATAAAAATGGTCTTACAAAACAGAGCAGCCAGTTAGTCAGACAGCTGGCTGATAGTGCGGCCCAGCCACTGGGTCAGTTCTGTTTCTGCTTTGGACAGGCGGTAGTTGCTGCGACAGACTAAAAGGTCCTTGAATACATTATCCGGGCGGGTACATTCTCTCTGGATCAGTTTTGCTTCTGTAAGGGTGCTGTACGGAACAGGAGAAGTCCACATATAGGCACCTGGAAGATGGCGGAGAAATTCATACTGGCTGCCCCGGTCATAAATATAAATGGTATGGCGGGGATCACTGTCCGGAAGGACACAGTCAGTATTTTCCGGGGTAAAAGAAGGATACTGGATATCTCCCTGAAGCAGTTCTACGGACTGGGAAAAATCAAGGTGGTCTAAAGGCTCCTTTCCTGCAAGAGGATGCGAGGGGGACATAAGTACCTTGGGAGAGAACTGCCATAAGACCTTGCTGTCCAAATGCTCATCCTGTATCATTTTAAGGAAAAATGGTTCGTAAAGTACCTGACAGCGGACAATGCCTAAGTCAAATTCTTTGGAAGAGACCAGACGGACCACGTCCTTGGAGTTCGTTTCTTTATAGCGCACATTGGTTGTAAAAAGCCGGTCATCTTCTTTTAAAAAATTCTTTAAAGTGCTGGATATATAAGAAGCGCGGGGACCGCAAAGACGAATTTCACGGGGACATTCCTTATTTCTGGAGCAGAGCTTGTCTAACTGGGCTTCCTGTTCCATGATCCCTTTTGCGTAGCGCAGGAATTCTTCTCCACGGACAGTAGGGATCATTCCCCTGCTGGTACGGTCAAAGATGGGACATCCAAGATCACGCTCCAGTTCACGGATGATCTTGCTTAAATGGGGCTGGTTCATATAATAGTTCTGGGCTGCTTTTGTAATAGAGCCGGTTTTTTCTACTTCTACGGCATACTTTAAATAGGAAAGATTCATATAATTCCTCCAGATATTCTGGTTATTTTCTATGTGAACATTATAACGTAGATAACCATTCTTTTCAAAACATTTATAGTTTGGTGAACAGATTAAACGCTAATTAACTTTACAATTAAGAACGGCTACCATATAATAGAAAAAACTGGTCAGAGAAAAAATGGTAAGATCAGAAACAGGAGAAAAATCGTGTTTGGAAAATTATGGAAAAAATGCGTAAACTATGAAACCATCAGTTATCTGGTATGTGGTGTGCTGACTACAGCAGTGGATTTTGTTTCCTATACAGCATTTCGGAAAATGTCCATGGGTGTAGGGGTGTCCCAGGCTCTTTCCTGGGTGGCAGCAGTCTTATTTGCTTATATTGTAAATAAGATCATCGTATTCCGGAATTTTAACATGGGGCCGGCGTACTTATTAAAAGAAGGCGGTGCCTTTTTTGCGGCAAGGGCTATTTCGGGAGTGGCTACCTGGGTCTTAATGGTTGTGATGGTAAAACTGGGGGGAGACAGAGGGTTTGTTTATGAGATGTTCTGTAAATTGACAGCTTCTGTTATCAATATGGTCGCAAATTATGTATTCAGCAAACTTTGGATCTTTAAAAAGAAATAACTGGAAATAATATATAAAAGCGGCTATAAAGAAAGGTGAATGCAGTGAGTCGTGAAGAAATAGAACAGGTAGAAAAAGAACTGGATGAGGTCCTTGAAATAGTCCAGAGACCGGTTCCGGTGAAAAATACAGGCAGGGAGGAAACAGTATCTTTGCAGGAAAATTTACAGGAAAATGATCCCTTACAGGAAGAAATGCAAATAGAAACAGAGAAGGAAGAAAAAGAAGACAGCCCTGAAAGCGCAGCGAAGGAGCAGACGGCAGTTTCAGAAGAAGAACTGGATCTGGAGGATGATATAGAAAATGGTTACTTCCATTTCCTGCGTCCAAGTGATGGCCTGATCGCAGCCTTTTTCGTGCCGGTAGCTGTCCTGATCATCCTGTTTGCCCAGAGAGGCATCTTCCCTTTTGGTGAAGAGTGCTTTTTAAGAACGGACATGTATCACCAGTACGCGCCCTTCTTTTCTGAGTTTCAGTACAAGCTAAAACAGGGAGGAAGCTTGCTATACAGCTGGGATATTGGTATGGGAGTGAATTTCTCGGCTCTTTATGCTTATTATCTGGCAAGTCCGGTGAACTGGCTGATCATCTTATGTCCGAAGAAATTCATCATTGAATTTATGACCATCCTTATTATGGTAAAAACAGGTCTCTGCGGAGTGACGTTTACCTGGTATCTGGATCATCATTTTGAGAAGAAGCATTTTGTAGCCGGTGTTTTCGGCATTTTCTATGCTTTAAGCGGTTATATGGCAGCTTACAGCTGGAATATCATGTGGCTGGACTGCATTTTCCTGCTGCCGCTGATCCTTTATGGGTTAGAGCAGCTGGTGCAGGAGAAAAAGGGCCTGTTTTACTGTGTGACTCTGGGTCTTTCTATTCTGTCCAACTACTATATCTCTATCATGATCTGTATTTTCATGGTCATGTATGTGATCGTGCAGGTGATCTTATACCCGCCAAAGAAGATAAAAGACCTGGTGGCAACAGGAGTGCGCTTTGGCTTTTATTCTCTTCTTGCAGGAGGACTGGCAGCCGTTGTGCTTTTGCCTGAGATCTATGCTTTGCAGGCGACTGCTTCCGGCGACTTTGATTTTCCAAAGACCATCAGCTGTTATTTCTCCATTTTTGATATGATCGCCCGTCACATTGGAAATGTGGGAACAGAGATCGGCCTGGACCACTGGCCCAATATTTACTGCGGTGTGGCAGTGCTTATGTTCCTTCTTCTTTATCTGGGGGCAAAGAAGATCACAGTGCGGGAAAAGGCAGTTTACTGCGGCCTGCTGTTAATGTTTTATGCCAGCTTTTCCATCAATGTGTTAAATTTCATCTGGCATGGGTTCCATTATCCAAACAGCCTTCCATGCAGACAGTCCTTTATCTATATCGCCTTGGTGCTGACTATGTGTTATCAGGTCTGCCTGGAATTGAAAGAAACTTCCTGGAAACAGGTGGTGTGGGCGTTCTGGGGTGCCATTATCTTTGTGCTCATGGCAGAGAAACTTGTGGATAACTCTGCACAATTTCATTTTTCTGTGTTTTATGCAGCCATCATTTTCCTGGCACTGTATATGGGGCTTATTTATCTGTATAAGCGGAAAAACTGGAATGAAGATGTGATCATGATGCTGACCCTGCTTTTAGTAGCAGTGGAAACTGCGTTAAACCTTGGTGTCAGCAGCCTTCCAACTACCAGCAGGACTGCGTATGTAAAGGACAATCAGGATACCAGAAGGTTAGCGGAAAGCATTAAATGTGATACTTTCTACAGAGTGGAAAAGGGAGACAGCAAGACGAAAAATGATGGTGCGTGGATGAATTTTCCATCTGCGTCCCTGTTTTCATCGGTAGCAAATGCTTCTTTAACTGATTTTGTGAGAAAGCTGGGCTGCGAAAGTTCCACCAATGCTTACAGTATTAAAGGAAGTACTCCCCTGGTAGACAGCCTGTTTTCTATCCGATATGGCATTTATCCGGATCAGCAGCCGGTAACTGGTTTAAAGGATCAGATCAGCAGAAAAGGCTCTATGTGGCTTTATGAAAATCAGAATACGCTGCCGGTAGCATTTATGCTTCCCGCAGATGTGGAGAATAACTGGCTGTTAGACTCAGGCAATCCTGCGGTAGTACAGAATGACCTTTGCAATGTGCTGGGGACCAAAGATGTGCTGGTGTCCAATGAAAGTGTTACAGAAGGCAAGAAACTTACCTTTACAGTGGAAACTTCCGGTGATTATTATGTGTATGTGACCAACAAGAAAGTGGAAAAGGTCACAGCAACCATGGGAGAAAAGAGCAGGTCCTTTGACAATGTAGACAGAGGTTATTTCCTGGAACTGGGATATCTTGTAAAGGGAACGGATGTAGAACTTCGCTCAGAGGATGAGGGAAATCCTTCCCTTCAGGGAGAAGTATGGCGGTTTGATCCGGAAGCCTTTAAAGAATTTTATGATAAAATGAATGAAAATCCCATCAACCTGACTAAATGGACGGATACAGAACTTTCCGGAACCATTCATTCTGATGGATATAAGACCATGTTTACAAGTATTCCATATGACAAGGGCTGGAAGCTTTTTGTGGATGGTGTGGAAACGGAAACAAGACCTGTTTTTGATACATTTATTGCAGCAGACCTGGCAGAAGGAGACCATGAAATTTCCTTTACCTATGAGCCGGAAGGTTTAAAAACAGGTGCTATTATTACAGGTGTGAGCCTTGTAGTGTTTGCAGGAGCAGCGATCATTACTACTGTAAATAATAAAAATAAGAAAAAAAGACAAAAATATAAAAAATAGCCGCAAAATGTGAATTTATAAGGTATAATGATACCAAGTGTCAAAAGGTCTAAAATCCAACGCAAGCTTGCTTGCAGGAGGATTTTGGAACTTGGGGCACGTAAAACATGAGTAAGTAGCCATTTTTCAAAGAAAAATGAGCGGATTACGAATGTTTTAAAGATTGCGAGAGTGCAAAGCACGTAGCAATCTGGTATCATACATGCAGAAATGTTCCGAAAGGACATGCAGATTATAAATTAAAGGACAAAAGGAGACATCAATTATGAAGCTTTGGGGCGGACGTTTCACAAAAGAAACAGACCAGCTGGTACAGAATTTTAATGAATCACTTTCATTTGATCAGAAATTTTATCGTCAGGACATCAGAGGCAGCATCGCACATGTAAAGATGTTAGCGAAACAGGGAATTCTTACAGAAGCAGACAGAGATGCCATTGTGGCAGGTCTGGAAGGCATTAGAGAAGATCTTGACAGCGGTAAGCTGGTGATCCCGGCTGACTCCGAATACGAAGATATCCACTCTTTCGTAGAAGGAACCTTAACAGAGCGTATCGGCGAAGCAGGAAAGCGCCTGCATACAGGACGCAGCCGTAACGATCAGGTAGCTCTGGATATGAAGCTGTATACAAGAGACGAGATTGATGAGATGGACGTTCTTGTAAAGGATCTTTTAAAAGAACTTCTGGTGATCATGGAAGCAAACACCGAGACATTTATGCCTGGTTTTACCCATTTACAGAAGGCACAGCCTGTAACACTGGCTCATCACATGGGCGCATATTTTGAAATGTTCTCCAGAGACCGTTCCCGTTTACAGGACATCCGCAAGAGAATGAATTACTGCCCGTTAGGCTCCGGCGCTCTGGCTGGAACTACTTATCCGCTGGACAGAGAATACACTGCAAAACTTCTGGATTTTGACGGTCCTACCTTAAACTCCATGGACTCCGTTTCTGACCGCGACTATCTGATCGAGCTGTTAAGTGCATTATCTACTATTGCCATGCATTTAAGCCGTTTCAGCGAGGAGATCATTATCTGGAACACCAATGAATATCGTTTTGTAGAGATCGATGACTCCTACAGCACCGGAAGCAGTATTATGCCTCAGAAGAAGAACCCGGATATTGCAGAGCTGATCCGTGGAAAGAGCGGCCGCGTTTACGGCGCCCTGGTTTCCATGCTTACTACCATGAAGGGACTTCCTCTGGCATATGATAAGGATATGCAGGAAGATAAGGAACTGACCTTTGACGCTATTGATACAGTGAAGGGCTGCCTGTCCTTATTTATCGGTATGATCTCTTCCATGAAGTTCCGCAAGGATGTAATGGAAGCCAGCGCAAAGAATGGCTTTACCAATGCAACGGATGCGGCTGATTATCTGGTAAACCATGGCGTACCATTCCGTGATGCCCATGGTATCGTAGGACAGCTGGTACTGCTTTGCATCGACAAGGGCATTGCTTTAGATGATCTTCCATTAGAGGAATACAAGAAGATCAGTCCTGTATTTGAGGAAGATGTATACGAAGCCATCAGCATGAAGACCTGCGTTGAAAAGCGTATGACCATCGGCGCACCAGGTCCGGAAATGATGAAGAAAGTAATTGAGATCTATAAGAAGCAGTTAGAGCAGTAAGTAATAAACATAATAAACTGGAAATAGATACTGAGTGGAAAGATACTAGGTGGAATGAGAGGTGCCGCAAAAGAGGAGATGTTTTGCGGCACCTTTTTGCTATACATATTGAGAATGCGCCGGCGGCGCGTTCACGGATTTATTAATGTCCTCTCGGAGTCTTTCTTGTACCTGCCTTTGTGGCTGATTTTCCGCCAGCCGCACCCGAATTTCATCAACGTACGCACCGCG
>OLRY01002314.1_pt1 | contig 13535 bp, 10 predicted proteins | sample 1672541 | NCBI WGS metagenome assembly OLRY01 (sample SAMEA3136697, study PRJEB25190) | human gut metagenome | biome: human gut; feature: human-associated habitat; material: faeces | place: Austria | collected 2013
CAAACAGTTCCAGCTTCGTCTGCAAAATAGCCAGCGGGGTGCGCAGCTCGTGGGCCGCGTTGCCCGCAAACTGCCGTTGTAATTCAAAGGACTGTGCCAGGCCATCCAGCATCCGGTTTACCGACCGGCTCAACTGCCCGAATTCCTGCACGGTATCTTCGTCCAGACGGACGGTGGCAATGCTGTCCTGATCGACCCGCTGCGCCTGCTGCGCAAGCTGCTGCAACGGTTTCAGAGCTCTGCCGCTGACAAAATAAGCGATGGCCGCGCTGAGGATGGTGACCACAGCAGTGATGCACCAGCCCTTGCGGCCAAAAACCACCTTTGCATCGTAGACTTCCTGTGAAAAATGCGCCAGCAGGCTGGACATTTCCTCCTGCGGGATCTCGATGGTCAAGGAATCCTCACTGCCGGGCTGATACTGCATCATAAAGCCGTTGAGGGCATCCATGCCGGTTGCACCGGTGCGGTATAAAAGCAGGTTCATGCACACGCAGGCACAGGCGATGAGCAGCGCCGTCAGCAGGGTGATGCGCCATTGCAGAGACAACCGTTTCATTGTACCTCTCCTCCGATCTCGTAGCCTTCCCCGATGCGGTTGCGGATGGGGTCGTAGCCCAGCACCGCCCGCAGCTTTTTGCGCAGGGCAGAGATATGTACCCGGATGGAGTTGCTGAAGCTGTCCACGCTTCCGTCCCAGACGTGCTCAATCAGCTCTTCCTGACTGACCGGGCGTCCCTGATGCAGCAGCAGATATTCCAGTACGCCGCTCTCCTTCCGCGTCAGGGCAAGGGTCTGACCATCCACCGTGGCAACGCGGCTGCGGGTGTTGAAGCTGAGCCGCCCGCAGCACAGGCAGACGTCCTGCTGGATGAACTTGCGCCGGGTCAGGCTGCGCACCCGGGCTTCCAATTCTGCAAGGTGGAATGGCTTGGAAAGATAATCGTTCGCCCCGGCATCCAGCCCCTCCACCTTATCTGAAATTTCACTGCGCGCTGATAAGATCAGCACACAGGTCTCAAGGTCGTGCTGCCGTAAGCTGCGCAACACCTGCATCCCGTCCACCTTGGGCAGATTGAGGTCCAGCAGTACAAGGTCGTACCGCTCTGCCGTCAGCGCTTCCAATGCGGCTTCGCCGTCTGCACAGGCGTCCACCTCGTACCCGGACAGCCGCAGCTTCCGGGCAATATCCTCCCGCAGGGAGTGCTCGTCCTCTACCACCAAAAGGCGCATTTTGTTTTCCACCCTTCCCGTAAAAAATCCATTTCTTGCTTTTTTCTTCATTATAACAGATTATAGCAGACGGTGTTAAGATTCGTGTTAAGATTTTCTTAGCAGAAATTTTATCCCGGATAGTGTATACTGGTGCCATCAAACAACAGGAGACTATGATGTTCATGACAAAAAAACAGGCGCAGCTGCTTTTGCTTGCTGCCGGGGTACTGATGCTGCTGTTCGGCGTATGGCGGGGCGAGGCAGACACCGTATTTTCAAAAGCCATCCGGCTGTGTATGGAGTGTGTGGGCATTGGATAAGAAAAAATTAAATCCCCTTGCCCGGTTCCGGGGCTTTATACAGGCCGGAGCGACCCTTTTAACCAACATCCACCTGCCCAACTTTGCTAAAGGAACGCTGTATCAGGGCAATGGAAAATACGTCTGCGTCCCGGGGCTGAACTGCTATTCCTGCCCGGGCGCTGCCGGTGCCTGCCCGGTGGGGGCGTTTCAGGCGGTAGTGGGCTCTTCCAAATTCCGCTTTTCCTACTACATCACCGGCATTCTCATCCTTTTCGGGGTGCTGCTGGGACGGTTCATCTGCGGTTTCCTCTGCCCGTTCGGGTGGTTTCAGGAGCTTTTGCACAAGATTCCCTCTCCCAAGCTTTCCACCAAAAAGCTAAAGCCGCTGCGCTATTTAAAGTATGCGGTGCTGCTGGTCATGGTGGTGCTGCTGCCATTGCTGGCGGTCAACGAGCTGGGCATGGGCGACCCCTTCTTCTGCAAATATCTCTGCCCACAGGGCGTGCTGGAAGGCGCCCTTCCCCTCTCCCTGACCAATGCTGGCATCCGCGCCGCGCTGGGCAAGCTGTTCACATGGAAAGCCTGCATTCTGCTGGCAGTCATTATGGGCAGCGTGGTGTTCTACCGCCCCTTCTGCAAGTGGCTGTGCCCGCTGGGCGCGTTTTATGCGCTGCTGAACAAGGTCTCGCTGTTCCAGATGCGTGTAGACACCCACAAATGCGTCTCCTGCGGCGCCTGCGCAAGGGCCTGTAAGATGGACGTAGACATTACCAAGACCCCCAACCACGCCGAATGTATCCGCTGTGGGATGTGTATGAAAGCCTGCCCCACGGACGCCATCCAGTACAAGTTCGGGCTGGGAGACCAATCAAACACCGAAACAACAAAGGAGTAAAACCATGAAATTCAACCGTGTAACCGCACTTTTGCTCAGCCTTACGCTGGCTTTCAGCCTTGCCGCCTGCGGGCAGGGCGCGTCCTCTGCATCTTCTGCATCCTCTTCTTCTGCCGCTTCCTCTGCGGCAGCGGAAACCAAGACCGAGGAGCAGCTGCTGGCCGAGGAAAACGAGATCCTTTCCGCAAACGATGCCCTGTGGGAGAAGGTGTTCGCTTCCATGGACAAAAACATGACTGAGACCACCCTCAGCACGAACTACGGCGATTTTCTGCGCAGCTCCGTGGAAAAGGCAAAGGACCAATTCTCGGATGAGGAGTACAAGACCCTGACCGCCGATGCAGAAAAAATCCGTGCCATCGAGGAGCAGATTGCCACCCTTGCCCTCGCGGACGTGGCCGCTTCCGGCGCTGCCGCACAGGGCACTGCCTTCCCCCAGTTTGAGGGCAGCGATTTAGAGGGCAACCCGGTGGACAACAGTCTGTTTGCGGGCAACGCCTTTACGGTGGTGAACTTCTGGTTCAACGGCTGCAAGCCCTGCGTAGAGGAACTGGACGGCCTGAACGCCCTGAACGAGAAGGTCAAGGCACAGGGCGGCGAGGTTGTCGGCATCAACACCGAGACGCTAGACGGCAACCAGCAGGGCATTGATGCCGCCAAAAAACTGCTGGCTGCAACGGGCGCAAGCTACCGCAACATCTACTTTGCCTCCGGCAGCGACGCCGGCAAGTTTGCGCTGAACATCATGGCCTTCCCCACCACCTACGTTTTTGACCGGGACGGCAACGTTATGGGCCAGCCCCTGCTGGGCGGCATCGACAAGGAAGAAAACCTTGCCGCCCTGCAAAAAAATATTGACGCTGCCCTTGCCAAGGACAACGCCAAATAAGCTATTCTCCCCTGCCACGGAAATCAACTTTTAGAGTTCGTCCCAGAGCAGCCGGATGAGGGGCAATTTCCCGTAAGCTGCTGCTCGTTTGCGCCCTCATCAGTCACCTGCGGTGACAGCTTCCCCCCAACCGGGGGAAGCCTTTAGAGAAAATTTGATTTCTGTAATTCCCTGCCGCCTACGGGCGGCTTTTTTTGTTTGCACCGGGCATTGTCATGCACGCCCGGGCGCCGGACGGAATACGCTGGGGCAAAAGCATACTTTTACCAGCAAAGGAGCGTATCTCCATGAAGAACACCGGAACTCTCCGCATCCAGGCCTTTGCGGCCCGTCAGTCCAGCCCTGTCGAGGGTGTGACCGTCACCGTCAGCGGCAACGGCTTCACCGCCACCCGCCTGACCGACGCCGAAGGCAACGCCGACGACGTCACCCTTACCACCCCCGCCTGTGCTCTCTCGCTGGACGAGAACAACACCACGCAGCCCCCCTACGCGGTCTGTGACCTCGTGGCCTCCAAGACCGGCTACCGCACCGTCCGCATCCAGGGCGTGCAGGTCTTTCCCGGGCAGGTGACGCTGGCCCAGCCCGAGATGATACCCGACACCGAGGAGATGCGGGACACGCCCAACGTCCCCATCGTCATCCCACCCCACAGCCTCTTCACCGGCGACGGCGGCAGCGGCCCGAACCCGTTCCTCGCCTGTGTGCCGCGGGTGCTGGACCGGGTCATCATCCCGAAGAACATCACCGTCCATCTCGGCAGGCCCGCTGCCTCGGCCCGGAACGTCACCGTCTCGTTCCGCAGCTATATCGCCAACGTGGCGTCCAGTGAGGTGTATCCGACCTGGGCTGACGAAAACAGCCCAGCGGGGCAGTCGAACTGTCTTCCGACTCAGAAATTCCATTCGATCGTGATTTTTTGTTCTCCGGTAAGCGTATCTTTTGGGCTGACAATAACACGATGGACCAACAGTACAACAAGTTCGCGGGTCAACTGCGAAACCTGTGCCAGTTCACGGACACGCTGCATCTGCGTCTGGACCCCGCCGGTTTCTTCCTGCTGTTGTTCCAGTTCCGTTTCCAATGTATCGATCCGGGTCTCTGCCTTTTTCACTTCTTCCAGAAAGGTCTGGTTCATTTCAGAAAACTGAACGGCATCAATCAAACCTGACACCTTATCCAGATACAGTTCCTGCATGGCCTTGCGCCGCCGGGCTGCTTCGCTCTTCAACCGTTTCAGCTCGTCGCGCCTGGCCTGCTCTCGCCGCCGGATGGGGTCATCCTGTTCTGGAAGGGTAACTTTTTCAGGGTCAAAATAGTCTGCCGCATACGCCCGGATACGTTCCAGTACCGCATTCTCCAACGCGTTCATATCGGTACAGGTCTTGTTGCCGCACACTTCCGGTGCGCGCTGGTGCATCCGGCAGCGAACATAGCGTCTTTGTGTTCCATCCGCTCTCGGCTGACGGCCAGTTTGCTCCATGCAGCTGCCGCAGCATTCACAAACCACTTTTTTTGCCAGCGGATGGATCATTCCCTTCTCGCCGCTCCGGGTGCGCTCCTGCATCATCCTCTGGACCGTTTCAAACATTTCTCGCTCAATGATCGCTTCATGCGTATTTTCTACAACGATCCACTGCGATTTTGGAAGCCAAATCGTCTTTTCAGACTTGTAACTTATCTTTTTATGCTTTCCCTGCACCATATTTCCGATATAAATCTGATCATGTAATATTTGATATACGGTGGGACTGCTCCAAAGAGCCGCATTTGTATTCTTTAATGCACTGCGGTAATGGATGCCATGCAGCTGCTTATAGGCTGTTGGGCTTGGAATTTTTTCGTCATTCAGGATGCGTGCGATCCTGTGTGCGCCGATCCCGTTAAGAGCCATGGAGAAGATCCGCCTTACCACGTCGGCTGCTTCCGGGTCGATGATGAGTTTTCCTTTTGCATTCGGGTCTTTGCAGTATCCATACCGTGCAAAAGAGCCGATGAACAGCCCCTCTTTCCGCTTGTGGTCAAGCACTGAGCGGACATTGGTGGACAGATCTTCCAGATACCACTCGTTGATCAGGCCGTTGATCTGGCGGGATTTTTTGTTCGCGGTATCGTTGGTATCCACATGGTCTACCACCGCAATGAAGCGGACGCCCCACTCCATGAACTTTCCGTGCAGATACTTTTCCACGAGCTCCATGTCACGGGTAAAACGGGATTGCGTTTTGGCCAGTACCACATCAAACTGATGTTCGCTTGCGGCTTGCAGCATCGAATTGAATGCCGGGCGGTTCCGGTCGATGCCGGAATAGTCCTCATCCGAATAGATCTGGTAAATCTCAAATCCGTTCTCCAGGGCGTACTGGAGCAGCATCGACTTTTGATTCTGAATGCTCTCCGATTCACCAATTTTATCTTCATCTTCTTTGCTCAGGCGGCAATAAATTGCTGCTTTCATGATCTGCCCCCCCTCTTTTTGTACACGAGCATCCATGCGCAGCATAACGCATCCCTCCTTCCAATTCAGGGATGCCAGATCAGGCGCAGGATCTTGAAGGAACCGCATTGAGCAATCCATCGATGATATATCGCTCAAATTCCTTTTGAAACCGTTCTTTGCGCTGTTCGTTGTTGTCTGAACGAAATTTTTCGTGCAGAATAAAAGGAGTTTTTTTCATCGAATCCCCCTTTTCGGTCCACCTGGTCGTGATATGGGTCACTTCAGTCTATTTCCAGTCAGCGAAATTCAGAACTTTCCATATTTTTCATGCAAAATATGGCAAGACGTTCAAAATCAACTTGAAACGCTTTTGCCGCAATGGTACAATTATACTGTCATTTTATGGAAACTCGGCGCAAAGCCCCGTGCGGACAGGCCGCAAGCGTCGGAGTTCCTGTGGGATGTGTAAGAATCGCTAAGGCAGCACTGCGCTGCTGCACCTGCGCAGTATTGCTTTCCGAAAATGTGAGGAAGGTATTATTGTATGATGAAAAAGATCTCCCGCCGCTCGTTTTTGCAGGTCTGCGGCATTACTGCGGCAGCGGCAGCGATGACGGCATCGGCATGAGCGAGGAGTTTCAAAAGACCCTTTTTGACCCCTTTACCCGCGAGGAAAAATCCGGCACCAATAAGGTGCAGGGTACCGGCCTTGGCATGGCCATCACCAAGAGCATCGTAGACCTGATGGGCGGTTCCATCAGCGTGGAGAGCGCCCCCGGTAAGGGTACCCGCTTTGAGGTCGTGCTGGAATTTCCCATTGATACGGAGTCGGATCATGCGCAGAAGGTGCAGGCTCTGCCAGAGGAAGCAGAAGAAACTTCTCCCCTGTCCGGCATGAAGTTCCTCTGCGCCGAGGATAACGCCATCAACGCCGAGATCCTGGAGCTGCTGCTGGAATCCAAGGGCGCACACTGCAAAATTTACCCCAACGGTCAGGAGATCGTGGATGCGTTCGCCAGCGTCAAGCCCGGCGAGTACGACATGATTTTGATGGACGTGCAGATGCCGGTGATGGACGGCCTGGAGGCCACCCGCCGCATCCGCAGCGGCGAAAACCCGCTGGGCAAAACCATCCCCATCCTTGCCATGACCGCCAACGCCTTCCTTGAGGATATGCAAAAGAGCAAGGAAGCCGGCATGGACGAACATCTGTCCAAGCCTGTGGACATCAGCGCACTGGAACAGACGGTGAAACGCTTCCGCGTTACCCCTCCCCATTAAAAAATAGCGGAAACGCGCGTTTCCGCAGATGAAACACACAAATGATGTAAATGATGTAGAAGAGGGTCAGAACGTGAATACACTTTCCGAGATCGAGGAATATTACAAAGCGCGTGAGCAGCAGCTGTTGAAAAAACTTCATCAACAGGGAGCCGCTCTTGCCGCAGCGGAGCAGGCGCTGAAACAACTGACCGAAAATCAGAAAGTATCGGAGGACGAAACAGCCCGACAGCGCGCTGCACGGGAGCAGCAGCTCAAAGACGAGCTTTATCGGGATCCGCTGACAGGAATTTACAACCGCCGCTATTACGAAGAAGTTGCCCGCAAAACCATCGGCCCGGCGGGTGTCGCACTGATGGATGTGGATGATTTCAAGATCTGCAACGATACCTATGGGCATTACGCCGGAGATATGGCACTGAAAACGGTGGCAAACACCATCCAGTCCTGCATCCGGAAGTCGGACCTGCTCATCCGCTATGGCGGAGACGAATTTCTGCTGGTGTTACCCGGCATTCCGGGAGACTTTTTGCAGACCAAACTGGAACAGATCTGCACCGCCGCGCAGATGGCATCTGTACCCGGCTATTCGCATTTCCGTATCTCGCTGAGCATTGGCGGAACGATACAGTCCCTCGCCGACCCTATGGATAACATCGTTCGCCGGGCGGATCGGCTGATGTATCAGGCAAAGTGCCGCAAGAATGCTGTCATGGTGGAGGTTCCGGGGCATAACCTGGCGGCTTTGGAAAAACTTTTACAGAACAAGCCACAGATCTTACTTGTGGATGACTCCGCAATGAACCGCATGATGCTGACAGAGATCCTGGGAGACAGCTACCACATTCTGGAAGCTGAAAACGGACGGGAATGCATGGAAAAATTGCAGGCAGAAACCGGAAACATTGCACTGGTGCTGCTGGACATCAATATGCCCGTTATGGACGGCTTTGAAGTGCTGAAAGCCATGAATGCCAACCACACCATCGAGGATATCCCGGTCATTATGATCTCCAGCGAGGACTCCGATGCGACGATCCGGCGTTCCTATGAACTGGGCGCAAGTGATTATGTCAATCGCCCCTTCGATGCTCGTATCGTGTACCGCCGTGTGACCAACACCATCAAGCTGTACGCCAAGCAGCGACGGCTGGTGCAGATGGTCTCTGAGCAGATCCGCGCCCGTGAAAATAATACGGATATGCTGGTGGGTGTACTGAGCCATATCGTAGAATTCCGCAACGGCGAAAGCGGCGCCCATGTGCGGCACATCCGTATCATCACCGAGCTGCTGCTCCGCCGTCTGTTGGAGATCAGCAGCAGATACTCTATCACTGCGGAACAGCAGGATATGATCCCGCTGGCTTCTGCCCTGCACGACATCGGAAAAATCGGCATTGACGAAAAGATCCTTAATAAGCCCGGCAGGCTGACCCCGGAGGAATTCGAGGTCATGAAGACCCACAGTATGCTGGGAGCCCAGATGCTGCATGATCTGGATAATTTTGCAGAGCAGCCGCTGCTGCAAACGGCCTACGAGATCGCCCGCTGGCACCACGAACGCTGGGATGGGCGCGGCTACCCGGATGGACTGAAGGGCGATGAGATCCCCATCAGCGCACAACTGGTCTCGCTGGCTGATGTGTACGATGCTCTGACCAGCGAACGCTGCTACAAAAAAGCCTTCTCCCACGAAAAAGCCGTGCAGATGATCCTGAACGGCGAGTGCGGAGCGTTCAACCCGCTGCTGCTGCAGTGCCTGACAGATATTCAGGCTGACCTGAAAGAAGAATTACAGCAGCACAACTGAGCAATGGATGCAATAAAACAGGAGAACAAAAGCCCAAATGAAACACAGAATCTCACGCCGTGCATTTCTGCGCGGCTGCACGCTGCTGGCGGCATCTGCTGCCATCGGCAGTCTGACTTCCTGCGGCGGAACGAATGCGAAGGACAGCGGTCTTCCGCAGCTCATTGTGGGAAGTGATACCTATCCGCCCTATATTTATCTGAACAATGACGGCGTTCCCTCCGGGATCGACGTGGAGATCGCCACCGAAGCGTTCCGCCGCATGGGATATGCTGCCCAGTTTGAACCGATCGATTGGGAGCAAAAAACAGATCTGGTGGAAAGCGGTACCATCGACTGCATCTGGGGCTGCTTTTCCATGGATGGGCGCGAGGAGGCATACCGCTGGGCGGGACCCTACATGGTGAGCCGTCAGGTGGCTGCGGTGGATGCCGACAGCAGCATCCGGACACTCGGCGACCTTGCCGGAAAGACCATCGCCGTACAGAGCACCGGCAAGCCGGAGGAGCTCTTTCTCAGCGGCTCCGACCCGCGCATCCCGCAGACCGTCGAGGTGTTCAGCACCGAAGACCGCAGCGTGCAGTATGCGATGCTGGCCTGCGGCTATGTGGATGCCATCGCTGCCCATGAGACGGCCATCCTGCAATACATGAAAGACAATTCCGTGGAGTTCCGCATCCTCGAAGAACCGCTGCTGGTCACCGGTCTGGGCATCGCCTTTGCCAAAAACGACAGCCGCGGGCTGGACACCCAGCTGAACGCTGTTCTTGCACAGATGCGCACAGACGGCACACTGGAGCAGATCCTTGGCAAGTATCTTGAACATGCTTCGCAGTATCTGGAGGTGGACACCATTGGCAGGTAAAAACAGAACCATCTCAGATACATGGAGATGGGGGCTCTATCTGATCATCGGCGTGCTTTTTATGGCCGGCGTCGTTTTTTTCTCAAGTTGGCAGGCACTGCGTGCAACGGAGGCTCGTTTCTGCCAGATCCTTGATTTTGTCAAATCCCAGTCCACCAGCTTTGAAAAGCACAACGATACGGTTGTGGCCAAAGCGCTCCGCCGCGCGGCGGTATCGGTGCATCAGCTGGCACAGGATCCTGCGCTCGACCTTTCCGACCCGCAATGCCTGAACAGGCAGGCAGAGCTGCTCTGGCTCACAGGTATTTCAGTTCTGTCTCCGGACGGTACGCTCCTGTGCGAATCCACAACCAACGGCATCGGCTATGCCCGGTTTGGGTCGCAGCTCAATACGGTTCTGGACGTTTTCTCTTACCCGCAAAAAACCTATCTGAAGCGGGTCCTGCTGGAGGATGGGTCTGCCGTGGATGTTGCGGCACACCGGGCAGAAAGCAAAGAGGTCATCCTGCTTGCCTACCGCTATACCCCGGCAGAATTTGTAGAAGGAACGGCCTTGTCCATCCAGAGCGTACTGGACGGCTACTCGGTTGAGACCAGCGGCACATTGTTCATCGTGCAGAACAATCAGGTCATTGCCTCCAACCGCCCGGAGCTCATCGGGCAGGATGCTGCGGACAGTCCGCCGGTGCGGGAGATCCGCAAAGCCGGGGCTTCCGAAACGCTGACCCATACCCACGATTGGAACGGCTCCGGCTGCTATTTTGGAATGTACTGCCACGGAAGGTCTTTCGATCTCTACGCGTATACGGATGAAAGATCCGTCTTCCGTGAATCGTTTCCGCTGATTTTGATGGCGCTGGCCGGTTACATCCTGCTTGTAATGGTCCTTCGGGTGCTGCGCAGACGCTCCGTGCAGGAGATGGAGCAGCAGAAGAAAGAGCAGGAGAAGAAGTATCAGGCTCAGCTGGAGGAACAGAACCGCAAACTGGAGATCGCACTCCAGCACGAGGGTGCGGCAAACCGTGCCAAGCGGGAGTTCCTGTTCAATATGAGCCACGATATTCGCACCCCCATGAACGCCATCATCGGCTTCACCTCGCTGGCTGCGACCCATATTGATAATAAGGAACAGGTGCTGGACTACCTGAAAAAGATCTCTACCTCCAGCCAGCATCTGCTTTCCCTCATCAATGATGTGCTGGATATGAGCCGCATCGAGAGCGGAAAAGTAAAAATTGAAGAAAAAGCGGTGCATCTGCCGGACCTCGTCCACGGTGTGCGCTCCATCATCCAACCCGATGTTTCGGCAAAGCGGCTGTCGCTTTTCATCGATACCATGGACGTGGAGAACGAGGACATCATCACCGACCCGCTGCGGCTGAACCAGATCCTGCTGAACATTTTGTCCAACGCCATCAAGTTCACTCCCACAGGCGGTACGATCAGCATCCGCATTGCCCAGAAGAACGGTGCGCCCAAGGGCCGTGGCTGCTATGAGTTCCGCATCAAGGACAATGGCATCGGTATGAGCGAAGCGTTCCAGAAGCACATCTTTGAGGCGTTCAGCCGGGAGGAAAGCTCCACCGTCAGCGGCATTCAGGGCACCGGCCTTGGCATGTCCATCACCAAGAACATTGTGGATATGATGGGCGGCACCATTGCGATCGAAAGTGAACCGGGCAAGGGCAGCGAATTCATCGTAGATCTCTGCTTCGCGCTCAGCGGACAAAAGGTGGAGCCCAAGCAGCTCCCGCAGTTGGAAGGGCTGCGCGCATTGGTAGCAGACGACGATACCGACACCTGCCTGAGCGTCAGCACCATGCTGTCCAAGATCGGGATGCGGCCGGAGTGGACGATCTCCGGCCGGGAAGCGGTGATCCGCACCCGATACGCCATGGAGCAGGGCGACGAATTCAGCGTCTACATCATCGACTGGCTCATCCCCGATATGAACGGCATCGAGGTCGTGCGGCAGATCCGCAAGATGATCGGGAAAAGCTGCCCTATCATCATTCTGACGGCCTACGATTGGACGGATATTGAAGAGGAAGCCCGCGCTGCCGGAGTGACCGCCTTCTGCGAAAAGCCGCTGTTCCTTTCCGAACTGCGCAGAGTGCTGGCGGAACCGTACGGTGCAGAGCCTGCCTGTAAGCCAGCGCAGCCAGATGCCGCCGAGCTCAAGAGAAAGAAACTTTTGCTGGTGGAGGACAATGCCTTGAACCGCGAGCTCGCACTGGAGATCCTGAAGGAAGCGGGCTTTGCGGTAGACACTGCTGAGGATGGCGAGATCGCTGTCCAGAAGATGAAGCAGGCGGCCCCCGGGCAGTACGATTTGATCTTAATGGACATCCAGATGCCCAAGATGGACGGTTACGAGGCAACGCGGCAGATCCGCGCCCTGCCGGATGCTGCAAAGGCAGGCATTCCCATCTTTGCAATGACAGCAAATGCCTTTGAAGAAGACCGTCAGAATGCATTGAAGGCCGGTATGGACGGCCACATTGCAAAGCCGCTGGATATTCCGCATCTGCTGCAGGTCCTCGCAGATGTACTGAAATCATAACGGCTGCCAGCCGACAAAAGCAAAAGCACCCGCAGCAGGCTTCGCAGAGGCTCTTGACCTCTGGAAGCGAATGCTGCGGGTGCTTTATTTATTTTCTGTCTGACAGGCGTTTGGCTCACAGAATTTTGCGCAGCTCCTGCACAAGATCGCCGATCACGATGGGCTTGGACAAAAAGCCGTTCATGCCGCTTTCCAATGCGTTGCGGCGGTCCTCGTCGAAGGCGTTGGCGGTCATGGCAAGGATGGGGAGCTTTGCCCGGGCAGGGTCATCCAGTGCGCGGATCTTCCGGGTGGCGGTGTAGCCGTCCATCACCGGCATCTGCACATCCATCAGCACCAGATCATAGCTGCCCGGCGCTGCGGTGCTCACCTTTTCCACCGCCACTTCACCGTTTTCTGCCGTATCGACCCGGAAGCCGTACTCGCGCAGGATCTCCTGCGCAATCTCGCGGTTCAGCTCGTTGTCCTCTACCAGCAGGATGTATCTGTCCTTAAAGTCGGCGTTCTTTTCCGGCAGAAGCTCCTGCGACGCATCTGTCAGCTTCTGGCCGAGGGCTCTCATCAGGGTCTCGCGCAGGTCGGACAAGAACATGGGCTTGGAGCAGAAGGCAGTCACACCGGCGGCCTTTGCCTCTACCTCAATATCCGACCAGTCGTAGGCCGTCAGGATGATGATGGGGGTATCGTCGTTCAGGCTGCGGATCTGGCGGGTGACCTCGATGCCGTTCATATCCGGCAGCCGCCAGTCGATGATATAGGCGTGGTAGACATCGCTCATCTCGATGGACTGCCGCGCGCGCAGCACCGCTTCCTTGCCGGAAAGGGTCCACTCCGCGCGCATTCCCACCTTGACCAGCATCTTTGTCACGCTGTCGCAGGTGTTGAAATCGTCGTCCACCACCAGAGCCTTCAGACCTTCCAGTTCAGCAATCTTTTCCACCGGGCGGTGCTCTGCCTGCACCCGCAGCGGCACACGAATGATAAACTCGCTGCCCTTGCCCTGCGCTGTCTGCACCTCGATGGTGCCGCCCATCATATCCACGATGTTTTTGGTGATGGCCATGCCAAGGCCGGTGCCTTGGATACGGCTGACCGTGGAGGTGCGCTCCCGCTCAAACGGCTCAAAGATTTTTTTGGCAAATTCCGGGCTCATGCCGATGCCGTTATCCTTGATGCGGAACTCGTACTGCCCGCAGCCGCGCACCTGCCCGGCAAGCTGGCGCACCCGCACCGAGACCGTGCCGCCCGCCGGGGTGAACTTGATGGCGTTGGACA
>OLRY01002315.1_pt1 | contig 13530 bp, 10 predicted proteins | sample 1672541 | NCBI WGS metagenome assembly OLRY01 (sample SAMEA3136697, study PRJEB25190) | human gut metagenome | biome: human gut; feature: human-associated habitat; material: faeces | place: Austria | collected 2013
CATGTGCCTATCGGTTACACGGCGGGGTGAGGGCACCCCGCCCTACGGTAATAGTAAGTATATCTCTATGGATTACATCGTAATCTGATATGGTTAATCGTAGGGGTGGTCAGTGGCCATTCACGCAACGTGAAATCATTACTTCACTCCTACTTCCTATCTTGCAGAAGTGCTTAACTCTTTTAACGCTTCGCCGACACAACCCGACAAACACCACTTGCCGTTCCACTCCAAATTTGCTACAATAGAAATACATATATGTACAGCTCGGCTGTGCATATGCTGCAAAATGACAAAAAATATGGAGTTGATACCAATGAGCAATCCTATCGTTACGATTGAAATGGAAAACGGCGGCGTAATCCGTGCAGAGCTGTACCCGGAAGTTGCACCGAACACGGTTCGCAACTTTGTTTCTCTGGTGCAGAAGGGCTTTTATGACGGCACGATCTTCCATCGTGTTATCCCGGGCTTTATGATCCAGGGCGGCGACCCGGAAGGCACCGGCATGGGCGGCCCGGGTTATGAGATCCGCGGCGAGTTTACCGCAAACGGTTTCCAGAACGACCTGAACCACACCCGCGGTGTTCTGTCTATGGCGCGTACCGCTGCACCGGACTCCGCAGGCAGCCAGTTCTTCATCATGACCGAGGACGCACCGCATCTGGACGGTCAGTATGCTTCCTTCGGCATGGTTATCGACGGCATGGACATTGTTGACGCCATCGTCAACACCAAGCGCGACTGGCACGACCGTCCGCGCGAGGAGCAGAAGATGAAGTCCGTTACCGTGGATACGCAGGGCGTAGAGTACGAGGCTCCGGAGACCCTGTAACAGAGGGAGAGGATCGGTATTGTACTATACCAATAAGGAGACTTTTGTCCTGTCTGCGGACGGCTGCATGGATACCGAACGCGGCGGACTGGAATCCATTCTGGCCGGCAACGACGAGGGCGCAAAAGGCTGCTGTTTTTCGGTTGCCATGTCGGCAGACGGTATTGCCGTGCTTTCGTCGGACGGCTGTGCTGCCGCGCCCGACGGCACGAGGCTGCCCGTCAGCGATTACAGCTACGCGGAGCTGCATCAGGCGGCGCCGCAGCTGACGCCGGTTAGTCAGGCAATCGAGCTGGCACGCACCTGTCAGGGCAAGATTGCCATCATCGTGCACGATCAGACCATGCTGCGGCAGCTGCGTATGACGCTGCGGTATGCGGATTGTCTGGATGACACGATCATCATCGGTCTGGGACTGGTAGAAGCGGCTCGTGTTGCGTCTGCCAACCCGGATTTACATATCATGGGTGAGTTGCCCAATCTGCCGAGCGAGATTGACGCGCTGGTCAATGCCGCGCAGACAACCGGTTTGTTCGGTCTGCGGGCCGAGCCGAAGGATTTATCCGAGCGGCTGGTTTCGGCGTGCCGACAGGCGGGGCTGTTCACCATGAGCCGATGCACGGACGATCCCAATACGCTTGCGGAACTCATACGCAAAGGCGTAAACTTTATCGAAACACGCCGGCCGGACATTACGGCGGCGCTGCTGCCTGCCGGTGAGGCTGAACCGCACGGTATTCCGCTGAGATACTGATGAAATCCCGTAAAAGGACGCACATAGGGGCACCCTCCATAAAGAGGGTGCCCCAAGGCGGCTTTTGCAACTCAATTTAACATTTTCCGAAACGGTGTAGCCTTATTGGTTACGCCGTTTCTGTTTTCTTACGCTCCGTAATAGATTCCTGGAATGATTCTTCCATTTCTTCCGGTGTCAGTTCGTCAAGAATCCCTGATGGCTTGTCTATTGCCTATTTGCTTTTGCAAACTTGATTATACGCTATCCAGGAGCTCATTGAATATCTGGATTACTACAACAATCGCAGAATCAAGGCAAAACCAAAGGGCCTGCCGCCTGCAATTCACAGACAGCAAGCCCTTTCGGCTGCTTGAATAATTTTTACGTTGAATTTTTGTCTAACTTTTTGGGATCACTTCAATCGGCTGTGCCTTTTCTTTGCTCTAATCGAGTGTTGCAGACAATGAAAAATGCAAAAATCAACGTCATTCTCCATTTTTCATTCTTAATGCTCAATTCAGAATCTTTTCCATCTCAGAGATCATTTCATCAAACAGCTTTGTTGCGTCCTCAATCGGCTTCGGACTTGCCATATCCACGCCCGCGCCGCGCAGCAGCGTGATCGGGTCGGCAGAGCAGCCGCCGGACAGGAAGCCGAGGTAATCCTTTACCGCCGGTTCACCCTCCCGCAGAATGCGGCGCGAAAGTGCAATGGCTGCGGCGTAGCCGGTCGCGTACTGGTAAACGTAGTAATCGTAGTAGAAGTGCGGAATACGCGCCCATTCAAGCGAAATCTCTTCGTCTACGTTCATTTCCGGTCCGAAATACTGCTCGTTCAGCTTTTTGTACATCGCGCAGAGCGCTTCGGCGGTCGTGCCCTCGCCGCGCTGGGTCATTTCGTTGGCGGCAAGCTCGAACTCAGCGAACATGGTCTGACGGTACAGCGTGCCGCGGAACTGCTCGAGGAAGTGGTTGATGAGGTACGCGCGCTCCTGCTTATCGGTCGTGACGGACAGCAGGTATTCCATCAGCAGGGCCTCGTTGCAGGTGGATGCAACCTCAGCAACAAAGATCACATAGTCCTGGTATGCGGTCGGCTGGGTCTTGTTGGACAGGTACGAGTGGATAGAGTGGCCCATCTCATGCACGAGCGTGAACACGTCGTCGAGCGTGCCCTTGAAGTTGAGCAGCACATACGGGTGTACGCGCGCACCTGCCGAGTACGCGCCCGAGCGCTTGCCCTCGTTCTCGTACACGTCGATCCAGCCGTTTGCAAAGCCTTCACGGAGCAGATTCAGGTAGTCCTCGCCGAGCGGCGCGAGCGCCTTCAGTGCGATCTCCTTGGCCTCCTCGAACGTGAATTTCATCTCCACGCCGTCCACGACCGGCACATACAGGTCGTACATGTGCAGTTCGTCCACGCCGAGCAGCTTCTTTCTCAGCGCAACATAGCGGTACATGGGCGCAAACGAGCGATGCACTGCGTCGATTAGGTTGCGGTAAATCTCGGTCGGCACTTCATTGCCGTCAAGGGCGGCATCCAACGTCGAGGGGTACTTGCGGACATTCGCGAAGAACAGCAGCTGCTTGAGCTGCGCGGACAGCGTTGCCGCCGAGGTGTTGCGGAACTGGCCGTAAACCGAGTACAGCGAATCGAACGCGGACTTGCGGAGCACGCGGTCGTAGGACTGCATGAGCGGGATGAACGTGCCGTGCGTGACGGGATGTTTATTGCCGTCCTTGTCCACCGCGTCCGGGAATTTGAGGTCGGCGTCGTTGAGCATGGAGTAAATGTCATCCGGGCTGGCGGCCATTTCGCCTGCAGCGGCGAGGATTGCCTCCTCCTTGTCGGACAGCACATGCTCACGGCGTCGGCGAATGCGGTCGATATTCAGGCGGTACAGCTCCAGCTCGGGTGCTTCGGCGTACAGACGGTTCATGTCCTCATCGCTGATGGCGAGCAGCTCAGGGGTCTCAAACGCGGCGGCAGACTGAATTTCGACCGCGAAGCGCGTCACCTGGCTGACCATCTCCTGATACGCGGCGACGCGGGTGTCCTCATCGCTGCGGCGCTGCGCGTAGTGTACGAGCGCGTCAAACGCAAGGCTGATTTCATCATCCAGACGGAAAAAAGACAGCAGAGCAGCACCGCTTTCGGCCAGTCTGCCGCGGAATGCGGTGATGCGCGGAATGAACTCCTTGGCCTTCGCTAACGCGGCACGCCAGTCATCGTCGGTCGCAAACAGATCCTGAATCGCCCATTTGTCCTTTTCGGGCACATCTGCGCGGGCGGGAATTTTATTGGTTTCCATGGAAATACTTCCTTTCCGGTAGAGTTTTCTACTCTTATTATGATACTCCAACCGCGGGATTCATGCAAGCGATTTACCACGATAAAATCAAACATCCCGCTTTCCTTGCAAAAAAGCGGGATGTTTGTTATTCTTCCTCCGGCAGCGAATTGCCGTAGGTTTCGAGTGCATGCTTGATATCATTCCACGCAAAACCACGCCGCTGGAGTGCCGCAACGGCTTTTTCGACCTCTTTTCGATCGGAAACGTCACCGCGCAGGCGTTTTTCGAGCAGAGCCAGCATTTGCGCCTCATCCGGAGAGAAGGTCTGCATAGCTGCTTCTGCGGTGTCGCGGTCTATGCCGCGGCGGGTCAGCTCCTGCCGGATGCGTGCCGCGCCGTAGCCCTTGCGCGTGTAGCCGCGTACAACGCTTTCCGCGAAAAGCATATCGTTCAGCAGACTGCGTTCGGTCAGCCACGCAAGCGCGTAATCGGCGGCTTCCTCATCGTGCCCCTTGGCAAGCAGCTTGTCGCGCAGCATTTTCGCACTCAGTGCCCGGTAAGACAGCTGTTTTGCCGCCATATCGAGGGCTGCGCGGTATTTATCCTCGCTCATTATTCTTCGTCGAGGTCGTCAAAATCGTCCGCGTCGATGGAGACTGCCTTGGAGGACGACGGACGCGGTGCCTTATCCGCAGGCTTTTCGGCCTTCTCGGTCGGCACAGCGGCGGAAGGACGTGCCGCATGGCTCTGCGCCAGCTTGCTGCGCTCCTCGGCTACCTTTTCCATGATCTGCTTCTGTACGTCATCCGCGATGTCCGGATGATCCTTGAAATACTGCTTGGCAGCATCACGGCCCTGACCCAGACGGGTATCGCCCATGGAGAACCACGCGCCGGATTTGTTGAGGATGCCGAATTCTACGCCGAGATCGACCAGCTCGCTCGTGCGGGAAATGCCTTCGCCGTACATAATATCGAACTCAGCCTGCTTGAACGGGGGAGCAACCTTGTTTTTTACAACCTTTACGCGGGTGTGGCTGCCGATCAACTCGGTGCCGTTTTTCAGATGCTCCACGCGGCGAACCTCCATGCGGACAGACGCATAGAACTTGAGCGCACGGCCACCGGTGGTGACCTCCGGATTGCCGTAAATGACGCCGACCTTCTCACGCAGCTGGTTGATAAAGATGGCTACACACTGGCTCTTGGCGATCGAGCCGGCCAGCTTGCGCATCGCCTGACTCATCATGCGGGCATGCAGACCGACAAAGGAATCGCCCATTTCGCCTTCGATTTCGGCGCGCGGCGTCAGCGCGGCAACCGAGTCGATAACGACGATATCGATCGCGCCCGAGCGCACAAGCGCTTCTGCAATGTCCAGACCCTGCTCACCGGTGTCCGGCTGGGAGACCAGCAGGCTGTCAATGTCAACGCCAAGTGCCTTGGCGTAAACCGGGTCGAGCGCGTGCTCGGCGTCGATAAACGCAGCCGTGCCGCCCAGCTTCTGCGCCTCTGCAACGCTGTGCAGCGCAACCGTGGTCTTACCGGAGGATTCCGGTCCGTAGATCTCAATGATTCGGCCGCGCGGCAGACCGCCGATGCCGAGCGCGAGATCCAGACCGATCGAGCCGGTCGGGATGTGTTCGATATTCATGCCGGTGTTTTCGCCCAGACGCATAACCGAGCCTTTGCCGAACTGCTTTTCGATCTGACCGAGCGCAGCGGCAAGTGCTTTCTTCTTATCAGCCGCAGGAGCGACCGGTTCCAACTGCTTTTTGGTAGCCATGATAGCATTTCCTCCTGAAAAAGTTACAAATATGCAAGCCGCAGAGCGGCGGTGTATTCGGATTCGATACACCCATTATAACAGGGTGCCGATTTGAATGCAATGATTTTATCGAAAATTTGTTCGATAAAATTTGATATAAAAAATCCTGCCTTTTCAGGCAGGATTTTCAACGGGTCTTATTTACCCTGTGCGTCGATATACGCCTTCGCATGCTGCTTGAGCTTGTCGAAGGTTTCCTCGCTCAGCACATGCTCGATGCGGCACGCATCCTCAGCGGCGGTCTCAGCGTCCACGCCGAGAGCGGTGAGGAATGCGGTGAGCACGGTGTGGCGCTCGTAAATGCTGGAGGCAATCTGCATGCCGGATTCGGTCAGCCCCAGCAGACCGTTCTGGTCGATGGAAACGTAACCGTTATCGCGCAGCAGGCCAACGGCACGGCTGATGCTCGGCTTGGAAAAGCCGGTGTAGTGCGCAACGTCGATCGAGCGCACCTGTCCATTTTTCTGCGTCAGAACCAGGATGGCTTCCAGGTAGTTTTCCGCGCTTTCCTGAATTTTCAATGCACGGACCTCCTTTTTCTAAGATACTCTTTTCTGTAGGGCAGCACATGGGTTGGTCCTGCCGCGAAATTCTGTAATAGTATATCTATTTTATCATGACTTGCGTGTTTTTGCAATCTGCGTTGAACAAATTTCAAGCGGAAACAGCGGTCTGTGTTACGGCTGATCGGGCGGGAGCGGATTTTCCGGTGTATTCTGCGGCTCGGTCTGCGCTGCGGGAGCCGGCTGCTCGAACGGCTGCGGCTCGGGCATTTTGCGGTCAATGCTGCGCAGGGTGCGGTGCATGCTGAACAGCATCATAATAAATTCATAGCCGAGCCGTGCAGCAATATTTCCGACGATAAACAGCAGGATCGCCCAGAAAAAGTGGAAAAACAGCAGAATAACGCTGTAAATAGCCAGCGCAGCGACCGTCATGCAGTACAGGATTTTCAGCAGACCCTCGGTGTATGCGTGCCGGAAATTGAGAAAATCATGCAGCTTGGCTGCCGCGCCGTGGTAGTGATTCGGCTTGCGGACAAACAGCGTGTACAGCGCGATGCCGCCCGCAAGAATCAGTAAAAGTGCCAGAATCGGCAAAATCATTGAGAAAAGCGGTGTGTATGTATAGGTGTAAGCGTAATTCATGGTATGCACCTCTCCTTTGGAAATGAGTTGATACATTTTTAGTGTACCATATTCTGCGGGGATGATAAAGGGAAAGTTGAATAATTGAGAATGGAAAATGGAGAATGAAGGTGAGGGGAAAAGCGATGTATTTATCAGGTCGGAATGGCGTTCTCGGCAATCGTGTAATCGCAGGGGCGGGCCGGCGACCGCCCGCATACCGTTAAATATTACGTTCATTTTCCATTCTCTATTCTCAATTTTTCATTTCAAACCGCCTACGACCATTGCAAATTCCATCAAAATGTTGTACTCTTGATGTACCACCGAACAGGAGAGATACCATGAAAATTTTGCACACTACACCCGCGCAGGACGGGTTTTATATGCCTGCGGAGTTTGCACCGCATGAGGGCTGCCTGATGATCTGGCCGGAACGCGCCGACAGCTGGCAGTACGGCGCTTATGCGGCCCGGAAAGCCTTTCTGCGTGTGATCGAGACGATTTCCGAAAGCGAAAGCATGACCGTGCTCTGCTCGGAAGGGCAGTATGACAACGCGCGTGCGCAGCTGCCCGACCGCGTTCGTCTGGTCGTGATGGAGACTGACGATGCGTGGGCGCGTGACGTTGGCCCGACCTTTGTTATCAACGGCAGGGGAGAGCGCCGCGGCATCGACTGGGGTTTCAACGCGTGGGGCGGCGATGTGGACGGCCTGTATCCCTCGTGGGAGAAGGACAACCGCGTGGCGCGCAAGTTCTGCGATCTGCTGAACAACGACGTATATGACAAACGCGATTTCATTTGCGAGGGCGGCTCCATCCACTCGGACGGCGAGGGCACCGCGCTCGTCACCGAAGCCTGCCTGCTGAGCACGGGACGCAATCCCGATCTCACAAAGGCCGAAATTGAGCAGGTTTTGTGCGATTATCTGGGCGTTTCCAAGGTGATCTGGCTGCCGCGCGGTATTTACAACGACGAGACCAACGAGCACGTTGACAACGTATGCGCTTTCACGGCTCCGGGCGAGGTTGTGCTCGCGTGGACGGATGACGAGACCGACCCGCAGTATGCGCTCTCCAAGGCCAGTCTGGATGCACTGGAAGCCGCGACCGATGCCAAGGGACGCAGAATCAGGGTGCACAAGCTGCCGCTGCCCAAGCCGGTGACCATCACCGCAGAGGAGTGCGACGGCCTTGACCTGTGCGACGGCGAGCCGACCCGTACCCCGGGAGAGCGTCTGGCGGCAAGCTACGTCAACTTCTACATTGCGAACGAGGCTGTTGTCATGCCTGCCTTCGGTGACCCGATGGATGAAAAGGCGCAGGCTATCCTGCAGGAGCTTTTCCCGACTCGTAAGGTGGTTGCGATTCCGGCCCGCGATATCCTCATCGGCGGCGGCAATATTCACTGCGTGACCCAGCAAATCCCGAAAATCTAACAGAAAGGACGAACCGAGCGGTTCGTCCTTTATTTTGCTGTTTTTACTTGAGCAGGCCGTTATCGGTGAAATAGTCGATCTTCATCGCGTGACGGACTCGATCGAGCGTGCCCTGAGCGGTCTCAGCGGCGATTTCGCTGCCCTTCTTGAGAATTTCGTAGACTTCGGGCAGGCGACCCTCCCACTGCGCACGGCGCTCACGCATGGGCGACAGCAGCGACTGCATGACGTTGTTCAGGAACTTCTTTACCTTCACATCGCCGAGTCCGCCGCGCTGGTAGTGCGCTTTCAGCTCGTCAAGGTTCTGGTAGTCCGGCAGGAATTCTGCGAAGTGCTCCGGCTGGCAGAACGCATCCAGATAGGTGAACACGGTATTGCCCTCCAGCTTGCCGGGATCCTGCACGCGGATGTGGTCCGGATCGGTGTACATGGACATGATCTTCTCACGAACGACCTCCTCCGGATCCGCAAGGTAGATGCAGTTGCCGAGCGACTTGCTCATCTTCGCCTTGCCGTCTGTGCCGGGCAGACGCATGCAGGCGTTGTTGGACGGAAGAACAATCTGCGGCATCGTCAGCGTTTCGCCGTAAACCGTGTTGAACTTGTGCACGATTTCGCGGCACTGCTCGAGCATCGGCTCCTGGTCCTCGCCGACCGGAACAGCCGTAGCGTTGAATGCGGTGATGTCCGCCGCCTGACTGATCGGATAGCAGAAAAAACCGACCGGAATGCTGGCTTCAAAGTTGCGCATCTGAATCTCTGCCTTAACGGTAGGGTTGCGCTGTACACGGGACACAGTGACAAGGTTCATGTAGTAGAACGTCAGCTCGGTCAGCTGCGGCACCATGGACTGGATAAAGATATTCGCCTTTTCCGGGTCAATGCCGACCGCAAGATAGTCCAGCGCGACCTTCATAATGTTCTGGCGCACGCGCTCCGGGTGCTCGGCGTTGTCGGTCAGCGCCTGCGCGTCTGCAATCATGATGTAAATTTCGTCATATTTTCCGGAATTCTGCAGCTTCACGCGCTCGGCCAGTGAGCCGACGTAGTGGCCGACATGCAGGTTGCCGGTCGGGCGGTCGCCCGTAAGAATGATCTGTTTCATATCGTAAATGCTCCTTAAAATTCGTTTTTCAGACAGGTTTTCCAGTTTTCAGGCAGTTCCACGTTGGAGGAAATCCACATGGCGAATATGCCGTTGAGCATCGTCCAGTAGCGCAGAAGCCGCCATCGTGTCTCATCCTGCGGAATGCCTTGCTTTTCCGCGATAGCGACAGCCACACGGCGGAAAACGGAAAACGGCGGGTAGTTGCCCTCGATCGGCTCAAGCGAGAACGTCAGCTTCTGGGACGCATTGCGGAAATACGCGCTGAAATACGTCGGGTTGCGCATGTAAAAATCCAGATAGGCGGTGCCGAGCTGTTCCATGGTCTGCGGCAGGCTTTCGTCCAGACCGCTGAGCGTCAGCTCGAGTGTGCGTGTCAGCTCCTGCATGACGTAGGCACGGCAGGCGTCGATCAGGCGCTCTTTGCTGTCAAAGTGGCGGTAGATGGCGTTGTGACTCACGCCGCACTGCGTTGCCAGTCGCCGGAGAGAAAGATTTTCGAGGCCGTCCTGCGAGATCAGCGTGACCGCTTCCTCCAGCAGCTTGCTTTTCAGATTTCCATGATGATACTGATCGGCCATTTCCTCACCTCGTTGTTTGTTGTGATGGGTTTATTATAGTCCTTGATGTTGTCGGTGTCAACATTAAAATGTCACAACGATAACCAATTGCATTTGCGAAAAATGCGTATAAAATGACGAATTACACTATCATAGTGAGAATTTATTGTTGCGCTGCAAGACAGGATGTTGATGATGTACACACTGCTTTGTGGCAAAAAAACACCGATACTCTCCGGAAAAACGGAGAATATCGGTGTTTGCAGCTGTGGTTTAGTAGATTACGACAGTCGAGCCGATCGGTACGTTGTTGTAAATCCAGTTGATGTCGTTGTGCTTCATGCGTACACAGCCGTGCGAAACCGGATAGCCGCTGCTGAAGTCGTATTCGGTGTCGGTGCCGGGATAGCACAGGCGGGAGTGGAACGCGTAGCCGGTGCCCGGGTAGAAGCCTACAACCGGACGAACCGTGTAAGTACCGGTGGTCCAGCCTGCCTTCAGCTTGTAGCTGACGGTGGTCACGCCGACCGGAGTCGGGGTGGAGGCAGCGCCGGTGCCGACGATAAAGCTCTTGGTCAGCTTCCAGTTGCCCTTGGAGCCGGTGAATACGTTTACATGCTGATAGGCGCGGTTGATCCAGACCAGATAATTGGTGTTGCTGGAGTAGCCCTTGGCGTTGATCCAGACCTCCTTGGTGGTCTTGGAGTAATCGTTGTTGGCCGCGTAGGACGTGGTGTAGTTGCCGCGGTAAACCGAGGATACCTGCTTGAGGATAGCGGCAGCATCGCGCTGTGCATACCACTCGGCAGAGTAATTCTCGATCGGAACGGTCTTCTGGGCGTAAACCTGCTCGGTTTCGCCGGTGGACGGGTTGTTGTAGAGCAGCTTGAAGCCAATCGCCGTGCTGGTCTTCATATTCTTGGTGAAGGTGAAGGTGCTGGTGTGGCTGGAGGTCTTGTCGTTGGTCAGCTCGAAGCTGTTGTTCGTGCAGCCCTTGATCGCGGAGCCGTCCTGATACCAGATTGCAGTGCAGGTAACGCCTTCCTTTACGCCGGAGAAGCTGACCTTGGCAGTCAGCGAGCCGCCGGCCTTAACCTTATCCGGAACGGTCATCGTGATCTGAACGCCATCCAGACCGGGATCGATGTTGTCGATCGTGTGGTCGGCCTTAGCCGTTACCGTGCAGCCGACCATGCGGGTGTCTACGGTGCCGATCTTGCCGGTGCCGTCAACCGTGGTGTTCTTGCCGGCCAGAACCATCGTGCCGACCGTGCCGGACAGCGTGATGCGGTTGCCGGAGCCGCGCAGTACGGAGACGGTATCCGCGTCGCCCTTGAGCAGGATGGTGTTGTTGCTGCCGGTAATGGTGATGGCATCCGAGGTCATGCCTTCGAGCACGATGGTGCGGCCGGAAGCGGTGATCTCGATGTTGGAGACTGCGCCGCTGTAGCCAACGGAGCCGCCCTTGCCCGCGATAACGAGCGTGTTTACGGACGAAGTGTTGTCCATCTTCACATCAGCCGTGCCTGCCGGATCAACAGCAAGCGTAGAGATGCTGGTCTGCTTGGTGGCATTCAGTACAGCGCGCTCCTCGCCCTTGAGGACGATGCGGTGCGAGCTGCTGACGGAATCGAGCGAAATTTCATTCGTGGGAGCGGCAAAGATCCAGTCGCCGTCTGCGACTGCGCCGGTCAGAGCGATGCTCGGATTGGTGAGTACGGTGCCGCCGGCCAACTCGGTCGGTGCGCTGTCTGCGTTGGTGGCAGCTGCAATGCGCACGATCATGGTGACGAACTGTGCACGGGTCAGCTTGTTCGACGGAGACAGCTTGGCAGCAGAGGTACCGTTTACAACGCCCTGGCTGATCAGAGCGGCAGCTGCCTGCTTCTGCTCGGTAGTCATGGAGGAGGTATCGGTGAAGCTGCTCAGCTCATCGGCAGCGGTCTCTGCGCGGTCGTACGCGAACGCACGAGCCATCAGCACGAAAGCCTCGGCACGGGTAGCTGCAGTGTCAAAGCTGCGGTTGTCGTTTGCGGTGATCAGACCGAGGTGGATGGCCTTGCCCAAATCCTCGCTGTACCATGCGGACTGCTGGCTGGCAGCCAGACCGGATACACTATCGGCCTGCGTTGCGCCAAGCGCACGGTTGAGGATAACGATAGCCTCGGAACGCTTGACCGAGTTGTTCGGCATAATTTTGCCGTTGATGCCCTTCAGAAGACCCAGCTCAACACCCTTGCGCAGCGAAGCGGCAGCCCAGTGACCGTCGATGTCCGGGAAATCCGTGGTTGTCGGCTCGGAAGGTGTGGTCGGTTCAGTCGGAGTCGTGGGTTCGGTGGGAGTGGTCGGAGTCGTGGGTTCGGTGGTCGTCGGAACGGCGGTCTGCTCCAGTGCAAACGGGAGCGGATCGAGCATCAGATACTGCGGCATGTACTTGGACGCACCGGCACGCAGCGGATCGGAATCGCCGCCGATCACCAGCTTGCTGTCGGAGAAGCTGTTGTCCACCAGCATGCGGAAGGTGGTGGTGCCCCAGTGGAAGGTGAGCCACTGCGCCTTGTCAGCGTCGTTCTTGCTGTCCGCGAGGTATGCCTTTACCTTGTTGTGGGCCTCGGTCAGCTTGGTCTTGCCGGAGTCGGTCAGGGCGATCTCAACGGCTTCTTTGCCGTTTTCGGTGGTCGCCTTGGCAGAGGCAAAATCTGCACGGTCGAACTGCCACTCCTCGTTCAGAAAGTCGGTCACACTGCACAGACGGCGGTCACCCAGACGAGCGGCCCAGTAAGCGGCAGTGTTGCCGGTAGCTGTTTTCGGAATGGAAACGGTGATCACATCGCCGGAAACGGCGGCAGACGCGCCGGTCAGACCCTCAAGCTGCATGCGCTGCGAGATGATTTTCTGCGCTGCTGCCAGATCGGTCTGGAGAGCGGTGTTGTCGTACTCGCTGCCGGTGATCGGCTTGAACGCAAACGTCAGCGCGTTTGCAGCCTTGGTGGTCGCCGAATCATTTACGGCAAAAGCAGTGGTGAACAGCATCATGGCGGCCAGCAGACCGCTGAAAATGCGTTTTGTCAACTTCAAAATACTATCCCCTTTTTGACAGTTGCAGAATGCGGACATTCTGCCTTACCTTATTATCATTACCTATATTTTACGTTCCTGACCATAGCTTGTCAAGACGAGTAAGGTTTCAGTTCCGAAACATTTCGCTGCCCGCTGGGGACGGCGTACCCACGCCGAGAGGGCAAGAGGGTAGAAACCGCAGGTGTCTACCCTCTTGACTCCCGTTTCCCTTGGGAGAGCACGGCGAAAATCGGAGAACTGAGACTCGCCAGGGGGAACGGCTGTACTGCTCAGCTTCCGTAGGGGCGGACCAATGTGTCCGCCCATTTCTCCACCTTCATCGCTCAAGCTGTATTCGTACTGCTACACAGGCGGTTCAATTTCCGCAGGCGCAACATAACAGTGTTGCGCAACTCGTTTGCACGTTGTTGTGCATGGCACCTGCGGATTTCATCCGTTGCAGAATCTATCTTGTAGGGCGGGATGACCCCATCCCGCCGTATGTAAATGGCAGCAAATCGTAAAAACGGCGGGGGGAGGGGACCCC
>OLRY01002323.1_pt1 | contig 13480 bp, 18 predicted proteins | sample 1672541 | NCBI WGS metagenome assembly OLRY01 (sample SAMEA3136697, study PRJEB25190) | human gut metagenome | biome: human gut; feature: human-associated habitat; material: faeces | place: Austria | collected 2013
TTCTGGGCCTCGGCCTCGGCCAGGCGGCTGTCCGCCTGGTCCAAGGTGTCCGACACCTTTTTCGCCCGCTCGTCCAGCAGGCGGGAGATGGGGCCGAAGAGGAACTTCCGCATCAGCAGGAACAGGATCAGAAGGTCGATCAGCACCCAGATGATCTGTGAATTTAGATTCAGGACACCCATCCGGTACCGCCTCCCATCAGTTCATGAAGATCAGCAGGATGGCGATGAGCAAACCGTAAATGGCGGTAGACTCTGCCAGGGCGCAGCCCAGAATCAGGTTTCTGGTGATCTTGCCGGACTGCTCCGGCTGCCGGGCAATGGCCTCCGAAGACTTGCCGGTGGCGATGCCGATGCCGATGCCGGCGCCCAGGCCGGTGAGAACTGCGATGCCAGCACCAATTGCTACGATACCCATGATAACATTCCTCCTAAATTTTCTCTGTGTGTTATGGGTTGGGTTCCGTCAATCCTCCAGGGATTCGGAAAGGAACAGGGTTGTCAAAAATACGAACACCACGGCCTGCAGGATGCCGTCGAAGATGTCGAAGTACAAACTAAAGGGGATGGGCAGCACCAAGGGGCAGACGATTTTGATCAGCTCCATGATGATAACGGTCTTGCCGACGCCTGCGCCGCCGAACAGACCGATCTTGCCGCCCTTGGCGAACGGCGCGATCAGGTCAACGACCTTGATGCCGGTCTCGAGGATCTCGGTCGTGGACTGCTGCTCCTCGTAGGACGGCGCCGGACGATGGATCGGCCAGCGCTCCTCGTCCTCGACCGCCGGCTTGTTGTCCACCGGCTGACCGAGCAGGTTGAAGATACGTCCGAGGTTCTTGTCGCCTACCGGCACCGTGATCGGGCTGCCGGTATCGACTGCCTTCATGCCGCGCACCAAGCCGTCGGTGGATTCCATTGCGATGCAGCGCACGGTGTCCTGACCGATGTGCTGCGCAACCTCGACCGTGATGATCTGACCGTGGTTGTCGATCGTAATAGCATTCAGCAGCTTCGGAAGCGCGTCAGCGGCAAATTTAATGTCAAGCACCGGTCCGGTGATCTGGACAACGGTGCCAATATTCTGCTCACTCATTGGCAAAACTCCCTTTTGTGAAAAGAGTGAAGAGTGCAGAGTTCAGAGTGAAGAGACGAGAGGTATCTCCGCTCTCCACTCTTCTATCTCCACTCTCGATTAAGCTCCTACCTCGCCCGAGCCGGCTACGATCTCCGTAATTTCCTGCGTGATCGCTGCCTGACGCGCACGGTTGTAGGACAGATTCAGATTTTCGATCATCTCGCCCGCGTTATCCGACGCAGCCTCCATTGCCATGCGGCGCGCCGACTGCTCGGAGCAGTAGCTTTCTACTACCGCGCCGTACAGCACGCCGTACAGGTACTCCGGAATGACTGCATCAAACACGCTCTCCGGCGAGGGATCGTATTCGGTCAGAACATGGGCGCCTGCCGGCTGCTTGTCTGCCGCGTCAAAGTGCGCGGGCAGCAGCTTGAGGCACTTCGGCTCCTGCTGCAGAGGAGAGATAAACTCCGTGTAGCACAGGAAAACCTCATCCACCTTGCCCTCGCGGAACAGCTTCAGCATGTCCTCCACGATGGGATGCGTATCACTGATGCGCATGGTCTCGGCAATGCCGGGATAGTCCGCCGCCACCGTTACCGGACGCTTTGCGTAATGCTCCTGCGCCTTTTTGCCGATGGTGATGACCTGCGCCTGCTTGCCCTGCATCTCGGCAGCGGCAAGCTTGAACAGGTTGGCGTTGTAGCCGCCTGCCAGTCCGCGGTCGCCCGCGATGACGATGTACAGGCTGTTCTTGACCTCACGCGGTCTGGTATAAACCGATTCGCTGCCGCGCGTTGCACCCGCCAGATGTGTAATCGTCTGGTACAGGGCGTTGAAGTACGGTCTTGCGCCGAGCGCACGCTCCTTCGCGTGGCGCATCTTGGAGGACGCGACCAGCTCCATCGCCTTGGTGATCTGCATGGTGGACTGCACCGATTTGATACGGCGCTTGATGTCCTTCATATTTCCGGAAGCCATTTTCAGTCCCTCCCTTTCGCGTTAGTGCTCGGAAAGGAACTTACTCTTGCATTCCTCGATTGCCTTTGTCAGCTTTTCCTTCACATCGTCCTCCAGCTTGCCGGTGGTGCGGATGGACTCCGGAATGTCGCTGTAAACGCTGTCCACGAAGGAGAACAGCTCCTTCTCGAACTCGCCGATCTGATTTGCCGGAATATCGAGCAGTGCGCCCGAAACAACGGCATAGATGATGATAACCTGCTTTTCGACCGGGATCGGGCTGTTCTGCGGCTGCTTGAGCACCTCTACGATGCGCGCGCCCTGTTCCAGACGCTTCTTGGTGTCCGCGTCCAAGTCGGAGCCGAACTGCGAGAACGCCTGCAGCTCACGGAACTGCGAGTACGCCAGCTTGAGCGTACCGGCAACCTTCTTCATCGCCTTGATCTGTGCGTTGCCGCCGACACGGGATACCGAAATACCCGGGTTTACGGCCGGACGGATACCGGAGTTGAACAGCTCGGTTTCGAGGAAGATCTGACCGTCGGTAATGGAGATTACGTTGGTCGGGATATACGCCGAAACGTCGCCTGCCTGCGTCTCGATGATCGGGAGTGCGGTCAGGCTGCCGCCATTCTGGATGTTCGCTGCACGCTCGAGCAGACGGGAGTGCAGATAGAATACGTCGCCCGGATAAGCCTCACGTCCTGGCGGACGGTGAAGCAGAAGGGAAAGTGCACGGTAAGCTACCGCGTGCTTGGACAGATCATCGTAAATGACCAGAACGTCCTTGCCCTTGTGCATGAAGAATTCACCGATCGAGCAGCCCGCGTACGGTGCAATGTACTGCAGCGGTGCAGACTCGGATGCGGTTGCGGCGACGATGCAGGTATAATCCATCGCGCCGTTGGCAGCAAGCGTCTCTGCAACCTGTGCAACGGTCGAACGCTTCTGACCGATGGCTACATAGATACAAATAACGCCGGTGCCCTTCTGATTGATGATGGTGTCCAGACAGATCGCGGTCTTGCCGGTCTGACGGTCACCGATGATCAGCTCACGCTGACCGCGGCCGATCGGAATCATGGAGTCGATTGCCTTGATACCGGTCTGGAGCGGCACATTAACGGGTGCGCGCTCGATGATGCCCGGTGCGGGCATTTCGATCGGACGGCTCTCCTTGGTTTCGATAGCGCCCTTGCCGTCGATCGGCTTGCCGAGTGCGTCAACAACGCGGCCCAGCATCGCTTCACCGACCGGGACCTCCACGATTCGCTTGGTGCGCTTTACCGTGTCACCCTCGCGGATGTTCTGATCCGAGCCGAGGATAACCGCGCCGACCAGCTCTTCCTCGAGGTTCTGCGCCATGCCCTGCACGCCGCCCGGAAATTCGAGCAGCTCGCCTGCCATGCAGTTCTCAAGGCCATGGATATGCGCGATACCGTCACCGACGGTAACAACCGTGCCCACGTCGGTCAGCTTGATCTGGCTCTGATAATGCGTGATCTGCTCCTTGATAATGCTGCTGATCTCTTCGGAGCGCAATTCCATAAAAATCACCTGCTTTCCTGTGTACCGGTCAACCGTGCTGCAAGCTCTTCCAGACGGGTGCGCAGGCTGGTATCGAACTGCTCGTTGTTGACTTTCACAACGATGCCGCCCATGATGCTCGGATCGACCGAGCATTTCAGCTCTACCTTTTTGCCCGTAACCTGTTCCATCTTGCCGCGCAGCTTGTCGGTCAGCGCCGCACTCATCGGCACCGCCGTGACCGCCAGCACCTCTACGATGCCGTTTTCAAAATAATACTGCTCCTTATATGCCTGACACATCTCGTGGATAAGACCGATGCGGCCCTTATCCGTTACGAGCATCAAGAAATTGAGCAGAAAAGGCTCGATACGTCCCTCGAACACGGTTTTGAGGACCTTTTGTTTGTCCTCCGCCGCGATAGAGGGCGTTGTGAGCATTTTGAGGAAATCCGGTTCGCTGTCAAACGCCGCGCACACCTCGGTCAGCTGATCGAGATACAGCTTTTCCTGCTTCTCGTCCTGCGCGACCTCGTAAAGGCTCAGTGCGTAGCGCTCGCTTACCATATCCGCCATGTTTGCTCACCCCACCTTGTCAATAAAGTCTTCGATAAAGCGTTCGTGATCCTCCGGCTTTACATCGCGCTCCACGATCTTGGAGGCGATCATCACGGACAGATCCGCAACCTCATCCTTGAGTTCCTTGTGCGCCTTGATGCGCTCCTGCTCGATGACGCGCTCGGCCTTCTTGACCATAGCGGATGCCTGCTGCGAGGACTCGCGCAGGATCTCGTCGCTGCGCTCTGCGGCACGGCGGGTAGCGGAGCCGACGATCTCGGCAGCCTCCTCCTTCGCCTTGGACAGACGCTCGGTGTATTCGCTGCGCATCTGCTCGGCCTCGCTCTGCGCCTTCTCGGCGGTGGCGTACATGGACTGTACCTCCTCGCTGCGGGCAGCGAGCATCTTGCGCACCGGCTTATACAGAAACTTCTTGATGATCAGGAACGTAATGAGCGTGTTGCACATCGTCACGAGGATCTCCCACCAGCCGATGCTGACGAACGCTTCATATAATGCTTCTGTCACTGGTTTACCTCCTTCCCAAACGGAAGAATCCGTTTCGTCTTTTAATTCTCAACCACTCACTTTACAGCGAAGCGGTCGTAGAAGTGTCAATGGCCTGACTGGAAAACAGTTAGGGCATTGCCGCTTCCAATTAGAACTGGCCAACGAACGGATTGGCAAACAGCAGGATCAGCGCGATAACCAGCGCGTAAATACCGGTGGACTCGGCCATTGCGATACCAAGGATCATGGTACGGGTGATATCGCCCTGTGCCTCGGGCTGACGGCCGATTGCGGAGCACGCCTGACCGGCAGCATAACCCTCGCCGATACCAGGGCCAAGGCCGGCGATCATTGCCATACCTGCACCAAGAGCGGACATACCTGCTACGAATGCTTTGGGATCCATACTTTTCTTCCTCCTAATTCAGATAACGAAATTGGAATTTGTTTTTTCTTCACGTCAGCTGCTGCGTGCGTCGCCTACATAAGCCATGGTGAGCATACTGAAAATGAACGCCTGCATGCAGGCCGTGAAGCAGTCAAAATACAGCGACAGCACACCGGGCAGACCGATCTGCAGCAGCGCGATATTATCGGGCAGGAAACCCAATACCGCATTAGACAGCACCTTGAGTGCGCCCATGATGAGCGTGGTGATAACCAGGCCGCCTGCCATGTTGCCGAAGTGACGGAACGACATGGAGACCGGCGTTGCGATCTCGCTGAGCACGTTGAGCGGCGCCATAACGAAGATCGGCTCGAGGAACCCCTTCAGGTAGCCCTTGATGCCGCCGTACTTGATCTTATTGAACGTGATCAGCACGAACGTGATGATCGCCCAGCCGAGCGTGGTATTCAGGTCTGCCGTGGTGGAGCGCATCCAGAACAGGCTGGCCAGCGAACCGAACAGCGAGCTCATCATCAGCGTCATAATGTACGGCGAGAAAGCCTGACAGCCTTCACCCATCGTGCTTTCGACCAGACCGTCGATCATCAGCACCGCCTTTTCGGCCAGTGCCTGCTTGCCTTTTGGGATCTTCTGCATGCGGTGTGTTAAAAAGATACACAGGAACAGGATAAACGCCATGATGATCCATGAGTTTCTCATGGTCTCCGTGATCGGCAGATTGGTATTGCCGAACAAATAACCAAGTATTTTAGGACCGTTTATTTCGACGTTCAACCGTTTAACCTCCTTTCCGCTGAACTGCGTGGCGCCAGAGGAGCAGCGCCTTGGTGAAAAACAGCGGGATGACCGCTGCAGCTGCGTTCAGATACGGCAGCTTGATCGCCGCGATAACGAACACCGCCGTGAGCATGTAGCGAACTACATAGCCGCGCCGCGTAATGCGAATGCCCTGTGCCGGCGGAAAGGCGGTTGCCCTTACCGTGCTCCTGCAAATCATGTAGAACAGCAGCAGCGCGAACGCCGTACCGAGCAGAACGCTTGCGCCGGACCGAGCGATACCCTGTCCGCAAAGAGCGAACACACCGAAGGTCACCAGCGCCAGCGGGAGCATGCCGCGCAGCATGCGCTTCGTTTCCTCATAAACGATGTGCATTCCCGTCACAGCTCCTTTTCTTTCTCTGCACTTTCTCTGGCTTTGCGCTCGGTGAATCGCAGAAAATCACGCAGGCTGCAGGCTGCAACCGCGATGCCGAGCAGGATTCCGATAATCACCACACCGTTGCCCCAACCGAACCGGTTGCGGAGCCATATCGCTCCGAAGCAGCAAAGCACCGGCGGTGTGATCACTGTGAAGCCTACCTGAGAAAAATAGATCAGGTAGCGCAGCACACTAAAGCCTTCTTTCCCTCTTTGCAATCGCATTCCCCCTTCATGAACGCCATAGCAACATTGTACAAAATGCAGCGTGCTCCCTCGGCACGCTATATTACTTATTATAAACAACTTACCCAAAAAGTAAAATACTTTTGCTCAGAAAAGCTAAATATTTTTTGTGGATTTGTGTCGTATCATACATTCTGCACAAATTATTCTTATTAAGTATATGTAAAATGCCAGATTGTCTTTTTTATCACAAAGGGAAAAAGACGCAGCATTTCCCATTGTTTTTTTCTTACCAGCCCGGCTGCGGGCAAAAGAAAAAAGCAACGACTTTCATCGTTGCTTTTTTTGTGCTTGCGATATGTATTTCCGTTTAAGGATTACAGGAAACGCTTCATGCCTTCGGTAGCAGACTCTGGCTCCTCGCTGAGCGAAACGGTGAAGTTTACGCTGTGCTTGGAAGAGAATGCGTCCAGAGCGACGAGGAACTCCTCAGCCTTGGCTGCGTCCTTGCCGCCGATGATCTTGTACAGACCATCGATGAAGACACGGGTGATATCGTAGTTGCCGGCATGCAGACCGCCAACAAAGCCGAGCAGGCCTGCAATGTCGCTAACCGGATAATCCGCTGCGTCGATCAGACGCGCGTCATGCGAGATATCGAAAGTCAGCTTGTTGCCGCGGGAAATGCAAACGACACTGCCCTTTTCTTCTTTTACTGCAGCGTTGACCTGATCAATAAGCTCCTTGGTCTTACCGGAACCGGTACCGCCAATAATAAGTTTTACCATAGTTTTTATCCTCCCAACCTTTGAGGTTGCTATTAGTGTACCATAGTTTAGCCAAAATCACAAGTCCGAATTGCAAACTTTCCGTCATTTTGTATGGTAAATTTCTCAGCCTTTCCAATTTTGTTCGGAAAACGCCGGATTTTGACGTTATTTTTCATCTTTTACAACATTTCCTGCAAGGCCGCGCACAAAGGAAATAAGCAGCTCAGGCAGTCCGAGCGCGTCCACACCGGCTTGGGCGATGATAGGAACGGTCAAAACCGTCTCTCCGCCGGCGGATACCGTCATTTCGCCCAATCGCTGACCGGCCTGTATCGGCGCGGTGAGCGTCTCCGGCAGGTCGAACGAGGTCTGCATATCCCCTGCTCTCGTCTTTTCAATCACGAACGAATCGCTGCCCTCGAGCACCGGCTGCACGGTCTCCGCGGTGCCGAGCGTCACCGGAATGGGTGCCAGATCGTCAGCCGCAGGCATGTACGCCGTGAAGTTGGCAAAGCCGTAATTGAGCAGCGCGGTCGCGTCCGCTGTGCGGTTCTCCTTGCTGGGTGCCGCCATCACGACCGCTACAAGGCTCAGTCCGTCCCGCTCGGCACTTGCAGAAATGCAGAAGCCGGCCTCGCGGATGTAGCCGGTTTTGAGACCGGTCAGACCCTGATAGCTTTTGAGCATCTTGTTCGTGTTCGCCAGACCGAATTTACCGCCGCGCACGGTGTCCATCCAGATGCCGGTGTACTCCAGTATTTTCGGGTGGCGCAGCAGCTCGCAGGAAATAAGCGCAAGATCGCGTGCCGAGGTCAGCGTCTTTTGGCCTTCGCCGTCCAGTCCGTTGGCGTTGATGAACGTCGTGTTCGTACAGCCGAGTTCGCGTGCGCGCGTGTTCATTCGTTCGACAAAGGCGGCCTCTGTGCCCGCCAGATGCTCCGCTACCGCAACCGCACAGTCATTCGCTGAACCGACCGCAATCGCCTTGAGCATTTCATCCAGTGTCAGCTGCTCGCCCGGCTCCAGCCAGATCTGCGTGCCGCCCATCGAGCAGGCGTACTCACTGCCGGTTATCATGGTGTCCAGTGTCACCTCGCTGCGCTCGAGCGCCTCCATCGCCAGCAGCATGGTCATGATCTTTGTCACCGACGCAGGCTGCAGCTGCTCGTCGGCGTTATAGGCGTAAAGCTCCTGCCCGTTTGCCGCATACAGTGCCGCCGATTTCGCGTAGAGCGCGCCCATTTCGGGCAGCGCCGCCGCCTGCACCGTAAGCATACCGCTGAGTAAAGCGGTACAGATTATCTTCTTCACTTCTGTTCACCCCTTTATGACAGGCTATGTGCCGGACGGATAGATTATGCAGTCAGGCAGGAGTTAGGAGTGAGGAGGTTTCCTTAATTAGTAATTAGGAATCAGGAGTTAGTAATTGGTGGAATCTGGTGTGTTCTTCCAGCGTTCCGGATTTCTTGGCGAGAAATCGCTATTTCTTGGCGAGAAATGGGCATTTCTTGGCGAGAAAGTACACAGAGCAGAGAAGAGAACAGAAGAGCAGAGAACAGTACAGTAGAGCAGACCAGAGCAGAGAAGAAAAGAGTAGATATTACAGCAGAGCAGAACAAAATTGAGAATGGAAAATGACTGACTGATCCTGATTTGACGGTTCTGATGGAGAGAGTGAATTTATTTCTCTGAATAAAAAATGGAGAATGCTCTCCCATCGAGTTCATTCTCCATTCTCCATTTTCAATTCTCCATTACCTTCCACGGTGCGACCGTACCGAACGAATGAAAATTCCACCGTGCCTCGGTGAGCGACAGCCCATGATTCTGGTCGCTCGGCTTATCCGGCTCGCCTTCGACATCGTAATCAATCTCCCAGCCGCACATGGGGCAGATATACCCCCAGGAAGGATTCTCGGGGATCTCTGCGCCGCAGCACGGACACGGCTCGGTCGGTGTTTCCGGCATCCAGTCAAGGCCGTCCGGCTCGTCCTCCCCGGATACGGCATCCGGCCGAAAATACGGGTCAAGTTCTTCCTCGTCCTCCTGCTCCTGCACGCCGCCGAAAAACGCCTCCGGCAGAAAGGCATACTCGTCCTTATTCAATTTCGATCAGCACCGGACAATGATCCGAACCGAACACGTCGGTCAGGATACGCGCGTCCTTGACCCGCTGGGCAAAGCGATTGGACACGAGGAAATAGTCGATACGCCAGCCTGCGTTCTTCTCTCTGGCGTGGAAACGGTAGCTCCACCACGAATACACGCCCTCGAGCGTGGGGTTAAAATGGCGGAACGTATCCGTAAAGCCTGCGGCGAGCAGTTCGGTCATCTTGCCGCGCTCCTCGTCGGTGAAGCCTGCGTTCCTGCGGTTGGTCTTGGGGTTCTTGAGGTCAATTTCCTCATGCGCGACATTCATATCGCCGCACACGATGACCGGCTTCTCCGCATCCAGCTTTACCAGATACTCGCGGAAGGCATCCTCCCACGTCATGCGGTAATCCAGGCGCTTGAGTTCATTCTGCGAGTTGGGCGTATACACGGTAACGAGATAGAATTCGCCGTAGTCGGCGGTGATGACACGACCCTCGTGGTCGTGCTCCTCAATGCCAAGACCATAGGTGACGCTTTGCGGCTCGGTTTTGGTGAACAGCGCCACACCGGAGTATCCCTTCTTCTCTGCCGAGTTCCAGTATTCGCGGTAGCCGCCCTCGAGCGGCACATCGGCCTGTCCCGGCTGCATCTTGGTCTCCTGCAGGCACAGCATATCCGGCTGCTCAGCGGCGACAAAATCAAGGAACCCCTTGCCCATGCACGCACGCAGACCGTTTACATTCCATGAGATCAGCTTCATTTGCGTTCTCCTTTACGCTACGATGCGGACGGTATTGCCGTCCGGGTCGAGCACAAAACTGCCGTAACAGCCATCCTTGCCGACGACAGGGCCATCCGTGATCTCGTAGCCCTCCGAGCGCATCTGCTCGGTCAGCGCGTCCACGTTCTCGCGGGTGCCCGCCTTGAACGACGTATGCGCCCAGCCGGTCCACAGACGCGAGTGCTCGGCGTCCTCAAACTGCGGACGGGTCACGATTTCAAGCCGTGCGCCGTCGGCAAAGGACACAAAGCACGCCTGCGTGCCGGTCTCCTCGTTCTGGTACAGCTTGCCCGCCGTACCGTCAAAATATTTGGTGTAAAATTCACACAGACGCTCTAAATCGCGTGTATACAGTGCAATATGGTCGATCTGCATAGCGGAAACTCACTCCTTTACAATACCGCTCTCGTCAATGCGGCGAACCGCCTCTGCCATGCGCTCGGGCGGAACGACAAGCGCCATGCGGACGTAGCCCTCGCCCTGCGCACCGAAGGCGCTGCCCGGAACCACGATAACGCCGGTCTTTTCCATCAGCTCAATGGCGAAGTCCACCGAGGACGCAAAGCGCTCCGGAATCTTCGCCCAGACGAACATGGTGCCCTGTGCATCCGGCACGTTCCAGCCGATCGAGCGCAGACCGCCGCACAGTGCGTCGCGGCGCGCCATGTAGCCGGTGCGGTTGCTCTCTACCACATCCTGCGGACCATTGAGCGCGGCAGCCGCACCCGCCATGATCGGGTAGAACATGCCGTAGTCGATCTGCGAGCGGAACGCGCGGAAACGGCTGATGACCTCGCGGTTGCCGAGTGCAAAGGACACGCGCATGCCGGTCAGGTTGTAGGTCTTGGACAGCGAGTTAAACTCAATGCCGACCTCCTTCGCACCCGGAATGGACAGGAAGGACAGACCCTTTTCCCCGTTCAGCATAATGTCGGAATACGCGTTGTCGTGCAGAACGATGATGTTGTGCTCACGCGCCCAGAGGACCAGCTTTTCGTAGAACTTACTGTCGGCAACGGCGGTGGTCGGGTTGTTCGGATAGGAAACAACGATCGCCTTTGCACGCTCTGCCACGTCCTCCGGGATATCGTTAAAGTCCAGCTGCCAGTTTTTCTCGGCGTACAGCGGGTACAGACCGACCGTTGCGCCGGTCATCATCGGGCCGAACGAGAAGATCGGGTAGCCCGGGTCCGGTGCAAGGATCAGGTCGTTCGGGCCGGCGAAGGCAAAGCCAACGTGTGCAATGCCCTCCTGCGAGCCGCACACAGCCATGATCTCGTCGTCGGCAAGCGTGACGTCATAGCGGCGCTTGTACCAGTTTTCTACGGCGTCGAGCAGCTCGCGCGTTTCGTTCAGCGAATACTTGTACATATCCGGGTCGAGCGCAGCGCGGCTGACGGCCTCCATCACATGCCGGCCCGGCTGAAAATCCGGCGTGCCGATGGACAGATTGATGACGTCCATGCCGCCTTCGAGGAGCGACTTCTTGCGCTCATCGAGCTTGTTGAAAATATTGCTGTCTGCGATTTCTCCCGCTTTGATGAATTTCATGCTGATTATCTCCCAAGTAAAAATTCTATAACCGTCCGGTTGAAGCGGGACGGCTGCTTTGCTGCAACAAAGTGGTCGCCGTCGCGGAAAACTTCCACTTCACAGTGGGGAATGTGCGAGGCCATCTCCTTTGTCTGCTTTTCGCGTATTGCATCGTGCTCGCCGACGATGATGAGGGTCGGCATGGTCAGCCGCTCCAGATCGTTCATCGTCACCCCGTACGGGTGCACCATCAGTCCGAGCACATCCCTGCGGCGCGCCGCCTTTTTGCTGAAACGGCTCAGCACCGCAGCAACACCGTAGCCTGCCATAACGGGCAGCTGAACCTGCGGCTTGACGCCGCTGAACATCTCCACATTGGCCGCGTTGAGGATGAGTTTATCTATATATTCCGGGTGCGTCAGTGCGAATTTAATCGCCAGATTGCCGCCGTCCGAAAAGCCGAGGAAGTGCGCTTTTTTCACGCCGAGCGTGTCCAGCACGGTTTTGAGATCCTCCGCCATCATTTCAAACGACAGGCCATGCCCGCCGCTCCCGGAGGCGCCGTGCCCGCGGCTGTCCACCGCAATAACGCGGTAAAAGCGGGTCAGCTCGGGTATCTGGGCGTTCCAGTACGAGCTGTCCTCGCCGTTGCCGTGCAGCAGCACAAGCGGCTTTCCTCGGCCGACATCGTAATAAGCAATCCGGGCATCGCCGCACACGACGAATTCCGGTTCATAACCGAACATATCTATTTCAAACCCTTTCTGCATTGCTCCACAAAATCAGTCGAGTGATGGATGAGCGCGGCGGTCTCCTCCACGGAACGGCCCTCATCCAGCAGGCGAAGTGCGATGTGCTCCATGGACTCACCGACCTCGATCATGTGCCAGTCCGGGTCGTACAGGCGCACCACACGCTGCTGCCACGCATGCGTCATCGGCGGATGCACCAGTTCCACGTCCAGGTGTCTGCGCAGCTTTTCCGTGAACGCGTCAAAGTCGTCCACCTCAAAGTAAAGCTCCATGTTGTGCGACTGGTGCAGGATCGTGGATTTGGGCACGCCGGTCAGCCTGTCAAAATCCTGCTGCACGGAAAAGCCGCCGGAAAACGTCACGTTTCCGCCTAAATCCAGCACAACCTCCTGATCGAACAGATCATGGTAAAATTTCTTTGAAATCTCCACATCACGCACCGCCAGCAGCGGCATTCGGAACTTTATCATAGTGCAGCCTCCATCAACCCAAACCAAAAGCGGAAAATCCGCTCGGAATAGAAACTAAATTTTCTGTTTGGCTTCTATTTTATCACATTTTGATGAATCGGTAAAGTAGGCATAGAAAAAGGGAATGAATTTTACTTCATTCCCTTCTTTGCGATCAGATTGTCGCAAGAACGCTCTTTGCAAACTCCAAATCCGCACGTTTAACGTAGATTTTGTAAACGACTCTCGCCTCGGCATTCATGCCGAACGTGCCGGACGAACGCCGGTTTTCGAACAGTCCGCCGCTCATCAAATCGACCGTTTTCGTGGCCGCATCTATGCCTTTCGCGCTGAGTGCCTTAACGATTTTGTCCATCTCCGCCATGGTGAAAACTTCGATAAGCTCTGTTTTGAACAGCATTGCATTCCCTCCCTGTGCAATTCTGTAAATGGTTATCTTGCCTTGTGCTTATCATCCCCCGGAGAGTGCGGCTTGTCAATCGTCATACGACAGCCGAATTACTGCTTTTAATGAACAGGCGCGAGAAAAAGAGAGGCAACGGTGTAAAATTAAATTGAGACATAACAAAAACCCGAGCTTTCGTTAAAAAACTCGGGTTTCGTGGTACACCATCACGGGCTCGAACCGTGGACCCACTGATTAAGAGTCAGTTGCTC
>OLRY01002327.1_pt1 | contig 13430 bp, 9 predicted proteins | sample 1672541 | NCBI WGS metagenome assembly OLRY01 (sample SAMEA3136697, study PRJEB25190) | human gut metagenome | biome: human gut; feature: human-associated habitat; material: faeces | place: Austria | collected 2013
CTTTTTGTTTGGGGGTGATGCCTATTCCGTGTCCGCATTTCAAAATTACCATCGTCAAGCGCAGCCAAGGGCAGTCCGCTGTTGCCGGGGCCGCTTACCAAAGCGGCGAACGGCTGTTCAGCGAGTACGACCAGAGAACAAAATTCTACAACAAGAAGAAAGAGCTTGTCCACGCTGAGATCATGCTGCCATCCTATGCGCCGCCCGGATATGCAGACCGGGCGACCCTCTGGAACGCCGTAGAAGCTGTGGAGAACCAGTGGAACTCCCAGCTTGCCCGGCGCATCGTGCTGGCGTTCCCGGTGGAGGTGCCGAAGGAGCAGTATTTGTCCATGATAAAAGAGTTTTGTCAGGAGCAGTTTGTTTCCAAAGGGATGATTGCCGACTTTGCCATCCACGACAAGGGAGATGGAAACCCACACGCTCACATTCTGCTGACGCTCCGGGCAATAGATGAACACGGCAAGTGGCTCCCGAAAGCCAGAAAGGTGTACGACCTTGACGAGAACGGTGAGCGCATCCGGCTCGCTTCCGGCAACTGGAAGTGCCACAAGGAAAACACGGTGGACTGGAACGACCAGAAGTATGCCGAGGTCTGGCGGCATAGCTGGGAAACCATTACCAACCGCTATCTGGAAGCCGCTGGCAGACCGGAACGTGTTGACCTGCGCTCCTTTGAGCGGCAGGGCATCCAGCAGATACCGACTGTGCATCTCGGCCCCGCCGCACACCAGATGGAAAAGCGTGGAGTGGAAACCTTTCTCGGAAACCTGAACCGGGACATTCGTGCAGCCAACAGCCTGATGCAGTCTATCCGCAGTGCAATCCGTGGGCTGCAACGCTGGATTGCAGACCTGAATGAGAAGAAGCAGCTTCTTCTGGACGCACTGAAAAAGGCGAAGGAGCCCACGCTGTCCGACCTGCTGGTGGACTACTTCAATCTCCGCAACGAGCAGCGCAGCGATTGGTCTGGCAAGGCAAAACTGAAATGCACTGTCCGGGATTTTGAGGAAGTCAAACAGGCAGTGGACTACCTGAAAGACCATTCTCTGAACACCGTTGAGGACTTGAACCAAGCCATTGACAGCTTAAACCAGACCGCCGCCCCACTCCGCAGGCAGTTGAAGCAGAACGAAAACCGTATGCGGGCAATCGCCCAGATCAAGGACGCTGCCACCGTCCATGCCAAGCTGAAGCCCATCCACGATACCTTTATTAAGAAGAACTTCAAGCTGACCAAAGACGCTTACGCTGCCCAGCACAAGGACGAGCTGGACACCTTTAATAAAGCTGTCCGCACCCTGATGAAGTTGAACGGCAGCACAGCGGTGGATTTTTCGGCATTGGATGCCGAATTTTTTGCGCTGCAATCCAGCAGCGCAGAGCTGCGCACCCAACTGGAAACCTTACAGCCGGACGTCTCCGCACTGAAAAATATCCGCAAGTATATCGATATGGTGCTGAATAAGCAGCAGCTTTCCGCACCGGGCGGCAAGACCTCGGAGAAGAAATCGGTGCTGAAAAAGTTGGAAGAAGCCAAGGCGGCGCAGACCACAAAGAAAACGGAAGCGAAAAATCACACACAGGAGCTTTAAGGAGGGAGCAACATGACCTACACCCAAGCCCAGATCGACAAAGCCAATGCGGTGGATCTGGAAAAGTTTCTCCGAGCACAGGGCGAAACGCTGGTGCGCAGCGGAAAAGAATACCGCTGGAAAGCCCACGATAGCCTGACCGTCTGCGGCAACAAATGGTTCCGGCACAGCCAGAGCAAGGGCGGCTTTCCGGTGGATTTCGTGATGGAATTTTACGGCAAATCCTTCCCCGAAGCGGTGCAGATGCTGACCGGAGAGACGGGCGAAGTCCAGCCGGAGGCTGACCCCGCCCCCTCTCCGGCGTTTCGTCTGCCGCTGCGGAATGTCACCAACGCCAACATCCTGAACTATCTGACACAGGAGCGGAAACTCAGCCCCTCGCTGGTGAACTTCTTCATCGTTGCCGGAGATATTTACGAAGACGCCGCCCACCACAACGTGGTCTTTGTGGGGCGGGATGCAGACGGGCATCCCCGCTACGCAAGCAGCCGTGGGATTCGGGAAAAGTTTCGGCAGGATACGGCCGGTGCAGAAAAGGCGTTTGGCTTTGCCCACCGTGGCACTGACAAGCAGCTGCTGGTCTTTGAAGCGCCCATCGACCTGCTGTCCTTCATCGAACTGTTCCCGAAAAACTGGCAGCAGCACAATTATCTGTCGCTGGGCGGGGTGTCGGGCAAGGCGCTGCGGCAATTTCTTTCTGAACGCCCGGACGTGGAGCGGGTGTTCCTCTGTCTGGATGCTGACAAAGCCGGAGAGGATGCCTGCAAGTGTCTGGCTGCTCTGCTGCCGGACACCGTGAGCGTGACCCGCATCCAGCCCTGCATGAAAGACTGGAACGAAGTTCTCGTGCACCGGGCAGAAATCCCGAACCGCAATTATTTCAAAAGCATCGTGCCGAAAGAGCCGTCAAAACCGGAAACGGTCAAGATTATCCGCATGAGCGACGTGGAACTGACCCCGGTGGAATGGCTCTGGAAGCCATATCTGCCTTTTGGAAAACTCAGTGTGCTACAAGGCAATCCGGGCGAGGGCAAGACCTACTTTGCCATGCACCTTGCCGCTGCCTGCACCAACGGAAAGCTGCTGCCCAACATGGAGCGCATGGAACCCTTCAACGTGATCTACCAGACCGCAGAGGACGGTCTGGGCGATACGGTCAAGCCCCGCCTGATCGAAGCCGGGGCAGACCTTGACCGGGTGCTGGTCATTGACGACAGCGAGGTGCAGTTGACGCTCTCCGATGAACGAATTGAAAAAGCCATTATTGAGAACAACGCCCGACTGGTCATCATCGACCCGATCCAGGCGTATCTCGGTGCCGATGTGGACATGAACCGGGCGAACGAAGTCCGGCCCATCTTCATGCGGTTGGGACAGGTAGCGCAGCGAACAGGCTGCGCTATTTTGCTGATTGGGCATCTGAACAAGGCCGCTGGAATGCAGAGCTTGCAGCGGGGCCTCGGCTCCATCGACATTGCTGCCGCCGTGCGCAGCGTCATGTTCATCGGCAAGCTGAAGCACGACCCCACCATGCGCATCTTGACCCACGAGAAAAGTTCTCTTGCCCCGCCGGGAGCGTCACTGGCGTTCTCTCTGGGGGACGAGGGTGGCTTCCGCTGGGTCGGCGAGTACGACATTACCGCAGACGAGATGCTGTCCGGCATCGAGCCGCAGCGGGAAACCAAGACCCAGCAAGCCAAAGACCTGATCTGCACCCTGCTTGCCGGAGGAAAGCAGGTGCTCAGCGAGGACATCGACAAGGCGGCTCTGGAAAGGGGCATCCCCGGCAGAACTGTCCGGGACGCCAAGCGGGAATTGGGCGATGCCCTGAAAAGCAAGATCGTGGAAGGCCGCAAAAAGGTCTTTTGGATGGAATAAGCCATTTGACTGGCAGAAAATTTTGGCTGGCAAGAACTTCATGGTACACCCACAGTTGCCAGTCTGCCAGCCAAATTCAGAAAATGACGATTTAAGGAGGGATTGAATGGAAAATGTGAAAGTGCCCGAAAACAAGAACCTCACCCCTGACGGGTCTTTTAAGACGAAGGATGGCCGTACCACCTATCTGGTGAGCGTGTTTTTTAATCACGACAGCACAGAAACCGCTGAAAGCAAGGTGAAGCGGCTTATCATTGCCGACCTGAAAAAGAAATGTGGTTAAAATCCACTTCCCACCTTGACAACTCTAATCAGAAGATACTCTCCTGTCAGCTATGCAGGCAGCGGGTGCGGATAGTATGCCGGAGGGCGTGGAGCGTCAGGGTGTCGGTACTCCGGCAACCAGAGCAGCCACCATTGAAAAGCTGGTGCAGAAGGGCTTTCTGGAGCGCAAGGGTACCAAGAAAACCAAGGTGCTGCTGCCCACCGACAAAGGCAAAGCCCTCATCACTGTGATGCCCGAAGAAATCCAGTCTGCGGATATGACAGCTGACTGGGAAACAAAGCTGCTGCAAATCGAACGTGGCGAAATGGAGCCGAGCGAATTTATGACCGAGATCAATACGATGATTACCGAACTGGTAAAGAACACGGAAATGAAAAAAGGAGTGAATGCGCTTATGAAAAACAAAATCATTGGTGTCTGCCCGAACTGCGGTGCAAATGTTGTGGAGCGTGAAAAGGGCTGGTTCTGCGAGAACCGGGAGTGCCGTTTCGTGCTGTGGAAGGACAATGCGTTCTTCAAGCGTCTGGGCAAGCGGCTGGACGCTCATGTGGCGGACAAGCTGCTGCGGGATGGTCGTGTCCGCTTGAAGGACTGCAAGAGTGCCAAGGGCAAGACCTACAATGCCACCGTGCTGCTGGGCACCGAACCTGATGGCCGCAGCAAGTTTTCTCTGGAATTTGAAGGTGGGTGCTGATGGAGCAGATAAAAGAAGCAGTCTATCTTATCAACGATGAACGCTATCTGCACCTCCGGGAAAATGGTGCAGGGGTCGGCTTTGCAACCTACAACAAGGTAACTGGCGAGCCGCTGGAAAGCGGGCAGATCTCGGAAAAGAACCTGCCGCCCGATGGACGGAACGCCATCCCAGCCGCACGGAACTGGTATCTGTTCGAGCTGTCTGACACCCCATGTAAGGCTATCCAGTTAGAAAGCGTACAGATTCTTGAAAACATTTCGCAGGCGGGCATCGGCAGGCGGCGCATCTGGGAGCCGGAAACGATTCCTCCCGACATTCGGCTCATCAACAGCCACTATGACGATCTCTACCGCATCCCCAACGGTGGTGTGATTCAGGTTGACTACCCAGATGGACGAAGTTTCACCACACGGCTGGAGCGTTGGGACGATTATCATTTTGATGTAGGTGGGCTGGGTGATATGTTCCACATCTGCCAGTTTGCAGAGGTTATGGGGCGCAACGGTGCGGACTTTTACCCGGAAATCCAGACGCAGGACGAGCAGGCGGCATGGGAACTGGGCGGCAAAGGCTATCTTGCAATCCAGTCCTGTGAGGATGGATGGGACTACACCCTCTACCACAGCGATTATTCTGTGATGGACGGTGGGCAGCTGGATGCACCGGAACTGACCATTCAGGAAGCCCGTGAGCAGATTCTGGAAGTGCACCACATGGAAAAGGGGCGGCGGCTGTTGCAGGACTACAATGCCGTCATGGATAAAGTTGCAGAAGCCGAGGAACGGAGCGCAAACCACCGCCCTTCCACATTGGAAAAGCTGGCAGAACTGGCAAGCGATACGTCTGCGCCGAAACCGTCTGCACATTCTGCACCGGAACTGTGAGGTGGACGATGCAGCAAAAATGGAACCAGAATTTTGACGGCGAAACCATGACGGACATCCCGCAGAAATTTCTGAACGCGGGATGCGATGTTTATATGGTGATGCAACTGCGGCATGACGAAAAAATCCTCGATGAAAGATTTGCTTCTATGCGGGAGTTGAATCGTCGAGGCAAAACGCCCGACCCGGAGCATTACGAGGTCACCTACTATGCTGATCTGCCCGCCATGTGGCAGGATGTGCCGAACAACGAGGTTTTGGAAGAACTGTTTCAGGTGTTTAACCTCTCCCGTCCGCAGGATTTTGAGGGACACAGCCTGTCCGTCAGCGATGTGATTGCAATCAAACGCAATGGCGAGGTGTCTGTGCATTATGTGGACAGCATCGGCTTTAAGGAACTGCCGGGGTTTCTGGATAAAAAGCCGGAACGCACCTCGGTTTTGCAAACGCTCAAGGAAAAGTGCGATGCCCCGGAGTGCAATCCCACCGTCTGCCGGAAAGCGAGGGATGCGCATGAACTTTAACCATGAAGAATTCATGCTGATGATGCTTTACAACACCGGCACCCGGCTGGGGCTTATCCATGAACTGCGGCTGATGCAGTGCTACCTGATGCCCGATGAAACTGCCCTGCGGGAACTGTCGGAGGGCGTTATCGAAAAGCTGAAACTGCTGACCGATGCAGAGTTTGCCGAGTTGGAATTTCCGCTCGACTGACTTTTGCCGCCTGCGGGCGGCATACATATTCTCTTTTACAATGCCATTTGGTGTGGTATACTGAACTCGACAACTCGGAAAGTTGCAGGGGTAACAGAAATGAAAAATAGAATAATCGGTATTATATTTTTAACTGTCTTTGTGTCAATCAACCTTTGGGCCATTCTGACAAAGAACTATTCCAATTCATTTCTGGCAGGAATTGCAGGAATGTGTCTTGTTACCGCAATTCTTTATCTCCGAAAAGGAAAAAAATAATCAAATTCCTGTTTAAGAGGATCAGCCGATGGACAAAACATTTCAGAAATTATTACAGACTGACATTGATCTTTCATCCTTAGGCGTAGAACGCCGTACAGATAACGAACCGTATTTTTGCACACCAAAGGGTGCGTCTGTATTTGGTTGGACCGGTGTGGATGGAATCCACTTCTGTTTTGTTCGTGGCTTTGGCGGTATGGTTTTTGCTGTCAGCCCGGCGAACACATTTCCAAACTATGTTCATCCGTTGGCAAAAAATTTCGCTGATTTTCTGCGGCTACTGCTTGCCTGCGGCGATGTGGCAGCATTGGAGCAGGCATGGATGTGGGATAAGGCACAATTTGAAACCTTCTTACAGGACAACCCTCCCACGCAGGAGCAGCAGGAAACCCTTGCGCTTGTCGCTACGAAATTAAAGCTGATGCCAATGGAGCGGCCATGGGCATATATCAAAGAGCTTCAGGCATCTTTTGATTACAGCAAAATCAAGTACACCAAAGAATATTACGATGTTGTGGACCAGAACGCAAAACCAGCTATCCCGGAGTGGAAAGTCTACTTTGAGGGAAACTTCTGGGGACATTCGGGAAAAGAACGTGCCGGAACAGAAGTCCCCTTGAATCAGCAATTTGAATGGGCCGGGCATCATTGGATCATTCCTGCGGCGTATTCGTGCAGCAAGGGGTTCGTTGTGGACTTTTGTATGCGTACCCCGGAGGAAGACATTCGCAAGTTCATGACTAAATGGGATTTACACCCCGAAAACGACTCTTGTGAATACTTCACGCAGGAGCAGCAACTGCAAATAGATTTAGAAAATCCACTTTGTCTTGACTTTATTCCTCGTTTGGAATTGAACGGGAAAACAATGCCGACCTCCCACGGTTGCTCGGTGGTCTTTAATCCATGTTTGCCAGACGGGATGATCAATGAAGCGGAAGCAAAGTGGGCATTGGAACACTATGATTTGGATACATCCTATGGGTGGATGATTTTTCGGGCGGCATTTCCGTGGACAAGCAAACGCCGTCCTGAAATAAAATCCCTCTCCCTTACGATGGAGCAACGGCCATGCCGTGTGCCGGGACCACATTTCCAGACACACGCTCCCGGTGATTCGTTTTCTTTCCTCCATCCGGTCAGCGGAACAAACTATACATTGACCGTGCAGGAAATAGAGCAACAAACAATTCCTCAAAAGTGTTTCGGTTCTGACCGCTGGGTTTATCCGACACATTTTACCGTCATGCGTTATACGCTTTTCCCTGAATCGGAGGAAGATATCTCGATTTGTGATTGCTGCGATGGAGATAAGCCTATGGAAATTGCTGTGGAGGGAGACTCCTTCACGCCGGAAACCCAAAATAATGCTTGCGTAGGCATTATCGGTGGAGCTGACGGACCAACAGTGATTATGACTGGAGAAAAATCACAAGGCAGGCTTTATGCTGCTTGCTCAGCACTGCACTTTGAGCCGGTTCGGGATGATGTAGAGTGGTGCACAATGTTCAGTATTAAGAATTTTGATGAAACGACGATCAACCTTATATAACAGGAATACGATGACGACTTTCAGTTTGTCGATGGTTGTCAACTGGGATAATGTCATAGGGCATTGTTCCGAAATTTTTTCATAACCCGCAAAAAGTGGGCTTGATAGAATACTTCCATTCATGCTATAAACTACCATAGATTCCTTAGCGAGTGACCTGAAAAGGCCGCTCGCTTTTTTGTTTACTTTGAACTTGAAAGGAGGAACGCTATGCCAAGCAAAGCCGAAGAATACCTTGCCCTTGCCCAGCGCACGGCGAACGGTCTGACCCGGTATTGGGAAAGCTGGACAGACTATCTGACCACGGCATCCCGGTTGTACAAGTATCCCTTTGCGGATCAGCTTATGATCTACGCCCAGCGGCCCGATGCCACCGCCTGCGCCGAATTTGACATTTGGCGCAACCGGATGAACCGCTATGTCAGGCGTGGCTCTAAGGGCATCGCTTTGCTGGACGAATCCAGCGGATTCCCGCGCCTGCACTACGTCTTTGACGTAAGCGACACCGGGGTGCGCCGCAATTCCCGTGACCCGGAGGTGTGGCAGCTCGGTCCCGATTTGGTGCAGCCGGTTTCAGAAATGCTCGCCGCCACCTACGGCATCAGCGGAGAACGTGTCAGCCAGCAGCTTGCAGATGTTGCCGGGAAACTGGTGGCGGATTACTGGGACAACAACGGTGGCGATATCCACGCCATCGTTGACGGTTCGCTGCTAATGGATTATGATGAAGCCGGGGTGGAGATGCAGTTCAAGTCCGCCGCCGCCATCAGCGTCACCTACACGCTGCTGGAACGCTGCGGCATTGAGCCTGCCGGGTGGTTCGACAAGGACGATTTTCAGGCAGTCTACAATTTTTCCACCCCGGATAGTGTCTACGCCCTCGGCGCAGCCGTCAGCGACATGAGCCGGGAGGTGCTGCGGAACATCGAGCGCACCGTAAAAACAACCATTCGCCGCCGCAATGCAGAAAGGAGCCAATATGAATACGAACAGCAGGAACGTGACCTACTCGACCGTCGGGGACTACCAGCTCCCGAACCTGACCCTGAACCAGCCCCGGAAGCCGCTGGGCAAGTACGGCAGGATGCGCCTGAACTTTCTGAAACAGCAGCACCCGGTTCTGTACCACACGATGCTCCTGAACGGGAGCCTGTACCCGACCCTGACCGAACTGGAGCAGACCGCAGCAGCGATGAAGAAGCAACTGATGGCCGATCTGCTGGCGAAGAACCCGGCCCCGGACAAGGAGAAGAATCAGATGACGTGGGTACAGCACATGAACAGCCTACAGGAGCAGGTCGAGGAACTGGTGCTGACGGAGCTGATCTACAGCTAAGTTTCTTCGATGCCCACATCCCTACCGAAGCTGAACAAATTGGAAAAATCGACCAAGCGGAGAGCGAAAAATTGCCCTCCGCTTTTGTTTTGTCGCAGGCTGAAATCGAAAACGAATTGCGTAAGCACGGTTCAGGGTTTGCAGGCGGTAAGCAGCGGATCATCGAACTGTACCAGACACAGCCCGACCGCAAACTCCGCGCTAAAGCATTGGCGAAAGAGTACGGCATCGGCGGACATTCGCAGGATTTTCTGGATGGCAGCAGCGGTTTTGTAAATCATGATGGAAAAGGACTTGAATTTGACCACTACCCGGATCATCAAAAGGTTACGTTAAGCTGGACACAGGTCGAGAAATACATCGACCTGATGATTCAGTCTGACCGCTACCTGACCGATAAGGAAAAAGAGCATCGTGCCGCCGTGCAGGAAGCGGAACGACAGCTCCCAATGCTGGATGGTGATGCCGCTGCCGAATACAATGCTCTGAAAGAGCAGTACCCCAATACCCTGATTGGCTTTGAACTGGGCGGATATTTTCTGTTCTATGACAAAGATGCAATCACTGTAAAGGAAGTTTTTCGTTCTAGTTTGCTGTCACAGGAAAATGCGCTGGGAAAAGTCAAAGTGACCGGCTTTTTGCGCAGAGAGTGGGTAGCAAAATCGCAGAAGCTGTGGGCCGAGGGCAACAGCATCTATCTAGCCGGACAGGGCGGAGATGGTACCCACCATCAGACAAAATATCTGCGAGAGGAAGATTATCTGCCGATCGGCATCATCATCAAGCTAGATGGCCGGGATTTCCGTGTGGATCACGTCAACTTCATGTTCAAATCCGTCAGCTTGCAGGACATGGACTTGACCAACAGCGGACAGCCCATCTTCCGGGTTGAACGGTTGCCCAATATCCGGGAACTGTATGAACAGCAGCAGGATGAAATTATTGACGTTTCTCCTGAAAAGGCTGTTGATTACAAGGTCGGTGACGAAGTTGTTGTTGACCTTCCCACCCGAACCATCGAAGGCAAAATCGGCTATGTTGGCGAAACCGATGTGCGCATCGACACCAGCGCGCATGGGCAGTCGTGGGATAACGAGGTACTCAACAAGCAGCAATTCGAGGACGGTCTGCGGCGGGATGAACCTACACCTGATGAGGAACTGGACAAGTTGCCTATCTCTGTGGAGGTCAATGGCGAGTGGCAGACCTTTCCGGATGCTGCTGCCGCAGACGAAGCCCTGAACGCTGAACCGATGCCGGAAGCCGCAGGAAATTTTCACATCACGGATGATAATTTGGGTGTCGGAGGCCCCAAGCAGAAATTCGCCCGCAATATTGAAGCCATCCAGACCTTGCGCACTTTGGAGCAGGAGCATCGCGGTGCCACCGCCGAGGAGCAGCAGGTGCTTTCGCAGTATGTAGGCTGGGGCGGTCTTGCAGATGTCTTTGACCCCAACAAGGAAAACTGGTCTGCCGAGTACACCCAACTGAAAGGGTTGCTCACCGAAGAGGAGTATGCCGCCGCCCGCGCTTCCACTCTGAATGCCCACTATACCTCTCCGGTGGTAATTCGCGCCATCTATGATGCTGTGGAAAAGATGGGCTTCCAGTCTGGAAATATCTTGGAGCCTTCCATGGGTATTGGCAATTTTTTCGGTATGCTGCCCTCTGGCATGGCTGACAGCCGTCTGTATGGTGTGGAACTGGATTCCATCACCGGACGCATCGCCCAAAAACTATATCCACAGGCCGACATTACGGTTGCTGGCTTTGAAACCACCGACCGCCGAGATTTTTACGACCTTGCCGTAGGTAATGTCCCTTTTGGTCAGTATAAAGTCAACGACAAGGCGTACAACAAGCTGGGATTTTCTATCCACAACTACTTTTTCGCCAAAGCCATCGACCAAGTGCGTCCGGGCGGCGTGGTGGCGTTTGTTACCAGTCGTTACACGCTGGACAGTAAAGATTCTTCTGCCCGCAAGCACATGGCAGAACGAGCCGATTTGCTGGGGGCCATTCGTCTGCCCAACAACGCTTTCCGTGCCAACGCTGGCACGGATGTTGTCAGCGACATTATCTTTTTGCAAAAACGTGACCGCCCCATTGACCATGAGCCGGACTGGGTGCAGTTGGGCAAAACAGAAGATGGCTTTGCCATCAACCAGTATTTCGTAGACCACCCGGAGATGGTGCTGGGACAGCTGACACTGGAAAGCACCCAGTACGGTCACGACCTGACCGTTGCACCCATTGAGGGTGCAGTGCTGGCAGACCAGCTTGCAGAAGCGGTACAGCATATTGAGGGCAATTACACTGCGGTGGAGATTGCTGCCCCGGACGTCGCAGATGTGGAAGCACAGCGCAAAACGCTGCCCGCAGATCCTACCGTGAAAAATTTCAGCTATACTGTGGTGGATGGCGAGATCTACTACCGCGAAAACTCCATCATGACGCAGGTGGAATTGTCCGATAACGCCAAGGGGCGCGTCACCGGCATGGTGGAACTGCGGCAGATCATCAATGACCTGATTCAGCAACAGTTGGAGGATTACCCAGATGCCGACATCAAGGCAACACAGGAGCGTTTGAACGCCGCCTACGATGACTTTACCGCAAAGTACGGTCTGCTGAACGACCGTAAAAACGGGCGGCTGTTTGAGCAGGATTCCTCCTATTATCTGCTGTGTTCGCTGGAAAATCTGGACGAGCAAGGGCAGCTTAAATCCAAAGCGGCGATGTTCACCAAGCGCACCATCCGCCCGGAGCGTACCGTCACCAGTGTGGATACCCCCAGCGAAGCGCTGGCGGTGTCCATCGGGGAACATGGCAAAGTGGACCTGCCCTATATGGCGGAGCTGTTGGGCACGCCCGGTGACTATGGGCGCATTACCACCGAACTTTCCGGCGTGATCTTCAAAGACCCTGCCGCCGACCCCACCGACCCAGAAGCGGGCTGGCAGATGGCAGACGAATATCTGTCCGGCAATGTCCGGGCAAAGCTGCGGATGGCACAGTTTGCGGCAGAGACCAACCCGGAATTTGCCGTCAATGTGGAGGCACTGACCAAGGCGCAGCCCAGAGAACTGGAAGCCTCTGAAATTGATGTGCGCTTGGGTGCAACGTGGCTGGACCCGGACATTATTCAGAAGTTTATGACCGAAACCTTCCAGATCCCCTACTATCTGCGTCATGCGGTCAAGGTGAGATATTCTCCGTATACCGCTGAGTGGCGTGTGGAGGGCAAGACTGCCACCGGGCGGAGTGACATCATTTCGTCCGAAACCTACGGCACTAGCAGAGCCAACGCCTATAAAATTTTGGAGGAGACCCTGAACCTGAAGGATGTCCGCATCTACGACACCATCGAGGATGCCGAGGGCAAACCCAAGCGTGTGCTGAACAAGCGGGAGACTATGCTGGCGCAGCAGAAACAACAGGTCATCAAGGATGCCTTTGCAAACTGGGTCTGGCAAGATCCCCAGCGGCGCATTGCGCTGGTGAAGCAGTACAACGAGCTGTTCAACAGCACCAGACCCCGTGAATACGATGGCTCCCACATCAAATTCGTGGGCATGAACCCAGAGATCACCCTCCGGGAACACCAGCGCAACGCCATCGCCCATGTGCTTTATGGCGGTAATACGTTGCTTGCACACGAAGTGGGCGCAGGCAAGACCTACGAAATGGCGGCATCTGCCATGGAAGCAAAACGCCTTGGTTTGTGCCAGAAAAGCCTTTTTGTCGTGCCCAACCATCTGACAGAGCAGTGGGCTTCGGAGTTTCTGAACCTCTACCCCAATGCCAAACTTTTGGTGGCACGGCGCAAGGACTTTGAGACCGCCAACCGCAAAAAATTCTGCGCCCGCATCGCCACCGGCGACTACGACGCCGTTATCATCGGGCACAGTCAGTTTGAGCGCATTCCGCTGTCCTTTGAGCGGCAGGAGCGTATCATTCAGGAGCAAATTTATGAAACGCTTGCCGCCATCAACGAGCTGAAAGTCCATGCAGGCGAGAATTTCTCCATCAAGCAGATGGAAAAGACCCGGAAAACTCTGGAAACCAAGCTGGAAAAACTGCGCTCCGATGAGCGCAAGGATGATGTGATCACCTTTGAGCAACTGGGCGTTGACAGGCTTTTTGTGGACGAAAGCCATTTCTACAAGAACCGTGCGAAACGTTGTGCATAAGCCCTTGTTGACAGCAAGGACGAAAAGCACC
>OLRY01002357.1_pt1 | contig 13203 bp, 8 predicted proteins | sample 1672541 | NCBI WGS metagenome assembly OLRY01 (sample SAMEA3136697, study PRJEB25190) | human gut metagenome | biome: human gut; feature: human-associated habitat; material: faeces | place: Austria | collected 2013
AATATTAATATATAAGTATTTGTGGTTTTTTATTGTATAAAACAAAAGTTTTAGACATAGAAAACATTTGTTTTCATTGAAGTAAACTAAAGTTTTGTGCTGAAGAAACTTCTGTTTTCCCATATAGAAACTTTTGTTTCCCTAGGAAGAAACCATTTGCTTCGCTACTCGAACTCGGACGATCCCGGGAAAGAATATATCAAGAATGATCGCTATTAATTACCGTAACATTCTGAATTTAGTTACTTTTGCGTAGAAATCTAATTGTAATTCTCAATATCATGAAAAAGATAGGACTAATGTTGGCCTTATTATGGGTGATTTGTGCGCTCTCGTGGGCTACTTCTCCGAATGCCCGTATTAAGGGGCAGTTAATAGATGCCTCTACGAATCAAGTGATTAATTATGCGGATATCTTTCTGTTTACGATGGGAAGTGAAAAACCTTTGCAACAGACTTTTCCGGACGATCAAGGACGTTTCTCGTTTACTAAGGTGGCTCCGGGTAATTATGTCGTCATGGTCCGTCTGATGGGATATGATGTGTTTACAAAGAATGATATCATCTTGGATGCCTCGTCTCCGGTGGATTTAGGTAAGTTGATGATGAGTCCCTTGGAGGTAGGTATCGCCGAAGTGGAGGTAGTGGCCGAGAAACGCCAATTGGTTTATAAGTTGGATAAGAAAGTGGTCGAGGCCTCTTCCAATATGATGGGAGGAGGCGGTTCCGCCGTGGATATATTAGAGAATACGCCTTCCATACGGGTAGACGCGGAAGGCGATGTTACTTTTCGTGGAAGCAGCGGCTTTTTGGTTTACATAGATGGTAAGCCGAGTGTCTTCTCGGGTACACAGGCTTTGGAGCAAGTCCCGGCCGGGCATATAGAGAATATAGAGATTATCACGACACCTTCCGCCAAGCATGATACGGAAGGCGACGTGGGTATCATTAATATTATCACGAAGAAGCATTCCCAGCGGGGATTGAGTGGGATGGTGAATCTCTCGGGAAGTACGTGGCTTTCCCGCCATGTCGATTTCTTGTTGGCACAGCAACATCAACGTTCCCGTTGGTACATCGGCGGACAGTGGACGGATCGTATGCGTAAGAGTAATTTCGACCAAGAGAAGAAGACGGTGGTTGGCGATCAAACAACAACCTCGCATTCCGTCGGGCCTCGTACGGGAGACAGTTACCATTATACGCTGAAAGGCGGTTGGAGCCTGAATCTTCCCAAGACAACCATTGCGTTGGATCTGGAGGGCGGCTATGGCGGAAATAAGCGTAAGGGAGAAATGAACTATAAGGAAACCCGTTCGGTAGCGGGCGGCTCTCCGGTGACGGAAGATTATCGAAGCATAGATGATTATGATAATGATGAGAATATAGGTTTGGGAAGTCTGGCGGTACAGCATAAGTTCAACGATAAGGGACACGAGCTTTCCGGTAGTGCCTATTACAAATATGGCGGTCATGCCTTGGAATATTTCTTTAATGACTTGATGTCTTTGGAAGGGCAACGCCAGCAGGGGCACCGTGCTTATGAGGCCGAGCATCGGGAAACGATGCGTATCAATCTGGATTACGCCTTGCCTTTCGGGAAAGGAGGTAAGCTAGAGGCGGGTTACCAATATTATTCTTATCTGGAAGACGGCGATTACAATATGGAATGGTGGGACCCCAAGGGACAAACGTTCTTTTGGCGTGACGATATCTACAACACGTTTTATTTTCAAGAAGGGGTGAATTCTATCTATACGATTCTTTCGCATACGTGGAAGAATTTAGAGGCGCAAGCCGGCGTTCGGGGAGAGCATACGCATACGGTCTTGCGAAGTTCCGTGGAGGGAGCGGATCGTACGAAGAATCGTTTTGAGTTTTTCCCATCGGTGCATTTGGGCTATACGTTCCCGAATGAGCATCGTTTGTTGGCTTCCTATTCCCGTCGTACCACACGTCCGCAGCTTTTCTATATGGAGCCTTATATTACGTATCGTGACTTTTATACGGCCGAGATCGGTAATCCGGATATACGTCCGGAGTACATCAACTCCTTTGAATTGAACTACCGGAAGAATTTCGGGGAAAATACGGTATCCGCTACCGCCTTTCATCGGTATCGGAAAGATAAGATCGAGCGGTTGCGCGTACCTTATTCAGCCGGTGTAACCTTAGACTCGATGTCAAACGTAGGACATGATTATTCAACAGGTATCGAGCTAAGTGTCAGCCTGCATCCAGTACGTTGGTGGAATACCACAGTCAACGGAAACGTTTATCACTATAAGGTGAAGAACGAACAGGCCGCCGGTGGAAATACGACCTCAAGCACCAATTACGATATCCTATGGAATAACCTGTTTAATCTGGGGAAATACACCCGTATCCAATTGGATGGTAGTTTTGTAGGTCCTTCCGTAACGACGCAGGGCCGTACGGACGCTTATTGGTATGCGAACGTAGCCGTTCGCCAGCAACTATGTAACCGAAAACTAACCGCTACCTTAGCTTTCCGGGATATTTTCCGTTCTGCCAAATATATCAGCGATATCCAAACGGCAGATTTACGTTCCCTGACACGTATCAAACCCAAATATCCACAAATCACGTTGACGTTGAGTTGGACATTTAATAGTTTCAAGGCCAAATCCACCCAAGCGAAAGAAGATCGCTCGGAGATGTTCGAGGGTATAAAGCATTGATATTGTATCTTTACTGTATTGGTTTGTCTTCGGGAAACAACTACGACTACAAATAAATTCTGCAATCGTAGTTGTTTCCCTCTTTTACGGATGGTGGGATTTAGTTCTTGGCATTAATAGCTGCTAAAGGAGCGGAGAAGATAACAGATCAGATCATCCGATCATTGCGTTCGTCTGGTTTTTCTTTTTAGGATGATATAAACAAGGTTTCTCTATGTATTTCCAAGATAACATACCCAATCCGGTGCTAAGGATAGTGGTAAGAGCCAATGTCAATATAAAGCTATACCGATCAAGTCCGTAATGAATGAATATTTGGATGATCGGGAAATGAATCAAGAAGATACCATACGAGAAATTTCCCATCCGGTTGAATACATGTAACCACTTGAATCCGTAAGCTACCGTGATAATGATAGAGGCTAGAGCGATAGGCTCGAAAATACTCAGCAGCAGATACTCTCTACCCAATAAAAGAAATAGGCTGACAGGGAACAAATATCTCATATATTTTCGAAAAACAGGGAAATAGGCAAGTATGATAATACCGGAACAAAAGTACATCATTTGTCCGGGGAATTGTCTTTTCATGAATTCATAAATAGGGTTGTGTGTCATATCATCTAAATAATTACACGTTGTCGAGTAGATGAAAGATAAGATATAAATAAGAAGTAGGCATACCAATTTATTGTATCTTTTCAGTAACCAATAGATAATGGGTATGGTGATATATAGCATGAATTCAACCTTGATAGTCCATAAAGACCCATTCATCGCTTGTAAAGGATTGGTATCGAATACGCCGGGTAAATCCGGCGATAAAAAGTTAAATGTAAGTAAATTACAGATAAGATAGGTATATAAGCTAGAAGAGGTGAGGTATTCCCTGCAGGATAAAGAGGTAAGGAATAATCCGATTAAGGCACATAATAAAATAGTCAAGCTGTAGGCGGGCATAATACGTTGAATACGTTTACGGAAAAAAATCCGGGTATTAGGCGTACGTAAGAAGCTAAACATAACAAGAAATCCACTAATAATAAAGAAACCTTTCACTCGAAATCCTCCGCTAACAAACCAAAAAGGATCTGTCTCTGTCAGTGTGCTGAAATGGTTGAACATGACAGAATACGCAAGAAAGAAGCGAATAAAATCAAAATTATTCGCTTCTTTTACTTGATTTATTAATCTGGAGTTGAGTAAAACTTTCTCTGATTGATTCATTGTTCTATTTGACTACAATGATTTTTGTTACAACGCTCTCTGAGGCTTCCTCTGTGGAAGCTAGTACAAGATATACGCCTGTCGCTACACGTGATCCGTTTGCGTTCCGGCAATTCCAGATAGCTTGCCCCCCCAAGGATTTAGTTTGATAAATAATATTTCCGTTTAAATCCGTGATTTTTACATTCGAATTATCCATTAATCCTACAATCGTTACTTTATCCATATGTTCGGGACGTACCGGATTGGGATATGCGTAGATCTCCGAGTAATCAGATTTACCCTCCGAAGCTTCTCCTTGATAGGAATTTAGTCCTTTATCGGTACCGATAAAAACCTCACCGGTCTTATCGTTTATCTCTATATCGTATATGTTATCGGAAAGGAGCGGGCTATTGGTCGTATTAAATTGATAAACGATTGTCTCATTATCATTATCTAGAACATAGACGCCATTTCCTTTGGTTCCAATCCATTTTCGATTACCTGCGTCTACTTTTAGGGTCGTGACGACAACGTTATCTAAGAAATAAGCGAGATTGCCAGTTTCCTCATTGGTATATTTTACCCTTGTACAACGTGTAGCGGCTTTATCCTCAGCGGAAGAGATCCTAGGTTTAGTGAAGTATACGGCTCCCCGATTCGTACCAACCCAGATATATCCATCCTTATCCTCGGCTACGCATGTATAATTACTAGGAGTCAATTCTTTTCCGTCGGTATCAATAAGTGTAGTAAACTCATACGAGGAAACTTCGTCTAAAGACTCGCTATTCGGTATCATTACAAGTTTAGGGGTGTTACGAGGCACATAAATCCATTTATCGTTAGTGGAGGTTATAAGTATATCGTTTATTGTATAAACTCCTCTAAGTTGCTCGATATCCAAACGATGCCATGCTCCTGCTTTGTCAAGAACAAGTACCGCATGGTTAACCTCTGAGCTTGTCATCCACAAATTTCCATTTTTATCAAAGGCCAGTCCATCTATATAACAATAACCGGACCCATAGCCTCCCGCGGTTTCTTTAAAGGCATTCTTTTCATTGTATGACTGGACGGGAGTTCCATTCTTATATTGGATAACGCCATCACCCATGGAAGAGGCGTATACGATCTCATCATTAGAATCATCGGTCGTTACGGCTATACTTGTATAGTCTCGTGGATTTCTTGGTAAATTGAGTTTCTTTTGGGCTTCTTTAGGATCGATAAAAGACCATTTATCATAATCGTATGTAAGAATATAACCTCCTTTGTCGAAGCGCTTACCATTTAGGAGGTCTTTACCTCCTATGATCATATATACTTTATCATTTTTACAAACAATATCGAATGCGCTATTGCTGTAAGGTCCGTCTAAAATGATAGGTTCATTAAGAGCCTCAAAACTATTTGATCCTTTCCGTTGGATAGAACGTAGCCCTTTGCTTCCTTCCGCTATCCAATATTTGTCTGTTTGATAGGTACTGATATCATTGATACTTAAGTTTATTTGGTCAAACTTTTGCGTATCGGATACGATGAAAACCCTTGAGTTATCTATACATGCTAATTTTTCGCCTATTACTTTCATGTATTTTAGGGTTGAGCTATTTATTATTCGGGAAAGCTCTCCATTGTTTTCATAGAAGATACCTTGCTGACTGACCAAGTAGAACAAGGTATTCTTGAATGAAGCGATAGCTGAGATCGTATGACTATCGGAAAGGTTTGATAATCCATAGGGCTTCCAGTTTGCCTTATCCAGTAGGTTTTCTTTTAATGAGGCGTATATAATCCCCGAAGATACTTCTGCCTTATTGGTTGTAGAGGCATATATATTGCCATTCTGTATGGCACACGATGTTATATTTAAGGAAAGCTTGTAGGTATCCTTTATTTCCTTTTTGGCCATATTGACCACGACGATACCGAATGCTGTCGATAAATAGGCATATTCATCATGTACCAATACTGAATTGATTTGTTTGTCTCTTATGGACGTACTGGTCGACAGATAAGGTAGATTTGTCGCCACTCCTCCCTCAAGTATATCTATATTTGAATTATCATAGATAATAAGGAGTGATTTTGTTTGTTTATTATAGCGGATCAAAGAAATCGTATTATCATTTAATCCGTTTCCTTTATAATATTGCTTAATACTATTATCTTCTTTTCCATACGTATAAAGAGATCCTTCCGCTACCACAAATACTTGGTCGTTCGATTCCTCTACGCTATTTGTGTTATTGTAAGAAAGATACGTTTTCCATCCGGTTGTATTAAAATTCGCGGCTAATACAGTGAATGAAAAGAATGAAAATAGAATGATAGTAAGTATATGTCTCATATTAACAATTGTAATCAGATAAAAATGATGTTAACTTCATGACGGCTTTCGCACGATGGCTGATCTGGTTTTTTGTATCGTTACCCATCTCGGCGAAAGTTTGTGTATAGGTATCAGGCATGAATATAGGATCGTATCCAAATCCGCTATCTCCGCGTTTTTCGGTAGTGATAGAGCCATTTACGATACCATCGAAGGTATATTCTTTTCCGTCAAGGATTAGAGCTATGACCGTGCGGAAACGTGCTTTTCTGTTTTCTTTATGATTCATTTCGGACAACAGCTTGTTCATATTAGCTTCCGAGTCGTGCTCTGTTCCTGCGTAACGAGCCGAATAGACTCCCGGAGCATTATTTAATACCTCTACTTCTAATCCCGTGTCGTCAGCGAAACAATCATATCCGAATTTCTCTTTGATATAGCGGGTTTTTAGCAAAGCATTTCCCTCTAAGGTATCTGCCGTCTCGGGGATATCGTCATGGCAATCGATATCGGATAAACTTATGATTTCCGCGTATCCGGCGGTTATCTTGCGGACCTCGTCCAGTTTGTGTTGATTATTTGTCGCGAATACAAGTTTCATATTTCGTAATCTATTAAATAAGAAAGCATTTCTATACGGTAGATATATAACGTATGGAAATGCTTTAAATTGTTTGTATATTCTTTTTTAAGTCTTTATCTGATCGAACCCCTCACCATATACCCCTCGGACAATGCTTTGGGAGATGAACGCTTGGTGGTCTATCCGTTTCACGATCCGGAAGATGGAGACGGATTCGGATTTCTTGGCGAGTAGTACGACTACCTTGACGGGTTTGCGGGAATAACCGCCCTCGCCGTCCAGTATCGTGCAGCCACGGCCTAAGTCATGGATGATGCGATCCGCTATCTCGTCGTACTTCTGGGAGAAGATGAGGAATTGTACGGATTGGCGGTTACCGTTCAATACCATGTCGAGAACGTAATTGCTTATGACCATCTCCACGAAACCGAAAACGATCTTGTCCACGTTATGGAACAGGAAGAAAGAGGAACTGATGATGAAGAAATCGCAAAACAGAAGGATACGTCCGATCGATATATTCTTATATTTATTGATTACCGCACCGATAATATCCGTACCTCCGGTACTGCCGTTGGCCGAGAATACCAATCCTAGTCCGGCACCACACATAAACGCTCCGATTATGATAGCCATAAACGGCTGGTCGTGCAGTATAGGTTGTCCTTTCAGCAGCCACTCGAAAAGAGAGAGAGAAGCCGAGAGTGAGAAAACTCCGAAAATAGTTTTTATCAAGAATTTTAGACCAAGGATCTTTAAAGCTACCACCAACAAGGCTACGTTGATGACAAAATAAGATACGGATACCGGGATCAATCCATTGGAGGCAAAGAAGATCAATGCGCAGATACCACTTACCCCACCTGTCACGATCTCGTTGGAAAGGATAAAGGCGTTGAATCCGAATCCGTATAATAAAGTTCCGAACAGGATCATTAGATAATCCTGTACGGAAAAATAGATTTTTGTGAGTTTTAAGTTCATCCCACTACGATATTAACGATTTTGCCGGGAACGACAATAACCTTCTTAACGGCCTTGCCTTCCATCCACTTCGCTGAGTTCTCATGGCTCAAGGCCGCCTTCTCAGCGTCTTCACGGGAGATATCTGCCGGAAGTTCGAGGTTGAAACGGGCTTTACCATTGAATGAGATGACGTAGGTAACTGATTTTTCTACCAGATACTCTTCGTTATGTTCCGGCCACTGGGCATCGCAGATGGTCGTATCATGTCCTAATTGATGCCATAGCTCTTCCGTGATGTGGGGAGCGAACGGAGCCAATAAGGTGATCAGCGGCTCCAAGATGGCGCGCTTGCTGCATTTTAAGCTCGTTAACTCGTTCACGCAAATCATGAAGGCGCTAATGGACGTGTTGTATGAGAAATGCTCGATGTCGAACGTTACTTTCTTGATCAGCTTATGCAAGGATTTCAATTCGTCGGCCGTAGGCTCGGCATCGGTAACTTGCAGGGTATCCGTATTGCCGAAGAACAAGCCCCAAAGCTTCTTTAAGAAACGGTGTACGCCGTCGATACCGTTCGTATCCCAAGGCTTGGATTGCTCCAGCGGGCCTAGGAACATCTCGTACAAACGTAGGGTATCGGCACCATATTTCTCAACGATCATATCCGGGTTCACTACGTTGAACATGGATTTGGACATCTTCTCGACTGCCCATCCGCAGATATATTTACCATCTTCCAATACGAACTCCGCGTCGTTGTATTCCGGACGCCAGTTCTTGAAAGCCTCTATATCCAACAGATCGTTAGATACGATATTTACGTCTACATGGATAGGGGTGACCTCGTATAGGTCTTTCAAGTTCAAGGAAACGAATTTATTGGTTCCGTTGATGCGGTACACGAAGTTCGAGCGTCCTTGGATCATACCTTGGTTGATCAATTTCTTGAACGGCTCTTCCTCGCAAACGATACCCAAGTCGAACAAGAACTTATTCCAGAAACGGCTGTAAATCAAGTGGCCGGTAGCGTGTTCCGTACCACCGATATATAAATCCACGTTTCTCCAATATTCATCCACGTCTTTAGCTACCAAGGCTTTATCATTACGCGGGTCCATATAGCGCAAATAATAAGCGGAAGAACCGGCGAAGCCCGGCATCGTACAAAGCTCCAGCGGGAAGATCGTCTGGTTATCGATCTTTGATACCTCGGTGACTTTTTGATTTACCGTGTCCCAAGCCCATTTAACGGCGTGTCCTAATGGAGGCTCGCCCGTCTCGGTAGGCAAGAATTTATCTACTTCCGGCAGCAACAAGGGCAGACATTCTTCCGGCAACATCTGAGGCATGCCATCGGCGTCGTAATATACCGGGAACGGTTCGCCCCAATAACGCTGGCGGCTGAAAATAGCGTCGCGCAAGCGGTAGTTTATCTTCACACGTCCCAGATCGTGATCTTTTACGTATTTCTTGGTAGCGGCTATCGCTTCCTTGATCGTCAGTCCGTTCAAGGAAAGATCGCAATAAGGAGTAACGCCGGCTCTCGGAGAATTGCATACGATACCTTCCTTGGCATCGAAACTTTCCTCGCTTACGTCGCAACCTTCCACCAAGGGGCGGATTTCCAGTCCGAAATGCTTCGCGAAAGCGTAGTCGCGGCTATCGTGCGCCGGAACCGCCATGATCGCTCCCGTACCGTAGCCGGCCAATACATAGTCGCTGATCCAGATGGGAACCGCCTCGCCCGTAAACGGGTTAATAGCGTAGGAACCACTGAATACACCGGTTACCTGACGGTCGGCGATGCGCTCGCGCTCGGTACGTTTCTTGGTACGATCTAGGTAAGCGTCTACTTCCGCTTTTTGGTCTGCCGTAGTTAATTGTTGAACCAATTCACTTTCCGGAGCTAATACCATGAAGGTAACACCAAACATCGTATCGGCACGGGTCGTAAAGATCGTGAATTCCCTGTCGCTGTCTTTTATCTTGAAGCGAACCTCGGCACCTTCGCTGCGTCCGATCCAGTTCTTTTGGGTCTCTTTCAAGGAATCCGTCCAGTCGATCGTATCCAATCCGTCCAACAGGCGTTGCGCGTAAGCGGATACACGTAAGCACCATTGGCGCATGATCTTTTGTTCCACCGGATAGCCTCCACGCTCGGAAACACCGTTCACGACCTCATCATTCGCTAATACGGTACCCAAGGCGGCACACCAGTTTACCATGGTCTCTCCACGATAAGCGATCCGGTAGTTGAGTAATATCTCTTGTTTTTCTTTATCGCTCTTGGCTTTCCATTCCTCGGCGGTGAAACTAAGTTCCTCTCCGCAAGCTACGTTCAGACCTTCCGTACCACTGGTCTCGAAAGCCTGTATCAACTCGCTGATCGGGCGGGCTTGCTTCTCGTCGTTGCAGTAGTAGCTGTTGAACATCCGGATGAAGGCCCATTGCGTCCATTTGTAATATTCGGGATCGCAGGTACGGATCTCACGGCTCCAATCGTAGCAGAAACCGATCTTTTCCAATTGCTCCCGATAACGGGCTATATTATTCTTTGTCGTGATCTCCGGATGTTGTCCGGTCTGGATGGCGTATTGCTCCGCGGGCAATCCGTAAGCGTCGTAACCCATCGGGTGCAATACGTTAAAACCTTGCAAACGTTTGAAACGCGAATAAATATCAGAAGCTATATAACCGAGCGGGTGGCCAACGTGCAATCCCGCACCGGAAGGATAGGGGAACATGTCCAATACATAGTATTTAGGCTTATTCATGTCCTTTTCGACTTTATAAACCTTTTCGGCAATCCAGTAGTCGTGCCACTTCTTCTCAATCTCTCTGAAATTGTACTCCATGATCGTTTATCGTTTTTGTATCGTTTTCTATTTAAGGCCACAAAGTTAGTGAATTTATTTATTTTATATGAGTTATTTACATGAACTGTTTATTTCACGTAACCAATCCGGGGGCGAGATTGATTCTCGGTTCTTTTCGCTTGTAACTCAGCGAGTGACAGATTGATTAGCTCAAGTTGCGTACGGGTATCTTCGTTGATGTCGTTGTAATCGGCAAATGCTTCTTCGATATACGCTTTGAGTTCCTTTACTTCTTGTTGGAGTTCAAGCAAAGGGGAGGAAGAACTTATTATTTGTCGTATGCCGACGAAAGCACGCATGATAGAGATATTGACTTTAATGGCTGTATCGGATCTGAGTACAGAAGAAAGCATTGCTATACCTTGCTCCGTGAAAGCGAATGGAGCATATTGGTTACCTCCTTTCTTTGAGATGCCAATTTGGCATACCATATTGTTTTTCAAGTTGTTAAATTCTTGAATTGTTAATGTGAACATAAAATCATCAGGAAAGCGTTCTATGTTTCGTCTGACCGCACGTTTCAATTGGGCGGTTTCCGTTCCATACATTTCCGCCAGATCAAAATCCAGCATGACTTTTAGCCCTCTGATCTCATAAATCTTGTTTTGTATCGCTTGTAATTCCATAGTATAAGAACTTATTAGTTTACTTTATTTTATATAACCAATTTTAGGCTTTTTAGCATTGTTCTTTTTCTTTGTAGCCAGTTCGGAAAGAGCTATGTAAATATCATCCAAGGACTTTTGGGTATCTTCACTGAGATCATTGATAGCGCAAAGGGTTTCCTCATTAGCCATTTCAAGAGATTTGATACGTTCTTGTAGTTCTTTAATTTCGATGGAACTAGTGGTAGTTTGTAAGGTATAATTCCGGATAGCGACAAAGGCTCTCATAATGTTTCTGTTGATTTCGATCGCAATGTCTGAGTTCAGCACACTACTTAGCATTGCGACTCCTAGTTCCGTGAAAGCGAATGGCATATATTTAAAGTTATTACCTCTACCTTTATTCAAGGTCACAAATTGTGATCTTGAAAGTTCCTCCTTGGTCAATTCAAACATAAAATCATTTCCCTCGAATCGTTTAGGATTACGCCTGACTGCCTGTTTAAGTACCCTTGTCTCTATTCCATACATTTCCGCCAGATCAAAATCCAGCATGACTTTTTGCCCTCTGATCTCGTGAATCTTGTTTTGTATCGTTTGTAATTCCATAGTAAAGATTTTAGTTTAATATTATGGTCGCAAAGGTTTGTAAAATAATTGAGATAAGCAATAAGCTAGTTGGATATTTATGATTGGTTGCATTTGTAAGTTGTACAATGAATTATTGCTGATCCGGCTTATTGTCTATTTTTTATGTGTTCTTATTTTCCTTATAAGATTTCCGGGAAAAACACGTACGTGATTTATGAAAAACACGTACGACTTTTCGGAAAAACATGTACGTGTTTTCCGGAAAACATGATGATGTTTTTATATCACTGATATTCATGTATATATAACTTGATACCTTTGCATGGACTTATTGTGTGTTTTTTCTTCTTGTATTTGTTATTTTGTTGTTCTATCGTTTGTTTATGAATTAAAAATATTTAATTTTGCTTATCTATAATAAAGGATGAAGTCATTTATATATATACTATTAACTTCCTTGACTTTCCTTGTGGTAGGATGCCAAAATGAATCTGAGGAAATCCGTTTGATCAATCAGGCGGAACGCCTGTTTGATGCCTATCCGGATAGCGTAATCACTACATTGGATTCCATTCTGCTCCCGGAAGAGATGAGTCACCGTCTGATAGCCCGTTGGTGTATGTTGTACGCACGTGCCGCCGATAAAATAGAGGACGAAATGCCTTATACGAACCAGCTTGAGATCGCCTTGAAATACTATCAAAAGAAAAAGATGCGGGAAGAGGAGGCTGAGATCGGCCTTTATCTGGGGCGTTCGTACGTGGAGGATAAGGAGTACGAGAAGGCAATGAGGGCTTACTCCGATGCGCTGAAAGTAGCGTTGGCGATTAAGGATTATAATCGTGCCGGGTATATTTGTAGTTATATGGGAGATTTGTATGAGGTAGATCTTCGTTATATATTAGCCGCCGAGAAGTATAAAGAAAGCGGAAAGTATTTCCATTTAGCTAATAATGCTACGAGCTATGTACGTGCGTTCGTGAATGAGGGAAGAAGCTATATGAGTGTTGATTCGAATTATCTAGCTTTAACTGTATTGAAGCGAGCAGAAGTGATAATGGATTCCTTGAGGGTAGAAGAGGTTAGAAGTTATGTATACAATGGTCTAGGCAATATATTTAATGTTTTGGAAAAATATGATTTAGCTGAAAAATACTTATTGAGGAGCATAAAAGAGGATTCGAGTGATACTGCTTCGGATTATTTGACCTTATCAGATCTTGAGCAAAAGCGTGGAAATTTAGAACAAGCGGAAAATTATCTTCAAAAGGCTAATAGTGTATCCACAGATAATGATTTTGTACCGGCTACTATTGCTTATAATAATTATCTGTGG
>OLRY01002366.1_pt1 | contig 13154 bp, 9 predicted proteins | sample 1672541 | NCBI WGS metagenome assembly OLRY01 (sample SAMEA3136697, study PRJEB25190) | human gut metagenome | biome: human gut; feature: human-associated habitat; material: faeces | place: Austria | collected 2013
AAATGCAGGAAGAAACTCAGCTTGTATATCAGAAATACGGTGTTTCACCTACCGGAAGCTGTGTTCAGCTGTTAATTCAGTTTCCTGTCCTGATGGCATTATGGCAGGTAATTTACAAAATTCCGGGTTATGTTGGAAGCGTAAAGACTGTATTTACAGGTCTTGTCGATCAGATTATTGGCGTAAGCGGATATACAGATCTGATTCAGAATTTTATTACAGACAATAAAATGACCCGTGTACAGCTTGCATTGGATAATGGTAAGGCTACCAGTGATTCTGTGATTGACTTCCTTTATGCATTGTCTCCTTCTCAGTGGAAGGATCTTGCATCTATGAATCAATTCAGCGGATTTTCAGATACTATCAATACAACAGCTGCTGAGATTTCAAAGATGCAGAACTTTTTCGGACTTAACATTGCAGACCAGCCATTGAATTACATTAAGGCTGCTTTTGAAGGAGCTTCCATAGCTTTGGCAATTGCTGCAATTATGATTCCTATTCTTTCATGGGCTACTCAGGTGCTAAGCTATAAACTGATGCCGCAGGCAGCAGCTTCTGGTGACAGTAATGATACTATGCAGGCTTCCATGAAGACTATGAATACAGTTATGCCGCTTATGTCAGCTGTATTCTGTTTTACTTTCCCGGTAGGTCTTGGTATTTACTGGATTGCCAGTGCAGTTGTAAGAAGCATACAGCAGCTGGTGATTAACCGCCTGTTGGATAAGATGGACATTAATGATTTGATTAATGAAAACATGAAGAAGCTTGAAAAGAAGCGTACCAAAGAAGGACTTCCACCGCAGAAGATTACCAATCAGGCAAATCAGTCTACAAAAAATATTAATACCAAGATTGACAAAGGCTCCAGCAATGCAAATGCAGAAGAAAGAGCCAGAAAAGTTGAGGAATCCTACCAGAAAGCAAGAAATGCGAAGGCTGGAAGTATTACAGCAAAAGCAAATATGGTCAGGGATTTTGACGAAAGAAACAAGAAGAAGTAACGGTCGGGAACGGAGGGTTTCATAGATGGAGGAGTTTATCCAGTTTTCAGCAAAAACGAAGAATGAAGCAATCACCAAGGCGTGTATCGAATTAGGTGTGTCCAGTGATCAGCTGGATATTGAAGTGGTTTCTGAAGGTAGTTCCGGATTTTTTGGTATCGGAAGCAAACCGGCAATTATCAAAGCACGCAAGATCAATACTGTTTCTGAAGAGGATGAAATACAGGAAATCGTAGATACTGTTAAGGTTGATGCGATTAAAGAAGAGCACAATAAAAAGCCACCTAAGGCTTTTGCAAAAGCTGAGAAGCCGGCTCAAAAGAGTGAGATGGTGAAAGAAAAAGCTCCTGTAAAAGAGCCGAAAGAGCCAAAACCTTTTAAAGATACAAAGGAAAAACAGCCGCGCCCTGCAAAAGAGAAAAATTTTAAAGAACGTCCGGCAAAAGAAAAAACTGTAAAAGAAAAAATGCCAAGAGAAGAGAAGCCAAAGCAGTCCAAGCCTGTTGAGATCATCACCGATCCGGCTGAGATTAAAGACATTGAGGACAGAGCAATTGCATTCCTTCGCGATGTATTTGCATCCATGAATCTTGGCGAAGTGGAGATCACTTCCAAATACAACACAAATGACGGATGCCTTGAGGTTGCATTTGAAGGAGAGGATATGGGAATCCTGATCGGTAAGAGAGGACAGACCCTTGACTCCCTGCAGTACCTTACAAGCCTTGTTGTAAACAAGGGCAAGACCAATTATATCAGGGTGAAGCTTGATACAGAAGATTACCGCAGACGCCGCAAGGAGACTCTGGAGAATCTTGCAAGAGGAATTGCCTACAAGGTTAAGAAGACAAGAAAGCCAGTTGTACTTGAGCCAATGAACCCATATGAGAGAAGAATCATTCACTCAGCACTTCAGGGCAACAAGTATGTGGAGACTGTCAGCGAGGGCGAAGAGCCATACCGCCACGTTGTAGTAAAATTAAAAAGATGGTAAATGATTAAGTTATTCCAGGTGAAAGATGGAAGAACGGAAGCATTAGGCTTTTGTTTTCATGTCTTTCCCTGGGATAATTTTTTTTGTATAATAAGAGAAGCAATCAAACATGGAGGAAATCACATGAATACAACAATTGCAGCGATATCTACTGCTGTGAGTGCTTCGGGAATCGGAATCATCCGAATCAGCGGCCCGGAAGCCATGGACGTTATATCCCGCATTTACCGTTCCAAGGGCGGGAAAAAGAAGATCAAAGAAGTACCCACCCATACCATTCACTATGGCTATATTTATGATGGGGAAGAAGCGGTAGATGAAGTTCTGGTTATGGTTATGCGCGCGCCCAAAACATTCACAGGAGAAGATACCGTAGAAATTGACTGTCATGGCGGTGTCTATGCCATGAACCGTGTGCTGGAGACCGTCCTGAAAAACGGTGCTAAAATAGCCGGCCCGGGAGAGTTTACCAAGAGGGCATTCCTCAACGGCAGACTGGACCTTTCCCAGGCAGAGGCTGTTATGGATGTGATCCAGGCGAAGAATGAATATGCCCTGAGAAGTTCCATGAGCCAGCTGAAAGGCTCTGTCCAGAAGACAATCAAGGAGATCCGGAATGATCTGATTTATGAAATTGCTTTTATTGAGTCAGCACTTGATGACCCGGAGCACATCAGCCTTGATGGATATCCACAGAAGCTTCTCGGAATTGTGGAAAAAGAACAGAGATCCATCGACGGCCTGTTGAAAACTTCCTCAGACGGAAAGATCATCCGAGAGGGAATTGAGACTGTTATCGTAGGAAAGCCAAACGCCGGCAAGTCTTCCCTTCTGAACCTTCTGGTTGGGGAAAATAAGGCCATTGTAACGGATATTGAGGGAACCACAAGAGACATTCTGGAAGAGTACATCACTCTTCATGGAATCACGCTGAAAATTGTGGATACTGCGGGAATCCGTGAAACCCAGGATGTAGTGGAGAAAATCGGCGTATCCCGTGCCCGTGAGGCGGCAAAAGATGCGGACCTGATCTTGTACGTGGTTGACAGTTCCACACTTCTTGACGAAAATGATGAAGAGATCATAGAGATGCTGAAAGGCAGAAAAGCCATTGTGCTTTATAACAAAACAGACCTTGCGTCTGCAGTAAGCATGGAGGCGCTGGAAGAGAGAACTTCTCATCCAGTGATTCCCATTTCTGCCAAAGAAGAGACTGGAATCACCCAGCTTGCTGAGACGATTAAGTCCATGTTTTTCAGCGGAAAGATTTCTTTTAATGATGAGGTTTATATTACCAATGCCCGCCACAAGGAGGCACTGGAGGAGGCAGCCCAAAGCCTTTCCATGGTGCGAAGAAGCATCGAGGACGGCATGCCGGAGGACTTCTTTTCCATTGATCTGATGGCTGCCTACGCAAGCCTTGGAAAGATTACAGGAGAGGAAGTTGGCGAGGATCTGGTGAACGAGATCTTCAGTAAATTCTGTATGGGAAAATAATGGATGTGTAGATTATACGAGGAGATTGATCATGAAAACACTGGAAGAAAATTATGACATTGTAGTGGTTGGTGCAGGTCATGCAGGCTGTGAGGCAGCACTTGCAGGCGCAAGACTGGGGCTCGATACCATTATGTTTACAGTCAGTGCAGAGAGTATTGCACTGATGCCCTGCAATCCCAATGTAGGGGGCAGCTCTAAGGGCCATCTGGTACGTGAACTGGATGCCCTGGGCGGCGAAATGGGAAAAAATATTGACAAGACCTTCATTCAGTCCAAAATGCTGAACTGTTCCAAGGGTCCGGCTGTCCACTCCCTTCGCGCCCAGGCCGACAAGCAGGCATACAGCAACGAAATGAGAAAGACTCTGGAGAATCAGGAGAACCTGACTATCCGCCAGGGAGAAGTAACCAAGCTTCTTGTTGAGGATGGGAAAATCACCGGAGTGAAGACTTATTCTGGCGCAGTTTACCACTGTAAGGCAGTTGTTCTGTGTACCGGAACTTACCTGAAGGCAAGATGTATTTACGGTGATGTAAGCAATTATACAGGCCCCAATGGACTTCAGGCGGCAAATTATCTGACCGATTCCCTGAAGGAGCTTGGAATCGAAATGTTCCGTTTCAAGACCGGAACACCTGCCAGAATTGCAGGAAATACCATTGATTACAGCAAAATGGAAGAACAGTTCGGTGACGAAAGAGTGGTGCCGTTTTCCTTTTCCACAGACCCGGAGGACGTGCAGATTGAGCAGAAATCCTGCTGGCTGACTTACACCAATGAGACTACCCATGATATTATTCGCGCGAACCTGGATCGTTCCCCGCTGTATTCCGGTATGATCGAGGGGACTGGTCCACGTTATTGTCCGTCTATTGAGGATAAAGTAGTTCGTTTTGCAGATAAAAAGAGACATCAGGTGTTTATCGAGCCAGAAGGCATGTACACAAATGAAATGTATATTGGCGGTATGTCAAGCTCCCTTCCGGAGGATGTGCAGGAGGCAATGTACCACAGCGTACCAGGCCTTGAGCATGCCAAAATCGTGAAAAATGCTTATGCGATCGAGTATGACTGCATCAATCCAAGACAGCTTTATCCAACACTGGAATTTAAGAAAATCAAAGGACTTTTCAGCGGCGGGCAGTTTAACGGAAGCTCTGGATACGAGGAGGCAGCAGCCCAGGGACTGATCGCAGGCATCAATGCGGCCATGGAAGTACTGGGAAAAGACCAGCTGATCCTGGATCGTTCTGAGGCTTATATCGGCGTTTTGATTGATGATCTGGTTACCAAAGAAAACCATGAACCGTACCGTATGATGACCAGCCGTGCAGAGTATCGTCTGCTTCTCCGTCAGGATAATGCGGACCTGAGACTTCGCAAAAAAGGCTGGGAAGTAGGTCTTGTGGATGATGAAACCTATGCAAAAGTAGTGGAAAAAGAGCGCCTGATCAAAGAAGAGATCCAGCGTGTTGAGAATACAAATGTAGGTATGACAGAGGCTGTTCAGAGCCTTCTGGAAAGCAAGGGAAGCACCCCTTTGAAGTCCGGAATCAGCCTTGCTGAACTGATCCGCAGACCAGAGCTTTCTTATGAGGATGTGGCTCCTATTGACAAGAATCGACCGGAGCTTGCCTGGGATGTGCAGGAACAGGTGAATATTAATATTAAATATGACGGCTATATTCGCCGCCAGATGAAGCAGGTAGAGCAGTTTAAGAAGCTGGAAGCTAAGAAGATTCCTGAAAATCTGGACTATGAGAAAGTAAAGAGCCTGCGCATTGAGGCGCGCCAGAAACTGGAACTTTACAGACCTGTTTCCATTGGACAGGCATCCCGAATTTCCGGCGTTTCCCCGGCTGATATTTCGGTACTGTTAGTGTATATGGAGCAGTACGGGAAGAATCATTAATTTGGTACGTTTTAACGGATAAAAATAAAAAGCAGTTTAACGTAAGGAGACATATATGGAATACGATTTAACTCTCTTTGAGAAAGGCCTTGAAGAGCTTGGAATTGCCCTTTCCCAGGACCAGAAAAAGCAGTTTATCACCTATTATGAGTACCTTGTGGAGAAAAATAAGGTGATGAATCTGACTGCAATTACCGAGTATGAGGAAGTAATTCTGAAGCATTTCCTGGACAGCCTTTCGATTGTAAAGGTAAGTAATTTTGACCAGAATAAGCTTGCAGGAAAATCTGTCATTGACATTGGAACCGGCGCCGGATTCCCTGGAATTCCACTGAAAATTGCCTTTCCGGAGCTGAAGATTACCCTTCTGGATTCCCTGAACAAAAGGGTAAATTTCCTGAATGAGGTAATTGAAATGCTGGGGCTTAAGAACGTAACCGCAGTCCACGGAAGAGCTGAAGACTACGCCAAACAGAAAGAGCACAGGGAGAAATACGACTTCTGCGTCTCCCGCGCTGTAGCCAATTTAAGTACTCTTTCCGAGTACTGCATCCCCTTTGTAAAAGAAGACGGAAGCTTTATTTCCTATAAATCCGGTAAGATCGACGAGGAACTTACCCAGGCCGAAAATGCCGTAAAAATCCTCGGCGGCAAAGTTCAGGACGTGGTAAAATTCCCACTTATGGACACTGATATGGACCGTTCTTTCGTCGTAATCAAGAAGGTAAAACCAACTGCAAAGAAGTATCCAAGGAAGGCTGGATTGCCCTCTAAAGAGCCGCTGGCGTAAGTCTTAAAAAGAAGATTCCGGGCAGATTTTGCTGCCTGGAATTTTTTACTTTCCAAAACACATTTCCAACACAAAATAATCACACTTTTCTCACACAATCATCTAAATTTCCTCACAGTTTGTACATAGAATTATCATAGAAAGTTGTCAGGGATACTCCTGATGCTTGCAACTTGAAGGAGGTAAAGAAACTTGATTGAAGTAAAAAATCTGGTAAAACGCTATGGCGACCATACCGCTGTAGACCACCTTTCTTTTGAAATTGAGAAAGGTAAGATTTACGGATTTCTGGGTCCTAACGGCGCCGGAAAATCCACAACCATGAATATGATAACCGGATATATTGCATCCACCGAGGGAACAGTAGTAATTGATGGTCATGATATTCTGGAAGAACCTGAGGAGGCAAAAAAATGCATCGGATACTTACCCGAAATGCCGCCCCTTTATTTTGATATGACAGTTCTGGAATATCTGAAATTCGTTGCAGATCTGAAGAAAATTCCGAAAGCTAAAAAAGCATCCATGATCGAAGAAATTATGGATATGGTAAAAATCACAGACATGAAAAACCGTCTGATCAAAAACCTTTCCAAAGGTTACAGACAGAGGGTTGGTATTGCACAGGCTGTGCTTGGATACCCGGAAGTCATTATTCTGGATGAGCCAACGGTAGGCCTTGACCCGAAACAGATCAACGAAATCCGAGAGCTGATCAAAGGCCTGAAAAAGAAACACACCGTAATCTTAAGCTCCCATATTCTTTCCGAAGTCAGTGCAATTTGTGATTACGTGCTGATTATTTCCCATGGAAAGCTGGTAGCCAGCGATACACCTGAGAATCTTGGAAAACTGGCAGCAGGCTCCAACAACCTGAATCTTCTTGTCAAGGGTCAGAAAGACACCATCAGAGCCGCTTTAGAGAGCGTAGAAAGCGTGAAAGAAGTTACGGTTAAGAAAGATACAAAGAGCACAGAAGAAGGCGTATACAGCGTCACAGTGGGCACAGAGGAGAATACGGATGTACGTGAGAAAGTATTCTACAGCATGGTAAATGCTGACTGTCCGATCCTTGAAATGCAGTCTAAGAAAGTATCTCTGGAGGAGATTTTCCTTGAACTTACGGAAAGTGAGAAGAAAGATAAAAATCCGGAGAAAAAGAATTCAGGAAAGCCGTTTTTTAAAACCGCTGCAGATGCAGAAAACTATCTGAATGAAAAAGATTCTGGGGAAAGTGAAGCAGAAGAAAACGGATCCGATGAGGAAAAGGAGGAAGAGTAAACCATGCTTGCTATTTATAAAAGGGAGCTGAAAAGCTACCTGACTTCTATGGTTGGATATCTGTTTATGTTCTTTGTACTGCTTATTGCGGGAATTTATTTCTCCGCATATCAGCTTACAGCAGCATATCCCAAATTTGAATACACATTAAATGCTATGACCTTTGTGTTCCTGATCGCAGTGCCGATCCTGACCATGCGTGTGCTTGCTGAAGAAAGGAAACAGAAAACCGATCAGCTGCTGCTAACATCTCCGGTATCTGTGTTCGGCATTGTAATGGGAAAATATCTGGCACTTGTTACCATTTATGCAATTCCTGTTGCAGTTCTGGCAACTTATCCGCTGCTTATGTCAAAGTTCGGAACAGTAGCTTTTGGATCCGCATACACAGCACTCCTTGGATTTTTCCTTCTGGGCTGTGCAAACATTGCAATCGGCGTATTTTTCTCAGCAATCACTGAGAGCCAGGTAATTGCTGCGGTTCTGACCTTTGTATTTTTGTTCGCATTTTATATGATGAACGGTATTTCATCCTTCTTTTCACAGACCGCAATGTCCACATGCGTAACATTTGGACTTCTGATCATTGCACTGAGCCTTATGATTTACAGCATGATCAAAAATGCAGTGATCTCAGGTATCATTTGTGTAGCTGGAGAGGCTGTGCTGGTGATTATTTATGTAGTAAAATCCAGTGTGTTTGAAGGCGGAATCCAGAAAGTGATGGAAGTATTTAATTTAAGCTCTCACTTTGAAAATTTCACAAACAGTATTTTTGATGTGACTGGAGTATTGTACTTTGTATCTGTAATTACAATCTGCATATTCCTTACCATGCAGACAATACTGAAGAGACGCTGGAATTAAGGAGGTGGGAAGAAATGTTTTTTAGTAAGAAAAATAATAACAATAACAACATAAACGAAGAAAATACGGAAAGTGTAGAGAAGACAGAAAACAATAACGATAGTAGCAAAAAACAAAGGAAAAAGTTTAAAGATACAATTAACAAAAAGTATCTGAAAAATGGAAGCTACAGTTCTATTATGATTGTTGTATTTGTTGCTATCATTATTGTTATAAATATGATAGTTGGAAATCTTCCTTCTAAATACACCCAGCTTGATATCAGCTCCGAAAAACTTTACACAATCGGAGATGAAACAAAAGCAATGCTGAAGGATCTGGACAAAGATGTGATCATATATCAGATTGCCCAGAGCGGAAGTGAGGACGAAACCATCAGCAACCTGCTTCAGAGATATGCAGATGAGTCTGATCATATTACTGTAGAACAGAAGGACCCGGTGGTAAATCCGAAATTTATCAGTGAATACACAAGTGATAATTTATCATCCAACAGTCTGATTATTGTATGCGGTGACAGGAATAAAGTTGTAAATTATAACAATATATACGAATCATCCCTTGATTACAACACATACAGTTATAAGACAACAGGGTTCGATGGAGAAGGACAGATTACAAGTGCCATTGCATATGTAACCAGCGAGAACCTGCCGGCGATGTATACATTAGAGGGACATGGAGAGCAGGATCTGGATTCCACAGTGAAGGAAGACATTGAGAAAGCCAACATGGAGATTAAGTCCCTGAATCTGCTTACAGAGGGAAGCGTTCCAGAGGATGCGAGCTGTCTGTTGATTGATGCGCCTACAACCGATATCTCAGAAGATGAGAAAACAGCGCTGATCGAGTATCTGGAAAATGGAGGAAAAGCAATGATTTTCTCTGATTACACCGGACAGGAAATGCCGAATTTTGACGCTGTACTTGAAAATTATGGTGTAAATCGAGTAGATGGCCTGGTGTTTGAGGGAGATTCCCAGCACTATGCGGCACAGATGCCATATTATCTGGTACCTACCATAAATAGTACAGACATTACTTCTGATCTTGTTTCTTCTGGATATTATATTCTTATGCCATACGCACAGGGAATTCAGAAATCAGAAGATGTAAGAGATACTGTAACGATTGAAAGTCTTCTCACAACCTCTGATAGTGCTTATTCCAAGACGGATGTGAACAGCGGAACTCTTTCAAAAGAAGATGGAGATGTTGATGGTCCGTTTGATCTGGGTGTAAGCATTACAGAGACTGTTGATACTGATAAAGAAACGCACATTATTTATTATTCAACATCAAATTTACTTCAGAGCCAGGTGAACCAGATGGTTTCCGGCGGAAATGAGAAACTGGTAATGGCTTCCTTAAGTGCTCTTGTTGACACGGAGGACAGCACAACAGTCTCTATCCCGTCCAAGAGCCTGGAAGTATCTTATCTGACTTTGACAGCATATGATGCAAGCTTCTGGAAGATCTGTGTGATTGGTTTGATTCCGGGAGCATTCCTGTTAGTTGGATTTATGATCTGGTTAAAGAGGAGAAAAGCCTGATGAAGAAAAAATCTGTAAATCTTATTACAGCAGTGGGCGTTTTGGTTGTTCTCAGCGGAGCTTACGTAGGTGTAAAAACCTACGTGGCGAAGCAGGATGCCGAAGAGGCAGAAGCCGATAAGGAGGAATCTCAGGAGATTATTTCCATTGCGTCCGATGATGTAAAATCTGTTAAATTTGTAATGGATAAAAAAGAAGTTACTTTTGAGAAAGATGGAGATTCCTGGGTGAAAAGCGATGAGACTGCTTTTCCTGTAGACCAGGATAAAATGGATACTCTGATCAGCTCCCTGAGCTCTGTGAAAGCGGAACGAACACTGGAAGATGTGGAAGACGCTTCTGAGTACGAGCTGGATCAGCCGGAAAATACAATCACAGTGACAATGGAAGATGGAAGTGAAACGGTTATTCGCGTTGGCATGGAGAATGATTCTACCAGCCAGGAATACATTGACCTGGATAAAGATTCCTCCACTGTTTATGTAGTTAGCAATTCCACATTCCAGTCCTTTGAAGGAACCTTGTATGACTTTGCTGAGAGCGAAACTTTCCCAACAGTGGATTCCTCCACAATAAGTAAAGTGTCTGTGGATGGAAAAGATTCTTCCTATAGCATTGAAAAGGATGAAAATAACTTCTGGAACATAACAGAAAACGGCAACACGGAAAAGGCAGATTCTGCAAAAACTACATCCCTGACAAGTGCCGTTTCTGGCATGGCATATGCAAGCTTTGTTAACTACGACTGCTCAGATGAAGAGCTTTCTCAGTATGGTTTGGATAAGCCTTATGCTGAAATTACGGTGGATTATCAGGAAGAAGTCGAGAAAGACTCCGCTGATGAGAAAAATGAGGCTAAAAACGGCTCAGAGGACGCTACAGAGGCACCTGAGAATGCGAACCAGGATGAGAAAAAAGCTGCCGATTCTGAGGAGAGCACGGCGGATGACACAGCAGAAAATGATGATGCAGAAAGTGCGAACGATACAGATACAGACGAAGCTACTGCGGATTCCGAGGGAGATGTAGAAGAGGCTGTAGATGAAGCTGACACAGATTCTGAGGAAGAGGTTGAGACCGAGATGGTTGATCGCGAGCTTGTGATTCAGGTTGGCGATGAGTCATCTGACGGCGGACGATATGTACGCGTAAATGACAGCAATGAAATCTATACAATTTCAGAAGATACGCTGGACACCTTCCTGGGAAAAACAGCTGCCGATTTCTGGGATCTGACAGTAAGTTATCTGTCAGTTAATAACCTGGAAACATTGGATGTAAATTACAAAGGTGATGAGTACACTGTAAATGTTTCACGTGAAACATCTTCGGAAGAAGAGGAAAGCAGTGATGAGGCTGATGTAGATAACAGTACAGATGACAGTGCTGAGGATGCCTCAAGTTCCGCGACTGTAACATTGTCCTATAAATTGAATGGCGCCGAGCTGGACGGTGCTACATTTACCACTTTCTACAATAAACTGATCAACCTGGCTGCACAAAAACGACTTACTGACAAATTTGAGTCAAACGCAGACCCTGAAATGACAGTAGATTTCACAGATGTTGACGGAAATAAAACAACCGTAGAATATTACTCCTACGATACCAATTACTATGCTGCCGTTACAGATAGAAAAACATATCTGATAAACAAAATGACAGCGAAAGAATTATTCCAGGCATTTGAAACTGTTGCAGGGATAGAGGAGAACAGTACAAGTGATACGGATGATAACACTGAAGAAGAGGGAACTGCTGCTTCTAATAGCCTGGCGGAAGACGAAACAGATGCTGCAGAATGATAGACTGCGAAAACGGGTTGGATAAGAAATAAAATAATTTGATGTAGCTGGCTTTTGATGCGGCAAATTTGAAGAACTTCGATGTAAAACTAAGATGCTAGTTTTGCATCGGAGCTCTTTTACTCTTTTGGGTTTCACAAAAAAATAGACATTCTGCGGAAACTTACTTTTGCATCGCGGAATGTGTTTTACTATCATGCATCTTTACTGTTTTTGAATAACTGCGCGTCGCATTCTCGTTACTTCCAGTGATGAGTTAGACGCACAAATTTTTTTACAAAAAACAGAACAAACGTTTACACAAACAGATACATATGATATAATATTTATATGGAAAAGATATATTTGATATAGATATAACAAACTTTCATATGGTAGGGGATATGGCTGTTCTTTGCAGTATCATCTTGTCTGGTGTACAAAATACAGAAAAAGGTTTTAAAAAATGGAATCGATACAGAATGTAAAGAAATGTTACAGGATCTTGCAGAAGAATATAAATTTCAGATCCTGGCAATGGAGGTGATGCCGGACCATATCCATCTGCTTGTTTACATCGAAGGACAAAAGGAAAAAGAAAAAAGCCTGACAGAAGAAATGGTTTGTTGGAGGAAAAGAGATGCAGACAGTATCCAGCTATGGCGTAGAAGCACGAAAACAGAATATCCCGATCCGCCAGACACTGGGACTCTATCGGTCTGCGGTCAGCTATCTGACAGAAATATATGAGCAGGTGTGGGAAGAACTGGAAGAGATCCCGGATGCTAAAAGGCGTTTTAATGCCGCATAGCATCTGGTGCATACTACGAAAAAAACTGCACGTTTTGATTTTGACTTCCGCTTCCCGAAGATGCCATCCTACCTCAGAAGAGCTGCAATCCGGCATGCATTGGGAAGTGTATCTTCTTACAAAACACGGATGGATCTGTGGACAAAGTCAGGGGAAAAAACAGGGATGCCCAAACTGGTGTATGAGAATCATGCCATGCCTGTTTTTTACCGTGGTGTCATGTACAGAGAGGGAGCAGAAGGAAAGGAGGAAGCATATCTGAAACTGTATGATGGCCATGGCTGGAAATGGTTTTGTGTGCGTTTAAACCATACAGATATGGAATATCTTCGTAAGAACTGGTCGGGGAAAAAGGCATCTGCCCCGATACTGGAGAAAAGACACCATAAATATTTCCTGCGTTTTTCCTATACGGAAGAAATAACACTTACAAAAACACCGGTAAAAGAACAGATCATCTGCAGTGTGGATCTGGGGATCAATACCGATGCAGTCTGTACCATTATGCGGGCAGACGGAACTGTCCTGGGAAGAAGATTTATCAATCATACCAGTGAAAAAGACTGGATGTACCGCACGCTGGGACGGATCCGGAAGTTCCAGAGGGAACACGGCTCTGCGCAGTCACGGGGAAGATGGGCATATACGAAAC
>OLRY01002380.1_pt1 | contig 13074 bp, 13 predicted proteins | sample 1672541 | NCBI WGS metagenome assembly OLRY01 (sample SAMEA3136697, study PRJEB25190) | human gut metagenome | biome: human gut; feature: human-associated habitat; material: faeces | place: Austria | collected 2013
GCGGGTACCAAGGTCCAACCTCTTATCATGCAAGCATGAACGAGTCTGGACTTTGTGCCTTGCTGAATTGCAAACAATGATACGGATTGCTCCGTTGTTTCACAACTTCCGCAATCCTGCCAACATTCGAAATCCGCAGATTTATTGCATAAATCGCTACTTTCTCATGTTTGGCGGGTACCAAGGTCCAACCTCTTATCATGCAAGCATGAACGAGTCTGGACTTTGGTACCCTTGTATCATTGTATGCGCAGCGAGGGGAAACTATGACAGGCTATGCCATATTGTTTGCCGTTTTGTATTTATAAATCATCTCTGCGTGATTTTGTTCTTCTGTCTGGATGTGATTTAAGAGTCTTCGGATATTGCTGGCAGAAAAACGGAAAACATCATCATTATAGGTGGATGAAACGAGTTTTTCTGTTGCAATACAGTCGGTACATAAAAATTGGTCATGTTTTTTCTCTTCGGAGTTGTTACCTGCTGCGTAACTTTCGGAAGGCGTGTATCCCTCCATACCACTGCGGGCGGCACTTACATTTGGTACATCACCTTTGAGCACCATGCCTAAGGAGTCAAAATGTTCCTGCTCCTCATCACCAATGCGGTGAAATAAGTTTTTTAGTTCTTCGTCATGGGCAGACTGCTCATAAAAGCGGTATTTGTCAACACATGCTTTCTCCTGTGTCTGTAAATCTTTGATTACGTTGGTTTCCTGTTCTGTTAATTGCATCGTAATTACCTCCATTTCCTCTGTTAGTATGCACAAAGGATGAAAAAATATTCATGACTGATTGTGATATTAAAGGATGAATTTTACCAGTAAAAATAAGAAAAACTGAGTTTGGAATGACGGGTTTGTGACAAATGTTCGCTGCTGGTTCCTTTGGATTTCAGTAATTCCGTAGAAAAACAAAAAAAGTGCCAACGAACCCTTGACACAAACCCTTGTGTAAATCTAGTTGAAAGCATGGAAATAAACAGATATAATAAGATCATACAGTTTCGTTTTGGAATTATACATAGGAAGAGGTGTTCAAATGAAAAATATCATGAGACGGTGGGAAGCAGTGTTAATTTGTATGGCATTATTATTTTCCTTGTTTTCACTTCGTACAGCAGAAGCGAAAGATGAGGAAACACTGAAAACTATTTTTCCGGTCCATGTGATTCATAAGACAGGTGATGATAAAGAAAATTTTGTCATTGTAATTATGGGAGATGGCTACACGGCAGACGAACAGGACAAATTTTTACAGGATGCGAAGCAGAAAGCACAGGGAATGTTAAGATGGTCTCCGTATAAAGAGTATTCTGACCACATAAATATATATGCAGTGCAGGCTGTATCTAACGAGTCCGGAATTAGTGTGTATGGGGGCAAGAATGCAGATACTTATTTTCACGTTAAAGTCTATGGAAAAGCAGCTGGCTTTTCAAATGGTGGGGATGAGAAGGCAAAAGAACTAAGACAAGATTTGGAGCAAAATTATCTGGACAGGGGGGCTAATGTTGCAACTATTCATGTGCTGTGTAATTCAGAGGGCAGTTATGGTGCTTCAGTAAATTCCTTGTTTTCATTTTCCACTAATTCAGAGGACAATGAAGATGGGATGGTTATGGCACATGAAACAGCTCATAGTATTGGTGGATTGGGGGATGAGTACGAGAGATACACGAATAAACCAAATACTTCGGATACCTCGAATCCGGATACGATTAAATGGAGTAAAATGCTTGGATTTCGAGGAATTGGTGTCATAATGGCAGGAACGGAAACGGCATTTGCACCGAGCCGCGAATGTATGATGAGATGGCTGGGACAGCCTTTTTGTGAAGTGTGTAAAATGGAATTGGCAAGGAAGTTAAATAATACGGATTATGTCAGTAAGCCGGCAGAAATTTATGTCAGTAATCCTGAAATTTCAATTCCGCACAGTAAAACGGGAACATTAGACCGGGATAGTGAAAAATATAGAATCAGCGAGAAAAATATAACAAAGGCAAACAATACGGATTTGGAATTTCGCACCGTGGTACAAAATCTGGTAAACAGAGAGCAGCATTTGAAAATGAGCTTTCAGATTATTGGAGCCGATGGTAAAACAGTTAAGTATCAGGAAGAAAAGACTTACACGATTCCGGCACTCAGTAATTCATACAATCCGGATGAGGCAAGAGAATCACTTTCTATTGTGTTTTCGGATGTGTATGGCTTGTCAAATGGTGATAGGCTGGATGGAAAAGTTATCAATGTGGATACGGGAGAAGTGTTTGCAACGGATAAAACGGCGGAGCAGGAATGGAGCAGAGTTAACATTCATTATCAGGTAAAGAATGCAGACGGGACAAGTACCTTGCTTCCTTGTGTAGATACGGCAACTGTGTATGTACCGAAAAATTCTACCTATATACTGCGAAATCCGGAATTGTCTGGATATATTTTGGCTGGAAACAGCCTGAATCAAGATGAATTGAAAGTGACAGAGGCGGATACCGATATTACATATTACTATCAGGTAAAGTCCGATCAGCCGGAGGAAACGCCAACGATGACACCAACAGTTACGCCTAGTGCGGTGCCAACAGCGACACCAACAGTTACGCCTAGTGCGTTGCCAACGGCGACTCCGACAATAACGCCTACTGAAGCACCGACGGTGACACCAACAGTTACGCCTAGCGCGGTGCCAACGGCGACCCCGACAATAACGCCTACCGAAGCGCCGACGGTGACGCCAACAATGGCACCTAGTGCAACTTCAATGCAGCAGAAGAAGGGCTTGAAAAAAAACACAAACATTGTAGTCGAGGTAAAAGTAACAGGCAGCAAAAATACTTCAAATGTCAGCCGTTCTGTCAAAAAAGCAGTTAAAAAGGCATTGAAAAAGGCAGGCAGACAAAGAAAGAATATTACGGTCAGGCTGAAAAGCAAATCAAAGAAAAACATTACTTTGAAGCTTGATAAGTCAACCATCAGGTTTTTGGCTGCAAAAAAAGTAAAAAGTGTGCAATGGGATAGAGGAAAAACAAGAGTTACCATGAGTTTGAAAAAAATAAAAAAAGTAAACAAACGGATGAAGAAAAATGTTTATCTGCAAGTAAAAAAAGGTGTTTTGGTTACTTATTATACTCGTAAATAAAATTAATTGTTTTTTTATAATGTAAATTAGTGTATAATAATTGTTAAGGTGTTTTCGAAAGAATATTACGCATAGGAGATTGTTAAAATGATGCAGTTATCTGAGAAGACAGGTATCAAACAAAACGTTTTACAGGAAATAATTAGGCTGGCGAAGGAAAATGATGTAAAAAAGTTAATTCTTTTTGGTTCGCGTGCCAGGGGAGATTATAAAGAACGAAGTGATATAGATTTGGCGTTTTATGGAGGCAATAGCAGTCAGTTTATTTTAGCGGTGGACGAAGAAACTCCGACGTTGTTACAGTTTGACGTGCTGGATTTGGATAAACCGATTCAGGCAGAATTGCTGGACTCCATAAAACGGGAGGGAATGGTGATATATGAAAAAGTTTGATAATTTGCAGGCTGCCATTCATAATTTAAAGGACATTTATTCTTATCAGGCACCATATGGAAATGTGGAAATGACAGGGATGGTTGGCTTGTATGAGATATGTTTTGAACAAGCATGGAAAGCAATGAAAGAGATTTTAACATATCACGGTTACGCAGAGGGAGCGACAGGTTCTCCGCGTACAGTACTGAAAACGGCATATAAAGCGGGAATGATAGCAGACGAAGAATTATGGTTAAGTGCACTTACATCAAGAAATAATGTTGCACATGCATATAATCAGGCGATTGCATTAGATATTATACGTCAGGCTAAAACAAAATACTACGATATGTTTGTAGAACTAGTTAATGAGATACAGAAAAACTGGTTATAAAATTAAAAATATATTTATGCAGGAGGGATTTAGATGAACGAAAACCACACAATTACATTGCAGGATAAAAAATGGGGAATGCCGGTGCGTGTATTGACGCTGATTACTTTTTTCCTGGGAGCGTTTACGTTGGTGCAGGCAATTCTTTTGTTAAGTGAATACTATAGCAATTATGATGTATCGATGCCGGTTGTCATTTTGTTTTTGCTGATTACGCCATTTGCCTTTGTGGCGGCACTGATGTTTGCTTTTGGTGTGCACAAAATTGCGCAGGGAAATGGAGCAGATAAAAATATTATCCTTGGATTTGCGATGATGCTTTTGTTAGCAGTGGATAATTTAATTTACATACCGATTCATTACCGCGGAGACAATGGGGATCCGTTAAGTTTTATGATATTGGGTGCAATTGAGTTAATCTGTTTGATTATCTTTTTCCTGTATTATCAGAACTGGGGTAATAAGGCGCTGACATTTTGTGCCGGTGTTCTCTTAGTGCTTAGTTTTGGCTTTGAAATGGTTGAAGCTATAAGACTTTTGTGTGCGTCAGATATTACACTTACATTAGATACTTTTTATAATCTAATGAAAAAAGTGCTGAACACGCTGTTAGCAGTTCAGGCACTTCTGTTTGTCTTTGCATTGAACCCATCGGTTCGCGTTAAAGATTGATTTTTTTCATTGCGAGTGCATACTCGGCGATTTCTTTCATACGTTTTTCGTCCATGCGGTGAATGGGAGCTGAAATACTAAATGCGTATTGCGGCTTCTGTTCACCGTGTTTTATACTTGCAGCGATGCATCGCACGCCCAATTCATTTTCTTCATTATCCATAGCATAGCCGCGTTTTCTGGTTTCTTCAATTTCTTGCATAAATTTTGAAAAATCCGTGATAGTATGCTCTGTCAGTGGCGTTTTGTCACTCTTGTCCCAGATACTTTTGATTTCGTCATTTGACATATCGGCAAGCAGGGCTTTTCCGACACCGGAGCAGTAGAGTGGAATTCGTTTGCCGACCATAGACACCAGCCGCACGGAATTTTCGGATTCTTCCTTGGCGATATAAATCGCATGAATCCCATCAATCTGCACGAGATGGACGGTTTCGCCGGTTTTCGCTGCGAGTTCCCGAAGGCTTGGGCGAGCCTCTTCCACAATATCAATTTTTGAGACAAATTGGTTTGCAATATCCCATATTTTAAAACTTAAGCTGTAGCGGGATGTTTGCGTGTCCTGCCGCACATATCCCATGTAAAGAAGTGAATTTAACAGGCGGTGTACGGTTGTTTTGTTTAGGGAAACTTCCCGGCATAAATCCGACAGTCCAATCGGACCGGTCTTTGCAAGTGTTTCCAGAACAAGAAATAATTTATCAGCAACCTGAATTGGATTTTTGGATTCCATAAAAATTCTCCCTTTGTTTCTTTATATTTTACTGCTTTTTTGTTGACAATAAGAAGAAATGCAGTATAATAAAATCATGGTTCACGATGTGAAATACCGTTTCACAATGTGGAACAATAGTAGAATATCATATGATACAAAAAAAGTAAAGATAAAAATGGAGGCTATTATGAACAAGGTTTTAGAAGAAATCAAAAAAATTGGTATTGTTCCGGTTGTTGTACTTGATGACGCAAAGGATGCAGAGCCATTGGCAAAAGCATTGTGCGAGGGCGGACTTCCTTGTGCAGAGGTTACATTCCGTACCGAAGCAGCAGAAGAGTCGATTCACATCATTTCTGAAAAATATCCGGAAATGCTTGTTGGTGCAGGAACAGTTTTGACAACTGAGCAGGTAGACCGTGCAGTTGCTGCCGGTGCTAAATTTATTGTAAGTCCTGGATTTAATCCGAAAGTTGTAAAGTATTGTATCGACCGTGACATTCCGGTTACACCTGGTACACAGACACCAAGTGAGATGGAGCAGGCGATTGAGATGGGACTTGACGTCGTAAAATTCTTCCCTGCTGAGCCGGCAGGCGGTTTGAAGATGATTAAGGCAGTTGCAGCTCCTTATACAATGCTTCAGTTTATGCCAACCGGTGGTATTAATTTGAACAATGTAGAAGAGTACCTTGAGTATGACCGTATTTTAGCATGCGGCGGAAGCTGGATGGTAAAAGGTGATTTGGTAAAAGCCGGTAAATTTGATGAGATTCAGAAAATGACCGCTGATGCAGCCGCATTGGTAAAGAAAATCCGCGGTTAATTATTAAAAAGAATTTTGGAGGATGAATGAAAATGGCAAAGAAAGTAGTTACATTTGGTGAATTGATGTTGAGACTGGCACCGGAAGGATATTATCGTTTTGTACAGGCAGATACACTTGGTGCAACTTTTGGCGGTGGTGAGGCAAACGTTGCAGTTTCCCTTGCAAATTATGGTTTGGATGCAAAGTTTGTTTCAAAACTTCCTACACATGAGATTGGTCAGGCTGCTGTAAATTCTTTGAGAAAATATGGTGTTGACACAACAGATATTGTGCGCGGTGGTGACCGTGTCGGTATTTACTATTTGGAAAAAGGTGCTTCCCAGAGACCATCCAAAGTTATTTATGACCGTGCTGGTTCTTCCATTGCAACAGCTTCCAAATCAGATTTTGACTGGAAGAAAATTTTTGAAGGTGTTTCGTGGTTCCATTTTACCGGAATTACTCCTGCACTGAATGATGAAGTTGCTGAGATTTGTTTAGAGGCTTGTAAAGCTGCAAAAGAAGCAGGTGTTACGATTTCCTGTGATTTGAACTACCGCAATAAATTGTGGAGTAAAGAAAAAGCAGGTAAGGTGATGGCTGAACTTTGCCAGTATGTTGATGTATGTATCGCTAATGAAGAGGATGCCGCAGATGTATTTGGTATTACTTCCAAAGGTACAGATGTTACAACAGGTACAGTAAACCGTGAGGGTTACAAAGATGTTGCCAAACAGTTGGCAGACCGTTTTGGATTTGAGAAAGTTGCAATTACTCTCCGTGAGTCCATTTCTGCAAATGATAATAATTGGTCCGCTATGTTGTATGATGGAAAAGATTATTACTTCAGCAAGAAATATAAAATGCATATCGTTGACCGTGTAGGCGGTGGCGACAGCTTTGGCGGCGGTTTGATTTGTGCCTGCCTGAACGAGTATGGTCCACAGGAAACAATCGAGTTTGCTGTAGCTGCTTCTTGTTTGAAACACTCCATCGAAGGAGATTACAACATGGTTTCCATGGATGAAGTTTTGAAACTGGCTGGTGGCGATGGCTCCGGTCGTGTACAGAGATAATAATTACTTTTTGATTTTCCTATATAATAATGTATAAAGACAAAGGGAGCAGATTTGCTGCTCCCTTTGTCATGTCTATTTTCCTTTTGTGTAATATCCAATTTTGTAATCGGTTGTTTTTCCTTCCTCTGTCGGACTGAGCAGGACATAAAAGGAATTTTCCCCCGTGACCCACATGGATGTCCATTGTTTGGCAATCTGGTAGCGGTCCAAGGTAAGGTAGTAGATGTTATCTGTTTTGAAGTCAGTAACCTTTGTAAAGGCTTTGTCGCCATATTCAGCACGAAATACTCCTTTTTTTGAAACAAGAAGAATTTCATCCTCCCATACACCAAGTGCAAAATGGCAATTTGCATAGGATGCAGTGCCATTATCACAGGCTGCCGAACAATCGAGAGAGTATTTATTCTTTCCGTTGTAATCCTGCACTTCCACGGTGACAAGGTCCTCATTTCCTTGATAGGCAACATAACAGAGAAAATCATTTCCGGTCTGAATTGAGGAAATTGCATTGCCCCGGATACGATTCGGTATTTTTTTAACAACGGTATCCGTAGATTCTGCAAAAACCAATCCCTTTTCCGGGGTGTCGTCGGATAATGAATTTACTAAATAGCGGCCGTCTGAAAGAGGAATAAAGGCTACTGCCAGGTCTTTATTTTTTTCTCCGTTTGGTGAGGCGAGAGCGGATAAATCGATTTCTCTTGCTGTTTTCCCATCTTTTGAAATGTGGAATAACAGTGGATTCAGCTCTTCATACTGCTTTTTATATTTTTCCTGGTTCGCATTATAAATAAGAGGGTTCATGCTTGTTTCCATGATTACGACATAAAGGGATTCATCGGAGGCGTACCAGGAATCATATATGTAGCCGCTTCTGTTTTTCATTGTTTTGTTTAATATGTCACTCCAATTTGTTTCAACCTCTTCAAATGAATTTTCCTTTTTCTCAAACATCATGTAAGAGACAAATTCATAAGAGTTTTTGTTGTATTTGGAGCCAAGCCACACGAGATTTTTCTTTGGATTCAACATAAGTCTGCTGTAATAATAAACATAATTGCTGTCATCCATCTGTGGGCAGTTGATAGCATTCTCTACAAATACATCGGGCGATTTTTGAGAAGGAGCATTGGTAGAGCTCTCTTCCTTTGTAACCGGCGTCGAGCCGACACCGCAGGCACACAGAAAAACTGCGATTACGGTAAAGCATGCGATAAGTTTTGTTGGTTTTTTGAATTTCATAATATGCAAAATCCTTTCTTCAATAATATCAGCGCCAAACGCTGCATTGGTGCAAAGAGGGCGGCTTTTGGCGGCTGCCATTTGCAACAGTAGATGCGAATAAGCTTTTCGTTCTTCAAAAGGCATCTGTTTAATGACTGCTTCATCGCACGAGATTTCCATGTCCTTCTGCATCAGATGCCAGGCAACCCAGCCAAGAGGATTAAACCACAGCAGCGAAAAGGCAAAGAAGGCAATTGGCTTGATACGGAAATCCTGACGGCGGATATGATATTTTTCGTGAGCAAGCAAAAATTTATAAGCGTTGTTTTCTGTGTTTTCCGGTATATAAATGCGTGGTTTGAAAAAGCCAAAGACAAATGGCGTATCAAGTCCCGAATGGATATAGCAGCAGTTTTTTGTTTTTACCGCCGCTTTCAACATTTTTTTATCCCTATAATAAGAATAAAAAAGATGAAAGACACAGACAAAAACCCCGCTAAGCCACAAAATAAATAGAAAGGCGGGAAGTTTATCCGAAAGAGAAAAGTCCCGGATTTCTTCTGGTTGTTTTTCAGGGAGCGAATGTGTCAGAACGGATGGTTCGGTTTGCTGCTTGCTTTGAAACCGTTTTTGCTGCACCGGACTTAGGCGGTATTGGTTCATGGCACCGCCAAAGGAAAGTTCCTGTTTTATTTGGGCGTTCGTGGCATTGGCAGCAGGCAGCAGGTGGTAAATGCCGGTAAAGTTTACCGGACACAATATGCGGAGTACTAAAATGACCCACAGAAAATACATGCCTTTTCTAGGCAGTTTTTTTGCCAGAGGACGGATGGCAAGTAATACTAAAATCGTAATACTGACAAAAAAAGTGCGCTCACCAAGAAAGGTTAAAAATGATGACAAATCCATAAAATTCCTCCCATCTTATTCTTCACAGTGGTCAATAAAATCCTGTAACGCCTGAATCTGTTCTTTATCTAATTTTGTTTTTGTGGCAAAAGCAGTGACAAAATGTGAAATAGAACCGCCGAAACGCTCATTTACGATTTGCTCACTTTCTCTTGCCAAATAATCTTCTTCGGAAACAAGTACAGAAACCATGGCTTGTTTATTTTCAAAAATACCCGCCTGACAGAGATTTCTCAAAACGGTGTAAGTGGTCGGTTTTTTCCATCCGAGTTCTTCGTTGCAGCGAGTTACCAGTTCACCGGAAGGAAGTGGTGCATTTTCCCATACAATGCGGGCAAATGCCAATTCACTCTCCGACATAACATTTCCCTTCATAAATATGTATCCCCCTTTATTATTTGTTGGTTTATAAAATATAAACTAAATTGAGTTTATAACATATAAACCAACTTGTCAAGTGAGAAAAAATTGGGTATACTAAAAGGCAGATAATAAATGGAGGAAAGCAATATGAAGTTTCGATGTGTAGATGAATTTGAGCAGTTATCTTTTGATGACTCGCCGATTGTTTCTTTTCAGATGAGTACGGATGAGGTGACATTTACTTTTGGAGGTGCGACTATAAAAGCCGGAAATTCGCAGAATGGCAGATTTCAGGATATGTATTGTGGGGAAATAACGCTTACACTTTTACAGGCGCAGATGAAGCGTCTTGTAAAAGAGGGTATGAAATATTATGATGCGGATGGAAATCTGCAAAGAGAAATTCCGGATGAAGATGTGCCGGAACCGGCGGTGGAATCGGTAGTATCCCGTTTTGAAAAAGGAACGGTGTTTACGGTTGTTCTCGATGAAATTGATGGCAGAAAAAGTGCCGAGTTTGGCATTGATGTGCCGCAGGAAGAAGACGAAGAGGAAGTTGACACATACTGGTTCTGTGTTGTATTTGAAAAATCGGAAGCATCCTGGGATCGTTACTGCAGTCCGGCAGAAGGAGCAGATTCTTAGACGGTAATCCGATAAAGGCAAAATCGCTCTCTACGGTCTTTGTAAATGGCATCGGAGGCGGCAATTTCGTCCATCCGCTCAAATGTTGTATGACGCTCCAAATAAAAAACAGTGTCATCTTCCGGATAGTAGAGAATGAGTGTGATGGTTCTTGGATATTTTTCAAACGAATCCAAGATACGGTTAATAACAGCGTGAAAAATTTCCAGAGAAAACGGATTAAAAAAGTAAAAAACAGTTTCATTTTTAGAGACAAGATAATCTTCAGCTTTACAATTTACGAAGTGTATCTTGTCTTTGTTTCCGTTATATGTTTTTTTGTTTTCCAGAGCTTTTTCATAATAAACAGGTGAATACTCTACGCCTGTAGAACTAAGAGAGTACCTCTTTTCTATATAAAAATTCAAACGTCCCATGCCGCACCCATAGTCAACGAATACATCTGTTTTTTCCGGTGTGTAAAAAGTAAATAACTCATCCAAAACCTCATAAGGTGTCGGTTCGTAACGATGGCAGTAATAGGTATCTTTGCCGTCGGTTTGTATTTCTTCGGTTTCTATGCATAAATCTTTATCTGTCATTGTATATCCTCATTTCTTATAATCGGTAACGCCGTTAAAACAAATTCTCCTTTTTGAGTATAGCGGATTTTTTTTAATATCACAACATTTCTTTTATAATGTCAAAAAAGTGACATTGTTTTTTCATTTGCCTGACAAATTCTTGCGTTATAGTGAGGGTATCAAATTTAAGGGAGGCTACATACATGAAGAAGAAAACATGGATAAAATGCATTGCCGGCTGTCTTACATTGGCACTTTTCGTTACGATGGTGCCGGTGCAGGCGGCGGCTAACACAGAAAAAGAGGGAGGAGCCGGTACGTCGGGGGCTGCTACCGGAGGTGCTGCTTCGATTGCGACGCCGACCCCAACGGCAACAGCAAGCGCGACTCCGACTGCAACAGCTACAGTGAATCCGGCATTATATGAATTGGATGCGCCGACAGTGACGGCAAGAGGTGGTTCAAACCGAGTTATGCTTTCGTGGAACAAGGTGACAGGAGCGAGTGGTTATTATATTTATTCTCGTAAATCCTCCGAATCCGTATATCAGCAGACGGCAGTTGTGAAAGGGACAGATACAGTTAGTTATTTGATTAAGTCTCTGACACAGAACACGACCTATTATTATCGTGTGGCTGCATACTGCGAGGTGTCTGGAACACAAATTGAAGGTAAATTATCCACAGCGGTTTCTGCTAAGACGGCTGCGGTATCCGCGACATCAAAGGGGGCTAAGAAATACAGCACGAAGGCTGCGTTCACGAAATCACCGGCTTATAAGACATACAAAAAAATGAGAAGTGCCATGAATTATAACAAAAGTTTTGCAATACCGGGCATGAAGACGACAAATGTTGCCGGATTTTCCTGCACAACGATGGTACCTCAGGGATTATGTTTGGCAGGTAGTTATTTCCTCATTACGGCATATGATTACAAAAAAGAGCTGAATTCAGTGGTTTATGTTGTAAGCCGCTCATCGAAATCATATATTACAACCATTGTTTTACCAAGTAAAGCAAAAGTGGGTGGAATTGCCTATGATGGAACGAATGTATGGATTTCTAAAGGAAAGGCGGTTGCCAGCTTCCCATATTCTGTTGTGACAAATGCAGTAAATGCGGGAACTTCTTATACAGAATTGGCAGCATACAAAAGTATTTCAACACTGGATTCAACAGCGTCCTTTATGGGATATTACAACAATGTGTTGTGGATTGGAACATTCCGTCAGGCAACATCGACGATGAAAGGTTACCAGATTAATAATAAGGCAACACTGCCTTCTCTTTCACCGGCTTATACCATGGATGTACCAAGCAAAACTCAGGGAATCACGTTTGACTCAGCAGGTACGATGATTTTGACGAGAAGTTATCGTACGAAAAAGGCGAAAAGCGGTTATATTTCACAACTTCGCACTTATAAACCATCTTTTGCGTCGCCAAAGAGTAATGGAAAGGTTCTCAAAAATACGGCGATGAAAGTGACGACGATGCCACCGATGGTTAAGGGGGCAGCAGTATATGGAACTTACACATATGCCCTATTTTCATCCAGTTATTACAAGAGTTGTAAATACCCGGTTGACCGAGTAATTGCCATGAAAGAAAGTAAACTGGTTGAGTAATGTGTTCTCTTTAAAAAATTAAGAAAGGAACAATCTGTGACAGCAAAGCGAGCACAAGAGCAAGAATCAGCAGCGGGAGGGCTTTGCGTGCGGTGCTGATTTGAATGTTTCTTTTTTGGAAAAATGCATGGCGTCTTGCTAAAAAAAGTACAAAATGAATGAAAAAAGCAATAGCAAACAGACACATAGCAGACGTCTGCTCCTTTTTCAAAAAGAAGCAGATAAGAATCCACTCAAAGGCAAGAATGGCTCCTTGAAAAGGAAACGTCAGCGCATAAGGAATTCCGGCGGTTTTTGAAACAATATTTTTTGGAGCACGTTCTTTTGCCTCTTTGAGGTCTTCTTTCAGCTCGGAAATGCTTTGGTAGCGCTGCTCAGGATTTTTCTCTAAGCACTTACGGATGACGGATTCGTATCGTCCTTCGTAAGTGCATTTTTTGTTTGCCGGTGCGCTGCCTGTAAGCATTCGGTGAAAAATCATGCCAAGCAGAGAAATAATGATGTGACCCCCAAATGTTAGACTTTTTAGGCGTAGCAGTTTGATGGCTGCTAC
>OLRY01002402.1_pt1 | contig 12982 bp, 13 predicted proteins | sample 1672541 | NCBI WGS metagenome assembly OLRY01 (sample SAMEA3136697, study PRJEB25190) | human gut metagenome | biome: human gut; feature: human-associated habitat; material: faeces | place: Austria | collected 2013
GAGGATTATAAACTATGTTAAAAAGTTAAAAGAAAAAAATTATGATGTTATTGTAATTAATGATGGCTCTGATGAAAATTATCATGCTGTTTTTGAAAGGATGGTCTATGATTGTAAAATCATTAATTATCCACATTTTAAAGGAAAAGGCTATGCTTTAAAAAAAGGATATCAGTATGTTAAAGAACACTTAAAGGATAAAAAAGGAATTCTTATTTTAGAAAATGAATATGATTTAAAATTAGTTGATCAAATGAGTCAATCAATTAATGAGGATGCATCTAAATTCTATTTTGTGCATCATCAAGGGAAAAAGATTTTATCTCAATTATTTTCACTTATTTATAATCAAAAATTTATCAATGTCGACAGTGAATTGTTTGGCTTTTCAACATCTTATTTAGATGAAATGCTAGAAGTTGATGAAAACTGTTATGAAGTACAAGCTCTAATAGATCAAGTACAAAATCAACATGATATAGAAGAAATCAAGGTTAAAAAATTATCACAAGAAGCTTTTCATCCAAAAAATAAAACTTTTCAAATTATTTATGTTATCTTCTTACATCTTATTCGCTTTGTATCTTCCTCTATTATTAGTTCTATAATAGATGTTTTATTAGCGTGGATTTTATTAGATGTTTTAAAAATATGGATGACAAGTGATTTTTGGCGTATTGCTCTAGCAAGTCTTATCGCTAGAGTTATTTCTACAATTGTTAATTATGTAGTTAATAAAAAATATGTTTTTAAAGGAAAAACAAACAATAGACAGACAGCTATTCGTTTTTTGATTCTAACAGTTATTATTACAATTTTATCTACTTTATTTGTTTATGTGGCATCGATTTTTAATATCATGTCAGAAAAACTTGCGAAACCAGTAGGGGATTTACTGTTATTTTTACTTAGTTATAGTGCACAAACAAAGTGGGTATTTCATAAAGAATAATAGGATAAATCAATGATTTATCCTATTTAAAAAAAATTTTTTAAATAAAAAATGTTGATAAAATCAAAGAAAATTAAAAAAATAAATAAATTTGAACTTCAAAGTATTTACATTTTATGTTCTTCGTGTATAATACAAACCGTATTCAAGGAGGAAAGTAAAATGGATTTTGAAAAAGTAAAAGAGATCATTGTTGATTCATTAAGTTGTGATGAAAGTCAAGTTACAATGGAAGCAAATTTAAAAGATGATTTAGAAGCTGATTCTTTAGATGCTGTTGAATTAATTATGCAAATTGAAGAAGAATTTGAAGTAGAAATTCCAGATGAAGTTGCTTCTAACATGAAAACTGTTAAAGATATCGTAGATTATATTGAAGCAAACAAATAGTAAAGAGGTGTCGCTGAGGCGACTATATATTTTATAATAAGCTTTGAAATTCAAAGCTTATTATTTTACTATATGCTTTGAACTTCAAACAAAGGAGAATGCTATGAAATTAGATTTCATTAAACAAATTATGAGTGAGTTTGATCAATCAAATGTCACTAAAATGAAAGTAGAAATAGATGATTTAAAAATAGAATTAGAAAAAGAAAGTGAAAAAGTTGAATATGTAAAACCATTAGAAAAAGAAAATAAAATGGTTGCATACCAAAGAGTCTACAGGTACACCTGTAAAATCACCAATTGTAGGTGTTTTCTATGGTGCAAGTTCACCTGAAAGTGATCCGTATGTTACTGTTGGAAAGACAGTTAAAAAAGGAGATATTATTTGTATTATTGAAGCAATGAAGGTGATGAATGAAATTAAGGCACCATGTGATGGAACGGTTACATCAATTCTTGTAGAAAATGAAGCGCTTGTAGAATATGATCAAGCTTTAATGGTTATTGAAGAAAATGTTTAAAAAGATATTGATTGCTAATCGCGGTGAAATAGCCGTTAGAATTATTCGTTGTTGTAAAGAAATGGGAATTGAAGCCGTTGCTGTTTATTCTTCAGCAGATGCCACTTCTTTACATGTTCAATTAGCAGATGAAGCTTACTGTATTGGACCTGCTAAAAGTAGTGAGAGTTATTTAAATATGGAAAATATTTTATCAGTAGCTACTTTATCAGGGTGTGATGCAATTCATCCTGGATTTGGTTATTTATCTGAAAATTCGACGTTTGCCAGACTTGTTGAAAAATGTGGTATGACTTTTATTGGTCCAAGTGGTGATGTGATTGATCAAATGGGGAATAAAAGCGTTGCTCGACAAATGATGATTGAAGCAGGAGTTCCAGTTGTTCCAGGAAGTGATGGCAGTATTGAATCTGTCAGTCAAGGAAAAGAAATTGCTAGAAAGATTGGTTATCCGGTTTTAATTAAAGCTTCTGCCGGTGGTGGTGGAAGAGGTATGAGAAAATGTTTTAAGGAAGAAGATTTTGAAAATGCTTATTTAACAGCTAAAGCGGAGGCAAAGGCTTGTTTTGGTGATGATGATATGTATATGGAAAAATTGATTTTAAATCCTAAACATATTGAATTTCAAATTTTAGCTGATCATTTTGGTAATGTTATTCATTTAGGAGAAAGAGATTGTTCAATTCAAAGAAGAAACCAAAAGATGATGGAAGAATCTCCAAGTAAAGCTTTAAGTCAAGAACTTCGAGAAAAGATGGGAAATGATGCTATCAAAGCAGCTAAAAAAGTAGGATATGTTAATGCAGGAACGATTGAATTTGTTTTAGCACCGGATGGAAAATATTATTTTATTGAGATGAATACGCGTATTCAAGTTGAACATCCAGTAACAGAGATGGTAACGGGGGTTGATTTGGTTCGTGAACAAATTAGAATCGCTGCACATTTAAAATTGAATTATAAACAAAGTGATATTGAATTAAAGGGACATGCCCTTGAATGTCGTATCAATGCTGAAAATCCTCAAGAAGGTTTTAGACCTTCACCAGGGATTGTTAGTAGTTTACATATTCCAGGAGGTTTTGGGGTACGTATTGATACAACTTTATATCAAGGTTATCAAGTGTCTTCTCATTATGATTCAATGATTGCTAAGGTAATCGTTCATGGAAGAAATCGTATTGAAGCAATTCGTAAAATGCGTAGGGTCTTAAGTGAATTAGTGATTGATGGTATTGATACGAATCAAGAATTACAGTATTTGATTTTACATGAAAGTGATTATGTCAAAGGAAATTTTGATACAAGTTTTATTGAAAAACATTTAGATGAGTTGGTGAATGAAAGATGATGGAACAGTTATTTAAGGAAAGAAAAGAAAAACTTCATTTATTTAAGTCATTAAGAAAAAAAAGAGAAAATGAAAGAAAAGAAGTTCCTGAAGGACTTTATACAAAATGTCCAAAGTGTAAAGAATTGATTCTTACAAGTAAACTTAAAAAAAATATGTCAGTTTGTCCTCACTGTGGAAATCATTTAAAGATTACTGCTTATGAAAGATTAGAAATGATTTATGATCAAGGGAAATATAAAGAACTCTATAAAAGTACACAAAGAGTAAATCCTTTAGAATTTCCCGGATACGATGAAAAATTAGAAATTCTACAACAAAAAACAGGTTTAAATGAAGCTGTTGTTGTAGCAAGTGGAAAAATAAATGGGACAAAGGTGATTACTTGTGTGATGGATTCACGTTTTTTAATGGGTAGTATGTCTTCTATTGTAGGTGATAAAATCACGAAAGCTATTGAACATGCAACCAAAAGAAAGTATCCACTCATTATTTTTACAGCTTCAGGAGGCGCTAGAATGCAGGAAGGAATTTATTCCTTAATGCAAATGACAAAAACCTCCGCAGCTCTTGCTAGACATCATCAAGCAGGTTTACTTTATATTTCCTATATTACCCACCCAACAACAGGAGGAGTAACAGCTTCATTTGCAAGCTTAGGAGATATTATTATTGGTGAACCTCAAGCATTGATTGGATTTGCAGGAAGACGTGTCATTGAAAGTACGCTTAAACAAAAATTACCGGAAAACTTTCAAACAACAGAATTTATGGAAGAACAAGGATTTGTTGATTTAATTGTGAAACGTCAAGAAATGCGTTCAACACTTATTAGAATTTTAAAAATGCATGGTAAGGGGGCATAAAGATGTCTTTAAGTCAAGTAGAAAAAGAAATTGAAAAGTTACAAAAAGAACTTCTTGATTGCAATCAAGAAAGAAAAAAAGAAATCGAAAGTCAAATCAAAAAACAAGAAGAATATTATCAACATCTTTCACCTTATGATCATGTTTATCTTGCTAGAAAAAGTACACGACCAAATATTAAAGATTATATCAATCATCTCTTTGATGATTTTATTGAATTACATGGAGATCGTTTAGCAAAAGATGATGGTTCAATTGTTGGAGGTATTGGTTTATTTAATCAACAACCTGTAACAATTATTGGTCATTTAAAAGGAAAAACTTTAGAAGATAATTTAAAATGTAATTTTGGAATGTCTTCACCAGAAGGCTATCGAAAGGCAATGCGCTTAATGAAACAGGCAGAAAAATTTAAACGTCCTATTATTGCTTTTGTCGATACTCCAGGAGCTTATCCAGGAATGGAAGCAGAAATGCATGGAATTGGAGAAGCAATTGCTCGAAATCTTTTAGAAATGTCTCTTTTAAAAGTTCCTATTATTACTATTGTTATTGGTGAGGGAGGTTCTGGAGGAGCTTTGGCTTTAAGTGTGAGTGATCGCTTAGTCATGTTAGAAAATAGTGTTTATTCGATTTTATCTCCTGAAGGATTTGCTTCTATTTTATGGAAAGATCAAGAAGGAAAGCGTGTTGCAGAGGCTGCAAGCTTAATGAAATTAACAGCTAAGGATCTTTATGAGCGTCATATTATTGATCATATCATAGATGAAGATTTAAAAGGGGCTACTGTTGAAAGTTATGAAGTTTATCGACAAATAAAAGAATATTTAAATACAAATCTTAAAGAATTACAAAAGTTATCAACATCTCAATTGATTAATAAACGTTATGAAAAATATAGAAAGATAGGACAAGTATTTTAAAGGAGAAAAAGATGAATGGAATTGAAATTGTTTCTACAGGTTATGCCAAAATTGAAAAGACTTTAGATAATCAACAACTTGAACAAATGGTAGAAACATCTAATGAATGGATCGTTTCACGAACGGGTATTTTAAAAAGACATCTTTCAGATAAATCAAGTGCCTTTCTAGCTATTGAAGCTGCTAAAAAAGCAACTCAAAATCAAGATTTAAGTCAACTTGCTTTAATTATTGTAGCTACGATGACACCAGAAAATAATACGCCAAGTAATGCCTGTCTTGTACAAAAAGCTTTAGGTTTAAATCATCAATCAATGATGTGTTTTGATATTAATGTTGCTTGTAGTGGTTATGTTTACGCTTTAAAAGTTGCTCAAAGCTTGTTAGAAGAAAATCAATATGGACTTGTTATTGGAAGTGAACAATTAAGCTCTATTGTAGATTATCAAGATCGTAATACGTGTATTTTATTTGGAGATGGTGCAGCTGCTACGCTGATTAAAAAAAGTCAAAAGCTTTTTTATAGTTATTTAGATAGTGACGGAAATGAAGAAGTACTATTTTCTAAAAGAAATGATTATTTAAAAATGAAAGGTCAAGATGTTTTTAAATTTGCTATTAAAGCAATTCCTTTAAGTATTGATCATGTCTTAAACCAAGCAAAAATGACATTAAATGATATTGATTACGTGATTTGTCATCAAGCAAATGAAAGAATTATTAAACATGTTTATAAAAAATATCAATGTTCAAGTGAAAAGTTTTATATGAACTTACAAGAATATGGAAACACCTCAGCAGCGAGTATTCCATTAGCTTTAGCGAAGATGAATGAACAAGGATTACTTCAAAAAGGAATGAAAATCATTCTCGTTGGCTTTGGTGGAGGACTTACTTGGGGTGCAATTTTAATGGAATGGTAAGGAGAACAAAATGAAATTAAATGAGTTATTAAATATTAAATATCCTATTATCAAGGAGGGATGGCCAATATTGCTACCGGTGCCTTTGCTGCGAGTGTTTCTAATGCAGGAGGTTTGGGTTTGATTGGAGCTGGAGGAATGACTGCTAAAATGTTAAAAGCAGAAATTCAAGCATGTAAAAAATTAACAAATCAACCTTTTGGTGTCAATATTATGTTACTCAATCCAGATGCCAAAGAAATGGCACAAATCGTTATTGATGAACATGTCCCAGTTGTGACAACTGGTGCTGGAAATCCAGGTGTATATATAAAAATGTGGAAAGAAGCAGGAATTAAAGTTTTACCTGTTGTTCCTAGTGTGGCTCTTGCTAAAAGATTAGAACGTGCAGGTGTGGATGGTTTAATTGTTGAAGGTTGTGAAGCAGGAGGACATATTGGTGAGGCAACGACTATGGCGCTTGTTCCTCAAGTTGTAAGTAATGTTTCTATTCCTGTTATTGCTGCAGGAGGGATTGCCAGTGGCAAGCAAATGTTAGCAGCTTATGCCTTAGGTGCTTGTGGTGTACAAATTGGAACAGTTTTACTCGCAAGTAAAGAATGTCCAATTCATGAAAATTATAAACAAGCAATTTTAAAGGCAAAAGATACTTCGACAACTGTTACAGGAAGAATTAATGGAACACCAGTAAGAATCTTAAAAAATAAAATGGCAAAAGCTTATATTCAAAAAGAAAAAGCAGGAGCAGATATGATGGAACTTGAAAAATATACTTTAGGTTCATTAAAAAAAGCTGTTTTTGAGGGAAATGTTGATGAAGGTTCTTTGATGGCAGGACAAGTTGCAGGAATGATTCATGAAATTAAACCCGTTAAACAAATTTTAGAAGAAATGATGAGTGAGTTACAAGAAACTTATTCAAATTTGGAGATTTAAAATGTTAGAAATCAATCAAAAAAGCTTAACTGTTCCTTTAATTCAAGGAGGAATGGGAGTTGGTGTTTCTCTAGGAAGTTTGGCAGGGCATGTTGCTAAGTGTGGGGCGATGGGAGTTATTTCTACAGCGCATCCAGGATACAAGGAAGATGATTTTGAAAGTAATCATCGTCAAGCCAATATTCGTGCTTTAAAAAAAGAAATTTTAAAAGCACAAAAGTTTTCTCAAGGAAAAGGTTTAGTAGCCATCAATGCGATGGTTGCTTTAAAAGATTATGATGAATTGATCAATGCAGCATTAGAGAGTAAAGTTGATGCTATTATTTCAGGAGCTGGACTTCCTTTACGTTTACCAGAATTGGTAAAAGATCATGATGTTTTAATTGCTCCAATTGTTTCAAGTGGTAAAGCCTGTAAGGTAATCATAAAACATTGGCTCAAAAAATATCAACGTACACCAGATTTTATTGTTATTGAAGGAAGTCAAGCAGGTGGACATTTAGGGTTTAAAAAAGAAGATTTAGAAAATCAAACATGTCAAAGTTTAGAAGAAATTTTTAAAGATGTTGAAGAAATTGTAGAAAATAATAAATTGAACATTCCTATTTTTGTAGCAGGAGGAATCAGTCAAAGAAGTGATGTTAAGCATTTCTTTGATCTAGGTGTCGATGGTATTCAAGTAGCAACACGCTTTATTACAACTTATGAATGTGATGCTTCTATCAAATATAAAGAAGCCTTCTTAAAAGCTAGAAAGGAAGATATTGGTTTTGTTTCTTCTCCTGTTGGAATGCCAGGAAGAGCAATGCAAAATAGTTTTGTTAAAAAAACCAAGAAAGAAAAAATACCTGTTAAAAAATGTTATCAATGTTTAATTCCTTGTGATGTTAAAAATACACCTTATTGTATTTCAAGAGCTTTAATAGAAGCAGTTAAAGGAAATTTAGAGGATGGTCTTATTTTTACAGGAGCTCATGGTTATAGGCAAGATCATTTGATGCATGTTGATGAAGTGATTCATGAATTAATGGAGGATGACAAATGAAATTAGGAATTATTTATGCTGGTCAAGGAAGTCAAGTTGTGGGAATGGGAAAATCATTTTATCCTCGTGAAATCTTTGATCAAAATGAAGATTTAAAGGAATTATGTTTTAATGGACCACTTGAAAAACTATCTTATACACCATATACCCAACCATGTATGGTGATGGTTGCAACAATCATTACAGATTTATTAAAAGAACATGGAATTGTGCCTGATTATACAGCAGGTCTTTCTTTAGGGGAATATTCAGCATTATATTGTGCAGGTGTTTTTAAAAGACAACAAGTGATTGATCTTGCGCGTTTTAGAGGAAAAGTCATGCAAGAAGCAGTATCAGAAATTGAAAGTGAAATGATTGCCGTTTTAGGAATGAAGGAAGAACTTTTACAAGATTTGTGTCATCAAGCAAGTTCATTAGGGGTTGTTTCTATTTCTAATTATAATTGTCCTGGTCAACTTGTTGTTGCTGGTGAAAAGAAGGCTGTGGAAAAAGTTAAAGAATTAGCTTTAGAAAATAAAGCGAGAAGAGTGATTGCTTTAAATACGAGTGGACCTTTTCATACGTCTTTATTAAAAGAAGCGTCACTTGCTTTAAAAGAAAGATTTAAAAAAGAAACTTTTCATGAAATGAAAATACCTGTTATTTTTAATACTTTAGGTCATGAAATCGAATATCAATCAATACCAGAAATTTTAGAAAAGCAAGTGATGTCACCTGTTTACTTTGAAAAAAGTATTCGCTATATGATAGATCAAGGTGTTGATACGATCATTGAAGTAGGACCAGGAAAGGTATTAAGTGGTTTTGTTAGAAAGATAGATCGAAGTATTCAGCTTTATCAAATAGAAGATATGGAATCATTGAAAAAAACAGTGAAAGCTTTGAAGGGAGAATAAAATGAGATTAGAAAATAAAATTGCTCTTGTTACAGGTGGAGGACAAGGTATTGGTAAAGAAATTGCTAAAACATTAGCTTTAAATGGTGCTTTTGTTTTAATTAATTATATAGATTTAGGGAATAATCAAGAAATTGCTCAAATGACAAAAAATGAAATTGAAAGTCTTGGAGGAAAATGTGAAATCTTACCTGCAAATGTAGCAAGTTATGATGAAACATTAGAGATGTTTAAAACAATTAAAAATGAATATGGAAGATTGGATATTTTAATTAATAATGCAGGAATTACAAAAGATGGCTTAATGTTACGCATGAAAGAAAATGATTTTGATGCAGTTATTGATGTCAATTTAAAAGGAACATGGAATTGTATGAAACATGCGACAAAATTAATGATGAAACAAAAATATGGACGTATTGTTTCTATGTCATCTGTTGTAGGCGTTATGGGAAATGCTGGACAAGTCAATTATGCTGCTAGTAAATCAGGAATTATTGGAATGACAATGTCTCTTGCTAGAGAGGTTGGAAGTCGTGGTATTACTGTTAATGCAGTAGCACCAGGTTTTATTCAAACAGCAATGACAGATGTTTTAAGTGATGATATTAAAGAACAAATGAAAAGTCAAATTCCTTTAGGAGAATTTGGAAGTGTTCAAGATATTGCAAATGCAGTTGTTTTTCTAGCAAGTGATGAAGCAAAGTACATTACTGGACAAACATTGCATGTTGATGGCGGCATGGCTATGTAAAGGAGAAGCATATGAAAAGAAGAGTTGTCGTAACAGGAATAGGTGCTTTAACACCTATTGGAAATAATGTAAATGATACATGGAAGGGTATTTTAAATCATCAATGTGGGATTGATTTGATTCAATCATTTGATACTTCAAATATGAAGGTAAAAGTAGCAGGTGAATTAAAGAACTTTGAAGCTACTGAATATTTAGATAAAAAAGATGTTCGTAAAATGGATAAATTTATTCAATATGGACTGATTGCAGCTAAAGAAGCTATCAAAGATTCTAAATTAGAGATAGATTCTATAAATCATGATCGTTTTGGGGTAGTAGTATCAAGTGGTATTGGAGGATTAGGATCTATTGAAGAAAATCATCAACGTGGTTTAAAGAAAGGATTTGATCGTGTTTCTCCATACTTTATTCCTATGACCATTGTTAATTTAGCAGCTGGTCAAATTGCCATTGCCTTTAAAGCACAAGGACTTGCTACATGTCCTGTAACAGCTTGTGCGGGAGGAACAAATGCTATTGGTGATGCCTTTAGAAATATTCGTGATGGTTATTTAGATGTAACCATTGCTGGAGGTTGCGAAGCAAGCATTACACCTCTTGGTATCGGTGGTTTTACATCAATGAAAGCTTTAAGTGAATCACATGATCCCAAACGTGCCTCCATTCCTTTTGATAAAGAAAGAAATGGTTTTGTCATGGGCGAAGGAGCAGGAATGCTTGTTTTAGAAGAACTTGAACATGCTAAAGCAAGAGGGGCACATATTTATTGTGAAATGGTAGGTTATGGTGTTAGTTGTGATGCTTATCATATGACAGCTCCAGCTCCTGAAGGTATTGGAGGTGCTAAAGCCATGATCAATGCACTTCAAGATGCTTCTCTTGAAGCTAATCAAATTGATTATATTAATGCTCATGGAACATCAACACCGATGAATGATAAGTTAGAAACGGCTGCAATCAAAAAAGCTTTTAAAAATCATGCTCATAAAGTAGCTGTATCTTCAACAAAAGGAAATACAGGTCATTGTTTAGGAGCTGCTGGTGGAATTGAAGGTGTTTTATGTGTTAAAGCATTAGAAGATAACTTTATTCCAGCAACTATTAATTATCAAAATTTTGATGAAGAATGCGATTTAGATATTGTTGCAAATCATGGAAGAAAACAAGTATTAAATTATGTAATGTCAAATTCATTAGGTTTTGGAGGGCATAATGCCTCAATTATTTTTAAGAAATATGGAGAAGAGTAATGGAACTTAATAGTAATCAAATACAAGAAATCAATCCTCATCGTTATCCTTTTGCTTTAGTAGATCGAATTACAGATTATAAACCAGGTGAGTATGCTAAAGGAATCAAATGTGTCAGTGTTAATGAAATGCATTTTTGTGGACATTTTCCAAGTCATCATGTCATGCCAGGAGTTTTGATTGTTGAAGCTTTGGCACAAGTAGGATGTATTGCTATTTTATCAAAAGAAGAAAATAAAGGAAAAATTGCTTTTTTTGGTGGTATTAAAAATTGTCGTTTTAAAGGACAAGTAACACCAGGGGATGTTTTAGAAATGGAATGTGTTCTTACTAAACAAAAAGGACCCGTAGGAATTGGTGAAGCTATTGCAAAAGTAAATGGTAAAGTTGTTTGCAAAGCTGAACTTACATTTGCAATTCAATAATCTTGAATTGCAATTTTTTTTATTTTATCATGATAAAGAGGTGAAACTATGAAACTGATAGAGCTAGAAGAAGTTGATTCAACAAATGATTATTTAAAAAGGGAATATCAAAATTTACCTATGCAAACATGTGTCACTGCCAAATATCAAACAAAAGGTAGAGGTAGAAATGGTCATGTTTGGGAAAGTCATGCAAATGAGAATTTGATTATGAGTTTTTTATTTAAAGATTTTCATAAAATAGAAGATGCTTGGAAAATGACACAATTAGCAACATGTAGTGTTGTTGGTTTACTTGATCGTTATCGTATTAAAGCAACGATTAAATGGCCGAATGACATTTATGTCGATGGAAAAAAGATTTGTGGTATTTTAGTAGAAACAATTTTAGATCCTGATTTAAAAGGAGTCATTGTAGGAATAGGATTGAATGTTAATAATGAAGATTTTCAATCAATGAAACAAATTACTCATAAAGAGTATAAAATATCTAAACTTGCTATTGGACTGAAAACATTTATGTTGATTTATTATAATTTATATCAAACAAATCAGTTTCATAAGGTTTTAGAATACGCTAATAGTATTTCTTATTTAAAAGATCAATGGGTAGAATATGGTGATTATGGAGAAGTTTGTTTTCAAAAGCTATTAGATGATGGTTCTGTTTTATTTGTTGATCGACAAGGAAAAACATATAAACAGGTAATTAATGAAATATCTTTACATAATAAATAAAAGTGCAGGCTTAAGCTTGCACTTTTACAATATAACAGTATTTCATGTAAAAGGATATGCCATATCCTTTTACATGAAGATATCCCTCATTGATAATTTCTTCTTCATATTTATTATCAATGATTTGTTGGGCTCCTTCACTGGAATCCTTAATTAAATCCTTAACACTCTTAGAATGTTTACATTCTAAGATAAGCGCCGTTTGAAAGATTTGTTTAGGGAGAATACATAAATCAAATCTTCCATGCATGGCTTCTCTATTTGACTTGATTTTTTTACCACTGAAGAGTCCTACTAGAAATCCATGATAGAAAGATTCTTGGTTATCAAAATAACTGATACTTCTTGATAAGATATCCCCTAGTATTTCATTAGCTTGATCAACATCTTCTCTAACAAGACATTGATAGAGATCTTCTTTTCTTACAAAAGTATAATCTTCAAAATAACTCATAAAAGATTGCTTATAGATTTCATAGACTTCTTTATTTGGAATAATCAGTTTATATTTGTTTTCTCCTAAATCTTCAGCAACTCTTAAATAGCCTGTAAGAAGTAGAAAACTATAGATATTATTGATATTATCCATTTCTCGATAAGTAAGTTCTGGTTTGATGTATTTTTCTAAGGATTTGCCTTGAATCAATTGTTCAAATTCTTCATGGAGTTCATCACTACCATTTTGGATATAATTGACTACAAGATCATTACCACTGGTATTTGCCCAAAAGGAAACAGGCTTAAAAGATTGATCCTGTATTTTATTTTTAACATACATCAATGTACTCCAAGGATTATAAATTTCTGTATTTCCAAATAGATAGCCATCATACCATTCTTTGACTTCATCCATATAAGATGATAATTGATAATCTTCTAATAACTGTTTGACTTCATTTTCATTAAAGCCAAAATATTCTTCATTCATTTCATCTAATAATGAATAAGTTTTAAAGTTGTTTAAACCAGTAAAGATACTTTCTTTAGATATTCTAAGACATCCTGT
>OLRY01002411.1_pt1 | contig 12949 bp, 8 predicted proteins | sample 1672541 | NCBI WGS metagenome assembly OLRY01 (sample SAMEA3136697, study PRJEB25190) | human gut metagenome | biome: human gut; feature: human-associated habitat; material: faeces | place: Austria | collected 2013
TGTTCACTTGAACTGCTATGATTATACATTGCCGCACTTCTTTTCCGCTATCAAATAATTAACCTGTATTTTCCTTTTTTTGTTTTCTTTTTTCATCCCTGAAAATTCTATTTGTAAAAATTTGATATATTTTTACAATATTGACCATTCGCCTTCCAAATGTTGATATATTTATATTTTTTATATATAATACACTTAATTTTATTATTCAAAAAGGAGTATATCATGCAATATTTACATACATTTTCCACAAAAAAGCTATTGATTCTTGTTATGACTCTGCTTCTGGCATTTATTACTGTCTTACTTTCCCTATGCTACTATGTGTTTTTCCGCCAGGAAATTCTTACACAGCTCAGCAACAACTACACGGATCAGCTTCAGCTCTTTTCCCAGCAGTTTGATTCCATTACCGGCGGAGCAAAAACGATCGCCCAGCTGCTATATCAGGATGAAAGTATTACCGGAACACTCCTCAGCAGTGTCAACGATGTACGGAATAATTTTGCCATAAAAGGAAAGCTCGACGAACTCTATTCCAAATATGACCATGCTTTTCAGCAGGCACGTCTTTCCTTTGAAATTGTCTGTTTTAGTGAAAATGGGTTTTCTTACTCTACGGAAAATCTCTCTGATGAAGAAATCCGCCGCTTCAGCTCTTACGCATGGTTTACAAAACAAAAGGCTCTCAATGTGCGTGATTACACTATAAGCAATTTTGCAAATCCTTCCGCTAAAACAGATTCCGGTTTTTCCGGGTTTGCTGTCGTGAAAAATATATATAATACTAATGAAAGCTATGCCGGTTCTATCATCGTATATGTGCCGGAAATAGTGCTTCGTTCTGTCTATGAAGAGTTTTCTTCAGAAGAAAATCTGTTTTTTCTGTTGAATGAAAATTCCGTAGTAATTTCTTCTAATGATCCGGAATCTATCGGAACGACACTTGGCTATCTCCCTGACTACCGTTTTGTCCGCGGAAATATCAGCTATTCCACCCACACCAATCCGAAAGGAATTCATTGTTTCAGTGTAAAATATTTTTCCTCCTTCACCGGATGGACTGTTTATGAACAGCTTCCGCTGTCTGCCGTACTGGCTCCCCTGCACCGTATCGTCCTCCGTATTACCGGAATTACGTTTGCCTGTTTTGCAGTGATCCTGCTGATCATTATTGTAACTGCTTCCTATATATCCAGACCGCTAAACAAAATTATTCTGGAAATGGAAAGCTCCATTGACAATCATTTTGCCAGAATCCACATTGAAACACACATTCATGAGGTTGCAAGTATCGCAGACTGCTACAATCATTTAAGCAGCCGGATTACCGGTCTGCTGCAGGATATCCGCGCCTCTGAAAAAAAGGCTGCCGATGATCACTTTCGTTTTCTAAAGGCACAGATTAATCCCCATTTTTTATACAATACACTCTTTTCCATAAAGTGTATGATCTCAATGAATGAAAACCAGAAAGCCAGTCAGATGATCATGCTGCTGATCGCGCTTTTGAAGGATGCTGTCGGCTCCAACCAGACGGAACATGCTCTTCTTGATGAAACAGCTATTCTTTCACAATATGTAAAATTGCAGAATCTACGTTATAACAACAATGTCCGGCTGCAGATCGATCTTCCTGAAGCTATGGCGGAACTTTCTATTCCACGTTTCCTTATGCAGCCCCTTGTGGAAAACGTTTTTCTGCATGCCATACCTATATCCGATACTTCTGTGAATCTGATGATACGTTTTCGTGAAACGGCGCATAATATTTATGCCGAAGTATGCGATACAGGCGTCGGCTTTTCCCCGGAAGCCTTTCATCGTATTCTGGAAAATACCTGCTCCTCTGCTTCCTCACATATCGGTCTGTGTAATATCCAGGATCAGATACACACGCTTTACGGTCTCTCCTATGGACTATCCCTGGAAGAAGATCCACATTACAGTACCGTTATCCGTATTACCATTCCCAGACACTATGGAGGTGAATATCATGTTTCGAATTTTAGTAGTTGATGATGAATATCCGATTCGTGAAGGACTGATCCACATGATCACTGCGGAACATCCCGACTTTGAAATTGACAGTGCTAAAAATGGTCTTGAAGCACTTGAAAAAATGGAAACATCCGCATTCAACCTGCTAATTACCGACATCAGTATGCCGCACATGGACGGACTGGAGCTTCTGGAAGAAATGCGTGCCAAAAATATATCTGCAGGCGTCATCGTACTCAGCAGCTATGACGACTACTCCTATGTACGCAATGCTTTTAAAAATGATGCCGTTGATTACCTTCTGAAAACCGAGATTGATTCTGGCAAGCTGTTGGAAGCTATTGATAATTTCCGCCTGAAAAAAAATTCTGCCTCCGATCTGCACAATTTATGCCAGAAACTGCCGAACGCACTTTCTTCCAATGTTTATACACCTGCGGATTTCTGTTCCCTGTTATCCTCTTATGGAGATTTTGTGCCGCAAAACAGCTATTATTGTTTTCTGTTAAAAGTATCTCCGGAAAAAAACGCAAAAGGATCCGCACCGTTTCTTCCTCTTGTAGACTATGCAAAAGCAAAATTTTGTCTGGCGATTGCAGAATATCTTTATCTTGGATGTGTAGAAATCCGCCAGCCAAGCCTGCTGATACAGCTGCAGAGACAGGCCGCATACAACCGGCAGATGCAAAAATATAATGCGTCTTTACTGTTCCTTTACTCCGATATACACGCTGACCCTATGCTGCTTTTAGATGACCTGCGTCTGCTCTACCGCTGTCGCGGTCTGGATTTCTATGGCATCGCTGCTCGCCGCGCAGAGCACTATCCTGCCACGCAGGATGCGCAGTTAAAAGAATATTCTCTTGATATCATAACTTCGCTCCAGACAGGAAAGTTTGATCTTGCGCACACACAAATTCATACCCTTTTTGATTTCGTATCCAGCACTTTTTATCCGGATATCGCAAATTTGAAAACAATATGCCAGAATTTTTGTGAGACAGCCTATTCCCATACAGTTCCGCTTGACAGGAATGCCTATTATCAATATACACAGGAAATATCCGCACAATTTCAGTCTGCTGAAAACGCTGCTTCCCTTCAGCGGCTTCTGACGGATGCCCTGGAACAATTGCAGCGACGTTCCAATTCCTGTACCTGCTACTCCCAAAGAATTGCGCAGGCTGTCTCTATTATAGAGGCACACTACATGGACGAGATCAGTCTGTCCGGCGTCGCCCAGATGCTCTATATCAGTCCTGAATACCTGTCCCGCAGCTTCAAAAAGGAAGTCGGCAGTAATTTTAACGCTTACTTAAACAATGTCCGCCTGGAGCACGCCCTGGAGCTCTTAAAAGAACCCTCCTCCCGCATATCGGAAGTGGCTGAAAAAACCGGTTTCCAGACACCCGCCTATTTCTCGAAGTGCTTTAAAACAGCCTTTGGTATCTCCCCACAGGAATGGAAAATGAAAAATATGCAATAAAAATCTGCAGAGAATCTGTTTCCCTGCAGATTTTTGCCATTATAGAAAACTGCCCTCCGGCACCTTTCCACGCAAAGACACACATCTGTGCTCTTTTTATAAATTCGTATACCCCATCAGCGATTCGTCCACCGCTTTTGCCGCCTCACGCCCTTCGCGGATCGCCCACACGACGAGGGACTGTCCGCGGTGCATATCGCCTGCGGTAAAGACATTCGGGATGCTGGTCTGATATTTGCCCGGATCGGTCGCCACGTTGGTGCGCCCGTCGAGCGCTACCTTGAAGGCATCCGTCACATACTTCTGGGAACCGAGGAAGCCAGCCGCGATCAGCACGAGGTCGACGTCCACGATCTCCTCTGTGCCCTCCACCGGAACCATCATCATGCGTCCGCTCTTTTCGTCGCGCTTGCCCTCCAGCTTCACGAGCTTTGCCTGGCAGACCTCGCCCTTTTTGTTGGCGATAAATTCCGTGACGGTCGTCTGATAGACGCGCGGATCATGCCCGAACACCGCGATCGCCTCCTGCTGACCGTAGTCGGTCTTGCAGACTCTCGGCCACTGCGGCCACGGATTGTTTGCCGCGCGCGTATCCGGCGCCTTCGGCATCATCTCAAGCTGCAGCACACTTGCCGCGCCGAGACGGATGGACGTGCCAACACAGTCGTTTCCAGTGTCGCCGCCGCCGATCACCATCACCTTTTTGCCCTTTGCAGAGATGAATTTTCCATCCTCAAAATTAGAATCCAAAAGGCTCTTTGTGGTCGCCTTTAAGAAATCCACCGCAAAATAAATGCCCTTTGCCTCGCGCCCCGGCACCTTGATATCGCGCGGGTTGGAGGCTCCGCAGCAAAGCACCACACGGTCATAATCCTTCAAAAGCTGCTCCGCCGGGATGTCCTCGCCGATGTTGGCGTTCGTCACAAAGGTGATGCCCTCCGCCTCCATGATCGCCAGACGGCGGTCGATGATATGCTTCTCCAGCTTCATATTCGGGATACCGTAGCGCAGCAATCCGCCGATGCGGTCGTTTCTCTCAAATACTGTCACCAGATGACCGCGCTTGTTAAGCTGCATCGCCGTCGCCAGGCCGGACGGGCCGCTTCCGACCACCGCCACGCGCTTTCCGGTGCGTACCTTCGGCGGATTCGGCTTTACCAGCCCTTTCTCGTAAGCATTTTCGATAATCGCGCGCTCATTCTCCTTCGTCGCCACCGGCTCCCCGTTCAGATTGCAGGTGCATGCCGCCTCGCAGAGCGCCGGACACACGCGCGACGTAAACTCCGGGAAGCAGTGCGTCTTTGTCAGACGCAGATATGCCTGCTCCCAGTTTCCCGTGTAAACAAGATCGTTCCACTCCGGCACCAGATTATTTAAGGGGCAGCCCGACGCCATGCCGCCGATCATCATTCCCGACTGACAAAACGGCACGCCGCACGCCATACACCGCGCCGCCTGCTGTCGCTGCTTCTCTCTGGAGAGCGGAGTATGGAATTCGTTGAAGTTTTTGATACGGACCTTCGGGGAAGCCGCCGCTGCAGTCTCCCGCTCATAATCCATAAATCCTGTTGGTTTTCCCATCTTCGTCTCCTCCTATCCTTTCTTGATCGCGTTAAACGCTTCAATCTGTGCCTGCTCGCTGCTCAATCCTTTTTCCTCCATCTGAACGATGGTATTCATCATCCGCTTGTAGTCATTCGGGATGATCTTCTTGAATTTCAGCAGATATTCCTCAAAATGCTCCAGAACTTCCTTGCCCTTCACGGAATTTGTATACTTCACGTGATCCTGGATCATTTTCTTCAATTCTTCCACATCGTATTTGTTGGTCAGCTTCTCAATGGAAACCATCTCTTTGTTGACCTTCTTGTAGAGGTCGCTGTCCTCATCCAGCACGTAGGCGATACCACCGCTCATGCCCGCCGCAAAGTTTTTGCCGGTCCTGCCGAGGATCACCGCCCGTCCGCCGGTCATATATTCGCAGCCGTGCTCGCCGACGCCCTCTACCACGGCAACCGCACCGGAGTTGCGGACGCAGAAGCGCTCGCCTGCCACACCGTTGATGTAGGCGCTGCCGCTGGTAGCGCCGTAAAGCGCCACGTTGCCGATGATGATATTCTCATCCTGTTTGTAGGTAATTCCCTTCGGCGGGTACACGATCAGTCTGCCGCCGGAAAGCCCCTTTCCAAAATAATCATTGCTGTCGCCCACCAGCTCCAGAGTCAGCCCCTTCGGGATAAACGCGCCGAAGCTCTGTCCGCCCGCGCCGTTACATTTTACAGTAAAGGTATCATCCTCCAGGGTGTCGCCGTACAGCTTCGTGATCTCCGAACCGAAAATCGTTCCGAACGCACGGTCCACGTTGGACACATCCACCTCAATGCTGCGCTTCTGCTTCTTCTCCAGCGCGCCCTTCAGCTTCTTCAGCAGGATCTTCTCGTCCGCCGTCTTTTCCAGATGGAAGTCGTAAACATGCTCCGGCTCAAAGGTGCATTTCTGTCCTACATACGGGTTGTCGAGGATCGCGCTCAGATCTACGCGCGCCGCCTTCTCCTTATAGAAGCCCTCGCCCTTTCTTAAAAGATCGCTTCTGCCGACCAGCTCATCGACTGTGCGCACGCCCAGCTTCGCCATATATTCGCGCAGCTCCTGTGCGATAAAGCGCATAAAGTTGATAACATATTCCGGTTTGCCGCGGAAACGCTTGCGCAGCTCCGGATTCTGGGTAGCAACGCCCACCGGACAGGTATCCAGGTTGCAGACACGCATCATCACGCAGCCCATCGTTACCAGCGGAGCGGTGGCAAAACCAAATTCCTCCGCGCCGAGGATCGCCGCGATCGCGACATCGCGTCCGCTCATCAGCTTACCGTCCGTCTCAATGCGCACCTTATTCCGCAGCCCGTTCATCATCAGCGTCTGATGCGTCTCAGCAAGACCAAGCTCCCACGGAAGACCGGCGTTGTGGATGGAGCTGCGCGGCGCCGCTCCGGTACCGCCGTCATAGCCGGAAATAAGGATAACCTGCGCGCCCGCTTTTGCAACGCCCGCCGCAACGGTACCAACGCCCGCCTCGGACACCAGCTTCACGGAAATGCGCGCATCTTTATTGGAATTTTTCAAATCGTATATCAGCTGCGCCAGATCCTCGATCGAATAAATATCGTGATGAGGCGGCGGGGAAATCAGGCTCACGCCCGGCGTCGAATGTCTCGTTTTTGCGATCCACGGATATACCTTTCCGCCCGGCAGATGTCCGCCCTCGCCGGGCTTCGCGCCCTGCGCCATCTTGATCTGCAGCTCCTTTGCGCTCACCAGATAACGGCTGGTCACGCCGAAACGTCCGGATGCCACCTGCTTAATCGCTGAGCTGCGGTCGTTCGCAGTGCCTGCAGACGCCAGACGCTCGTCGCTCTCGCCGCCCTCGCCGGAGTTGGATTTTCCGTGCAGCTTATTCATCGCGATCGCCAGCGTCTCGTGCGCCTCCTGCGAAATCGAGCCGTAGGACATCGCACCCGTCTTAAAGCGCTTCACGATCTCATCCACGCTCTCCACCTCTTCAATGGGCACGCCCTCCTCAGGGTAATTAAAATCCATCAGACTGCGCAGATAGCCGGATTCCTCGCGGTTCACGCGCGCCGTGTATTCCTTGAACATCTGGTAATTGCCCTGTTTCGTCGACTCCTGCAGCAGATGGATCGTCAGCGGATTGTAGCGGTGCTCCTCGCCCTGGCTCCGCGATTTGTGGCGTCCGATGCTGTTTAAGGTGAGATCGGTGCCAAGTCCTAACGGATCAAACGCTTCGTTGTGCAGCGCTTCTGTCTGGTTCTCGATATCCTGCAGTGTGATGCCGCCCACACGACTAACCGTTTTTGTAAAGTATTTGTCGATTACTTCCTTGCTGATGCCGATCGCCTCAAAAATCTGAGAGCCCTGATAGGACTGGATCGTGGAAATACCCATCTTCGACGCGATCTTGACGATGCCGTGCAGCACTGCCGAATTGTAATCATTGACCGCCGCATAGTAATCCTTCTCGATCATCTTATTGTCGATGAGCTGGCGGATGGTATCCTGCGCCAGATACGGGTTAATCGCGCAGGCTCCGTAGCCCAGAAGCGTGGCAAAATGATGCACCTCGCGCGGCTCGCCGGATTCCAGAACGATCGCAAGCGATGTTCTCTTCTTCGTCTTTACAAGATACTGATGCACCGCAGATACCGCAAGCAGCGACGGGATCGGCACATGGTTCTCATCCACGCCGCGGTCAGTCAGCACAAGAATGTTCGCGCCGTCGCGGTGCGCCTTGTCAACCTCCACGAACAGACGCTCAATCGCACGCTCGATGCTGGTGCTCTTATAATATGTGATCGGCACCTCCGCCACCTTAAAGCCATCCACCTTCATATGCTTGATCTTCAGCATATCGGTATTTGTGAGGATCGGGTTATTCACCTTCAATACCTTGCAGTTTTCCGGCGCCTCCTCCAGAAGATTGCCGTCCTCACCGATATAAACGGTTGTCGAGGTGACAATTTCCTCGCGGATCGCGTCGATAGGCGGATTTGTTACCTGCGCGAACAATTGCTTAAAGTAGTTAAACAGCGGCTGCTGCTGGTCAGAAAGCACGGCAAGCGGCGTGTCGATACCCATGGAAGCAATGCCCTCCGCGCCGTTTAATGCCATGTTGCGGATGGAAGTGCGATATTCCTCATAAGTATAGCCGAATGCCTTCTGCAGTCTTGCGCGCTCCTCGTCCGTGTACTCCGGCACGCGCACATTCGGGATCTTCAGATCCTTCAGACATACCAGGTTGCTGTCCAGCCACTCTCCGTACGGCTCACGCGAAGCATAGTATTCCTTCAGCTCCTCATCGTCGATAATTCTGCCCTGTACCGTATCGATCAGCAGCATTTTACCCGGATGCAGACGCTCCTTGCGGACAATCTTTTCGGGCGGAATATCCAGCACACCCACCTCGGAGGATAAAATCATATAGCCATCATTCGTGATATAATAGCGTGACGGACGCAGACCGTTGCGGTCGAGCACCGCGCCCACCTGGTCGCCGTCGCTGAACATAATAGCGGCAGGACCGTCCCACGGCTCCATCATGGTCGCATAATACTGGTAGAAATCACGCTTGTTCTGCGAGAGGTTCTGGTTGTTCGCCCACGGCTCCGGAATCAGAATCATCATGGCAAGCGCCATATCCATGCCGCTCATGATAAGAAATTCCAGCGTGTTGTCCAGCATGGCAGAATCAGAACCCGCCATATTGATCACCGGCAGCACCTTGTGGAAATCATCCTGCAGATACGGGGACGCCATCGTTTCCTCGCGCGCCAGCATCTTGTCGGCGTTGCCGCGGATGGTATTGATCTCACCGTTATGTACGATGAAACGGTTCGGATGCGCCCGCTCCCAGCTCGGATTAGTATTCGTGCTGAAACGGGAGTGCACGGTCGCGATCGCCGATTCGTAGTCCGGGCTCTGCAGGTCAGTGAAGAACTGGCGGAGCTGCCCTACCAGGAACATACCCTTGTAGACGATCGTTCTGCTGGAGAGGGAGGCAACGTAGGTATTCTCGTTGCTTTGCTCAAACTCGCGGCGCGCCACATACAGTCTGCGGTCGAACGGCAGACCTTTCTCCACATCCGCAGGTTTTTTGATAAACGCCTGCATAATGCATGGCATCTTGTCGAGCGCCTTCTGTCCGAGCACCTCCGGTACTGTCGGAACGGTGCGCCAGCCGAGAAATTCCAGACCTTCCTTGCTCAGAATAATCTCAAACATCTTCATCGCCTGTTTTCTCTTCAGCTCATCCTGCGGGAAGAAAAACTGACCAATGCCGTATTCCCGCTCCTTACCAATAGAAATGCCGAGGGCGTTACAGGTTTTGGAAAAGAATTTGTGCGAAATCTGTAAAAGGATTCCTACACCGTCCCCTGTTTTTCCCTCGGCGTCTTTGCCGGCTCTGTGCTCTAAGTTTTCTACAATCTTCAAGGCGTTTTCAACCGTCGCCCTGGTTTTGATTCCCTTGATGTTTACCACTGCGCCAATACCGCAGTTGTCATGCTCAAATTCCTGCCGGTACAGCGGCGGAGCCTGAGGTGCGCTCTTGTTTGCCATAGCCCTCTTCCTTTCTTTCACGGCGCACAGTCTTCGGGGCTTTTCCCCTGTTTCTGTCTCTGCCGTATTTTATGCATAATATCAATTCATTTTTTCGATTGAATTTTATTTTGCATTTTATTTACGCATTATCATACACCCTTTTTTCTCCTTTGTAAATAGGGAATTTTTGCGAAATTGTCAGATTATTTGACAACTTTTATGTTTATCTGGCAGTTGCAGCGAATTGTTTGCCGTTGAATGCCTGTTTCGTTCAATTTGGCTGGTTTTGCAGGGATATACAGCATGTCCGGCAATAAATTTTTTTTGCTGCCGGTACCGCACAACGCAGATTTTTCCAGCTAACATTCTATCTATGCCCACCCGCGCGCTTTCATCTCCTGCCACAGTCTCGCCACCGGCAGCCCGACAACCGTATAGTAATCCCCACAGATTCCTTTGATATGGACGGCAAATCTGCCCTGTATCCCGTAGGCGCCCGCCTTGTCCATGCAGTCGCCGCTCTCCACGTAATTCCGGATGTCCTCGTCTGTCATCGTGTAGAGGGTGACGTCGGTCTTTTCATAGAAGGAATGTGCCTGCCCATCCCTTATCAGAGTGACGCCCGTATAGACCTGATGCGTCCTTCCCTGCAATGCGCGCAGCATCGCCGCCGCATGCTCTGTACTCTTCGGCTTTCCAAGTACCTGCCCGTCCAGCACCACGATCGTATCTGCGCCAAGCACCAGACGTCCCGGATGCGCGTCCGCCACCACCTGTGCCTTGCACAGAGATAACTCCTTTACGATCTCCGCCGGCTCTGTTTTTGTGATAATCTCCTCCGCGTCGCTCTTGATCACCTCAAAGGGGATGCCCGCCTGCTCCAAAAGCTCGCGGCGGCGCGGCGAACCGGATGCTAAAATTATTTTTTCCATAGTTTTCTCCTTTTCCATGCTTCCACCAATCGGATATACAATCTGTCCATATACATGCCGGCGCGGGCTGCGTTTTCACTTTGTCTGTGCGCCTGCTGCCGGTTTTCTTTCTTGTCAGTATACAGACAGGTATCGGCTGGACGCCCTACAAGTGAATGCCCTGCCAGGTAACGTAACGCACAAACAGAAATTTCTTCAGTCCGAACGTGACCGTCTCATCATATTCCAACCGGTACGGCGGCAGCAGCACGCTGCCGTGCTCCGTCATATGCTCCCGGAAGTGCTTTTTTTCGATAAAAAATGCTGCCCGCTTTTCATCCACCAGATGCACATGCAACTCCGTCACCTCAAAATCAGAATTGTTGCTTGTCACAACCTCCACCGCAATCGTATTTTTCCGTTTCTGCCTCATATACTCCTGCAGTGCAGGCTCATAAATAAACTTCATCGTTCTCTCCATCTTTTTCGTGGAATGCAGCGCACAAATACCGCTTCCTGCTGCTTCCGCACGCTTTCCCTGCAAGCATATCATACCTGAACTTTTTTGTCAAAATACCCCTTGACACATTATACTATGTATTGTATAGTATAGTGCATAAGGAGGCAAGCACATGGATATTCAGCTCAAAAAAGGCTTTCTGGAATACTGCGTGCTGGGCGCACTTTATCAGACAGATTCCTACGGATATCAGATCATCAAGGATGTGTCCCCCATTGTGGAGATCTCCGAGTCCACGCTGTATCCCATCCTCAAGCGGTTGGAGGCCGGGGGCTTTGTGACCACCTATTCCATGGAGCACAACAGCCGCCTGCGCAAGTATTACCGCCTGACGGACCAGGGCAGGCAACGCATCCGGGACTTCCTGGTGGAATGGCAGGACGTGATGCGGGCCTACCGGTACATCGCGGACTCGCAAAGGCAGGGTCCGGCAAAGGATTTGGAGAGAGAGGGAACCTTATGACAAAGCAACTGTTTTTAAACGAGCTTTCGGCGGCGCTCCACGGCCTGTCACGGGAGGAGCGTTACCGCACGTTGAGCTACTATGACGAGCTGATTGACGACAGGGTGGAGGACGGCCAGAGCGAGGAGGAGGCCGTGGAAAGCCTGGGAAGCCCAGAGCAGATTGCCCGGGAGATTTTGGGGGAGGAGGAGCCCGCCCCCTCCACCAGCAAGGGCCGGAAGGTGTGGCTCATCGTCCTGCTGGTGCTGGGCTTCCCCCTGTGGGGCAGCCTGCTGCTGACGGCGGCAATCTTGCTGCTGTGCGTGTATATCTGCCTGTTTCTGCCGGTCTTTTTGCTGGGAGTGCTGGCCCTGGCTTTTTTGGCCGGCGCCCTGATCGGCGTGGTGGGCACCCCCTTCCTGATAGTGGACGTGGGCCTGCTCACCGGGGGCCTGCCCGCGGGGCTGTTCCAGCTGGGGATGTCCGTGGCCCTGCTGGGCCTGGCGGTTCTCAGCGCCCTGGGGTTCTACTTCACCGGCAAGGCCACGGTAAAGGCCGGCAGAGCCATTTGGCGGGGAATCCGCCGCAGCTTTAGCAAAAAGGGGAGGGTTGTGGTATGAAACGGAAACAGCGGTTTTTCAAGCTCAGCGCCATTGTAGGGTGCATCCTGCTGGGCGCGGGAATGCTGCTCTGCGGCGCCGGGTTTGTGGGCATGGGCTGCAATTGGAACGCTTTCACCTACCCCCGGGGCGGCGAACCTGTGGCGGTCTCCTCCTTTGTGGTGGAGGACACTGTGGACTCCATCGAGATCCACGCCTCGATGGGCGATGTGAAAGTTGAACGGGCCAGCGCCGCCAACCCAGAGGAAGTGGAGTTTGTTTTGGCGGAAAATGTGTATCAGGTCATCGTCCAGCACGGTTTGCTGCTGGTGATGCCCCAGGACTCCTACACCGCCACGGGCCAGGGCGGGTGGAACTGGTACCAGCTGCTCAATTTTAATTCCGGCGGGGATTGGGGCGTGACCATCCGGGTGCCGGAAAAGCTGCTGGACAGCGTGTTTGTGGGGACGGACATGGGCGCCGTGGACCTGTCGGATTTAGAGGCAGGCAGCGTGACCGTCCAGGGGGACATGGGCGACGTGACCTTGGACGATGTGTCCGCTTCGGAAAGCATGACCGTCACCCAGTCCATGGGCCGGGTCACGTTGGAGAACTGCCAGGGCGGCGCCCTCCTGTTGGAGAACGACATGGGGGACACGGACATCTCCAGCGGCAGCTTTACCCAGGGGCAGATCACCGCCAGAACTGGCAGCGTGGGGGTGGCGGACAGCGCCTTCACCGCCTTGACCGTGGAAAACGACATGGGGGACGTCACCTTGGTCTCCACCCAGGTCTCCGGGGCGGCTTCCTGCACGGTGAACATGGGCAATATTGACCTGGACGCCTTCGCCAGCCCGGAAATCACCCTCACGGCGG
>OLRY01002414.1_pt1 | contig 12929 bp, 10 predicted proteins | sample 1672541 | NCBI WGS metagenome assembly OLRY01 (sample SAMEA3136697, study PRJEB25190) | human gut metagenome | biome: human gut; feature: human-associated habitat; material: faeces | place: Austria | collected 2013
GAAGAAACACCCGAAAAGTCTGTCAAGCCCTACCAGTTCCGGGAACAGAAATTCCCGCTTGCCGAGTTGGAATACTGGCGGCAATATGGCATCACACCCGAACTGCTGGAACGTTACAAGGTCTGTTCGCTCCGGGAATACAACAGCGAAACGGCAGAGGGTAAACCGTACACCTACACTTCATCGGTGGCAGAACCCATGTACGGCTACAAAGGCAAACAATATATCAAGTTGTACCGCCCGCTCTCCACACCCCGCTTCCTCTATGGTGGCAGCTTCGGCGAAAACTATTGTTTCGGGCTGGAGCAACTGCCCGCCAAAGGCGACACGCTATTCATCACGGGCGGCGAGAAAGACGTGCTTTCGCTGGCGGCACACGGTTTTCATGCTATCTGTTTCAATAGCGAAACGGTGACTATCCCGCCTACGCTGGTTTATCGGCTGACATTCCGTTTCAAACACATCATCCTACTTTTCGATATGGATAAAACGGGCAAGGAAAGTTCACGCAAGCAGGAAAAGCTATTGGAAGAATTTGGCGTGGAACGTCTGTTGCTACCACTTCCGGGAACGAAAGAGGAAAAGGACATATCCGACTATTTCAAAGCCGGGAACACCCGTGAAGATTTCCTGAAACTGTTTATCGAATTTTTAGACAACCTGTATAGCGACACACTAATTATGCTAAAATCATGCGAGATAGATTTCAACAACCCGCCTGCCAAAGCGCAAGAGATTATTTCGGCGGGTGATGTTCCGTTAGGAACACAAGGCAACCTGTTCGGCATCACCGGGGGCGAGGGAACGGGAAAGAGCAATTATGTAGCCGCAATCGTGGCGGGCTGCATCTGCCCGGCTGGTGCGGAAGTAGATACGCTGGGCGTACAGATAACCGCCAACGGCAGGCACAAGGCGGTCTTGCTCTATGATACCGAACAGTCGGAAGTACAACTGTTCAAGAATGTAAGTAACCTGCTGGCACGAGCCAAACATCCGGACAAACCCGATGAACTGAAAGCATTTTGTCTTACAGGTATGTCACGCAAGGAACGCTTGAACGCCATTGTGCAGAGCATGGATAAGTTCTATTACCAGTACGGCGGCATCCAGTTGGTCGTCATTGACGGTATCGCCGACCTTGTGAAAAGTGCCAACGATGAAGCGGAAAGCGTGGCGGTGATAGATGAACTTTATCGGTTGGCGGGCATCTACAACACCTGTATTCTTTGTGTGCTGCACTTCGTTCCGAACGGCTTGAAGCTGCGGGGACATTTAGGTAGCGAGTTACAGCGCAAGGCGGCTACAATCCTTTCGATAGAGAAAGACGAAGAACCCGCCCAGTCGGTGGTAAAAGCCCTGAAAGTAAGGGACGGAAGCCCACTGGACGTTCCTCTGATGCTCTTTGCATGGGACAAGAAAGCCGGGATGCACGTTTACAAGGGTGAGAAACCCCGTGAGGAAAAAGAGAAGCGCAAGGAAAGGGAACTGGTAGGTGTTGCCCGTGATATTTTCGGACGACAGGCACATATCACTTATATAGACCTTTGCGAACAGTTGCAGCAGGTCTTGGATGTCAAGGAACGCACCGCAAAGAGTTATATCCGCTTTATGCGTGAACGGGAGATTATCATTAAAGACCCGGTGAACCAAAGCTATTTTATGATAGGTCTTATTTAATCCGGTAGCCTTATGTATATAGATAAAGAAAATTTCGTGGCTTGGATGGAGCGTATCATGGATAGGCTCGATATGCAGGACAAAAAGATAGACCGTCTGTTAAGCGGTCACAATTACCTGAACGGTGAAAAACTCCTTGACAATCAAGATTTGTGCTTTATGTTGAAAGTGAGTACCAAAACCTTGCAACGTTACCGGAAGAAAGGAATACTGCCTTACTTGACGTTAGACGGAAAATATTTCTACCGTGCAAGTGACATACATAAGTTAATCCGTGAACGCATGGATTGATTGATAATCAATATCATATATTTTCATCTTGAATCCTGTCTTGTTATGATAATAAGGCAGGATTTCTATTATTTGCAAGGTTATTCCAGCGATTTTCGCTACTTTTGCAAAAGTAACATAAGAGAATAACGGCGATTGAACAGTTTCGGCTGCAATATCGTCATTATATATAACATATTCGTTCGCCGAATATCTCACTACGAAAACTGGCACTTTTCAAAAGAAACGGGATTTTCAGCGCAATGTCTATGCTATGCTTTGTCATAGCGTGGACTTGCCTGTTTCGTTTCTTTGGGTATGCCAGTACCTCGTAGTGGAGCAGTGTAAGTTCACGCTTCTTTTTTGAGGTATCAACGAATAGGTTGAAAAAGATTATCAACTGTTTAATACCTGATAGGATGAAACAAATTAAAGCGCATATCGCCGTATCTCTTGACGGACATACAGCCACCTTAGATAAGGAACTGGATTGGTTACCCGATGAAGTAAAAACTATCGTTGGCAAATACTATTTGGATGCAGATTGCCTGCTTATGGGGACGAACACCTACAACTACATCTTTGAACACTGGGGCGGGTGGCCGCACAAAAGCAAACGGTCTTTTGTGGTGTCACACTACGACACCAACGTGACGCCGGACTGCGGCGTGGAGTTCCTGACCGAAGAACCGCTACAAAGGGTCTATGAACTGAAACAGGAAACCGACATACTGGTGGTGGGCGGCGGCAAACTGCTTACTTCATTGATTAAAGCCGGGTTGCTGGACAGCCTGACTATCTACACCGTCCCGGTCATGGCGGGCAAAGGCATCGGCTTTATCGGGGAAACATTCGGCTCACATTGGAAACTCTCGGAAAGCAGGGTGCTGGATAACGGGGTGGTCTGTTCGACCTACCTGTTTGGCGGCAGCGAATAAAAAATGCGCCCGGCGGGAACCGGGCGCAACCACTAAAATTTCAATTATTATAAGTTGCAAAACCTATCACAATGAAATTTCAGTGGCAAAGATAGGCTATTTCTTCGATTTCGCTTTCTTTTCGGGGAATGAAAAACCGATATTGAACTGTTCGTCCAGTACCAGCGAAGCATCGAAAGCCTTGCCGTTCTTGCCCTTGAACCCCTTGATTAGCCCGGTCTTTCGTTTCGTCACCAGCTCGACAATCTGCTTGTCGGAAAGCTGCTTGTCGCATTTGTTGCGGAATATGGTAAGCGTGCAATCCACGTTGGAACACTTCGCCACTTTCGGGTAGAACAGGATGCGCCCGCTACCGCATTTCGGGCAGGGGCAGGTTTCACCGCCCGCAACAGATAATTGTACCGAAAGCAGTTCCGCCGTGATTTGCGTTGCGTACACCTCGATGCCCTTTCGGAACGTGTCGGCATCCATGCTGCCCGCTTCTATCTTGGCAAGGGCGGTTTCCCACATCCCCGTCATTTCGACATCGGCAATCTTCTTGTCCCTGACTATCTTGTAAACAGCAAGCCCCTTGTCGGTAGGTACAAGGTTCTTCTTCTCACGCACGATGTACTGGCGGGCGAACAGCGTTTCGATAATCGCCGCACGGGTGGCGGGCGTGCCTATCCCGGCATCTTTCAGGCTGGCTTTCAGTTCGGCATCTTCCAGTTCCTTTCCGGCGTTTTCCATTGCCGCAAGCAGGCTGCTTTCCGTGTGCAGCGGTTTCGGCTTGGTCTGCTTTTCGAGCAGATCCACGCCGGAGAGTGGCAAATATTCTCCCTCTTGAAGCGGCGGCAGGCTGGCGGCTTCTTCATCCCCGCCCGTTTCTTGCTCGCCGAACACGGCACGCCACCCAGTTACTTTCATTACAGACCCTTTCACCGTGAAGTCGGTATCTCCAGCCGACAATATGGCGGTGGTAACGTCTTTCACGCACTTGCCCGAAAAGGCTTCCAGCATACGCCCGGCTACCAGCTCGTAAACCGCCCGCTCGTCTTTGGAGAGTTCGCCGGGCAGGTTCTCGGTAATGATTAAGGCGTGGTGGTCGGTCACTTTGCCGTCATTCACGCTGCGGCGGTTCAGGGGTGTGCCGTCCAGCCCGGCGGCATACCCGGCAAAGCGGGGGTATTGCCCTAACAGGGCAACACGCTCCGGCATTTCATCGAAAACGTCCTCCGATATATAGCGGCTTCCGGTTCTCGGATAGGACATCACTTTCTTTTCATACAGGCTTTGCGCTATGGAAAGCGTCTTGTCAGCCGAGAAATTCAGCTTCGTGTTCGCTTCCTTTTGCAGCGTGGTAAGGTCGTACAAAAGGGGCGGTTCTTGGCTGGCTTCTTTCCTCTCAACGGATTTCACGGCAAGCTGCCCTGCATCCTTAACCCGTTGCAGGGCGGCTATGGCTTCGGGCTGCTGTTCCCACTTGGCGGTCGATTGGGCGGTGAAACTTATCCCCCCGCTGGCGGTCGCCGCTTTGAGTTGCCAAAACTTGGCGGGTACGAAATTCTTGTTCTCCAAATAGCGGCTGCATATCATCACGAGCGTGGGTGTCTGCACCCTGCCCAGCGAGAACACCCCCTGCCCGGCGGCTACGCTCAACGCTTGGGTGGCGTTTATCCCTATCAGCCAGTCCGCTTCGCTGCGGGACTTGGCAGAGAGGTAGAGGTTATCGTAACGCTCTCCCGACTGCAAGTTATCCAGCCCCTCCCGGATTGCCTTGTCGGTAAGGCTGCTTATCCACAGACGCACGAAAGGCTTCCGGCAGTTCTGGTAATGGAAGATATAGCGGAAGATTAACTCACCCTCACGCCCGGCATCGGTGGCGACAATAATCCGGTCGCACTGGTCGAACACTTCCTTTATCACTTTCAATTGTTTCAGCACGCCGGGGTCTGCCTTGTAGCCTTTCTCCGCTTTCACCTGACGGGGGATTAGCTGGAAATCGGGCGGCAGTATGGGCAGGCTCTCCCTGCGGAAGTTCGCCACGCCGTAGGCTTCCGGCATGGCAAGCTGGATTAAGTGGCCGAACGCCCATGTCACCATATACCCGTTGCCGGAAAGATAACCGTCATTACGCTGGGCCGCACCGATGATGCGGGCGATGTCTTTTGCCACACTGGGCTTTTCTGCTATCAATGCAATCATGTTGTTTCTTTTTTATGGTTTGTTACTGACTTGATTTTCCGTAAAATTTTACGGTCATAATAAATATGGTAGCCGCCCACGTAATACTGGCGGTTGTGCCTGTCTATTTCTTTCCAGTCGGTTTTTAAAGAAAGGACTATGAAGAAAATCAGGACGACAAGCGGAATAGCTATAATATAGATTAGCTGCATACCTTTATAATTTCATTCTTTTGAACTTCTTGGGTTTGTCAGCTTTCAGGCTCTTGTCCTGCGCTTTCTCCTGCTTCTCTTTCTGCTTGGCGGTGGGCTTGTCCTGACCCTGTTTCAGCGGCTCTTTGCCCTGTTTGGTGGCTTCGTTGGTCTTGCCCTCCGAATTGACTGCTACCTGTGTCCGGCTCTCGGCGGCAGGGGTAACGTCTTTCGGCTGCACCTTGTCGGGGGATTTGCCCTGTGCGCCGGGCTGCACATGACCGTTGAACTCAACGCCCTTGCCGTCCTTTAACCCGGCTACCTGCTGCTCTGCGGTCTGCTGTCCCTGCTGCAAGAACTGGACGGCAGACCTCGGCAGGAACTCCAAACCACGCTCCACCGCGCTGACCTGCAAATAGGCACTGCGCTTCGTGCCGTCCCTGAATTGCAAATTTTCCATTTTCACCGCTTGCCCGGCTTCAAAGGCGGCTTTCTGCTCCGGGCTGACTTTCACGCCGCAAATGGTATCAGGGCATTTCCACTTGTCAACCCGCATATACTCCAGTTCGTGCGTGTACCTGTCCCGGCTGACGAATACGGGGATTTGCCCGCCGCTTTTCGGGTCTTTGATTTCAGCGATGCCACCCAAGTTGCCAGTGCCTTGCAAGTTGCCCTGTTCCTGCTTGGTGAACCCGTGTTCATGGAACGGGCGTTGCAACAGCTTTTCGTCCTGCTGCACGCCGTGCAGCTTGGGTACTACCGTGTCGTCCTTAGCCTGATAGAAAGAGAGCTTGACATCGGTAGGTTTGAGGTAGAAGCCGCCCACCGTCCCCGAAACGGTGTAGGTGTTGCGGGACTTGTAGCCACGCATCACCCGGTCGAAGTCCTTCGTGTTTTTCAGGGTGTCGGCGGTAATACCGACTTTTTTCAGGTTCTCCCAGTCGATTTTTGACGGGTCGAAGCGGTAGCCCTGTTTGAACTCGTGGAAGTCGGGCTTCGGAACTCGTAACATTTCAGCCCGCTTGTCACCCTCCGGTGTAGGGTTGCGGTGGTTGTCCTCGATTGCCTTTGCGTCCTGCTCCGCTTCGGAAGCCTTGACGCTGAACAGTTCCAGTCCGGAAGTGTCCTGATACTTGCGGTAGAAGTTGGAAATGAAGTTGCTGAACACATCGCTGTTCTTGTCCACCTGCATGAACTCGCCGCCATGTCCGGTAGTGGGTAGTACGGTCTGCAAATTGCCCTCCTTGTCAATACCTTTAACGGCACTCACCTTTCCCTGCTGTTTATCCAAGACCAGCAGCACGTCTTTTTCCTGCCCCTCTGCGGGTGGGGTCATTCTGTTTGCCATAAATAATTGGAATTTTAGTGGTTACGGGAATAGTCCCGCTCAAAGGTAGCGACTAAATATACTATATTTGGACGGGCGGCAAGGGCTGTCCGAATTTGTCCTGCGCTGTCCCGATTTGTCCGTGGCAGATGAAAATATCCAACCAACAGTTGGAGAAATAAAAACATCTTCGGCGAAATATTTGTTATGTTTTTGCAGGTGATTACATAATATACTATCTTTGCAGTATAGAAACAAAGTACATAAATATGGCTTCATTCAGGAAAGAGATACTTGGGCAGATTGAACGGATAGATACCGGGCGTATATTCACGTTCCGGGATTTGTCGTTTGAAACGGAAAAGACCGCCAATGTTGCGGTGCTGCTCTCCGAACAGAGCCGCAAAGGGGTACTGGTACGGGTTGAAAAAGGGGCGTACTACCGCCCCAAGAAATCGGTCTTAGGATTGGGGAAGCTGCCCGTCTATCAGGATGAACAGTTTCGTTATCTTACCGAAAAACTGAACGGCTATATCACGGGGGCTTACGTCTATAATAAAATGGGGCTGACCGAACAGGTCGCCACAACCATAACGATAGCTACTCCAAACCCGGTTCGCCGTTTCCGTTTCAAGAACTTGGATATAGAGTGCGTGAAAGCCTACTGCATGGACTATCCGGATGAAAGCCTTGTCCCGTACTTGCGGCTGCTCGATGCGATAAAGGACATGAAGCGCATACCCGGAACAACCGGACAGGACATCTACAACCGGGTCAAAAGCCAATATTTCAACGGGTACAGCCTGCCGGAACTGGAAAAAATCGTATCTTTGGCGAAAAGTTACCCGCCACGTGTCAGAAAGGTGGTGGCAGACATACTGGGCGACATCAGACAAACCGTATTGCAAACGGAAATGGCAAAGACCATTCTTCCCACGACACGGTTCAACTTGGATTATAAAACGGCATAGGACAGAAATATGAATTTACATTCGGACAAGGAAGCGTTCAAGGAAATCATCGCACTGGCGGCTGAACATTTCGGCTACGAGCAGTCGCACGTGGAAAAGGATTACTGGGTATCGAAGATACTGCGGGATATTTCCATGTCCGAATATGCGGATAAGACCTACTTCAAAGGCGGAACTTCACTTTCCAAAGCCTACGGGCTGATAGAACGCTTCTCGGAAGATTTGGACTTGTTCGTGTTCACGGGAGATAAAGGTGCGTCCAAGCAGGCGGAAAAGACATTAAACAAGAAACTTTCCAAATACATAGCCGAACTCAATAGTGACATATACAAGGAAGATTTGTCGGAAACGGGCGGTAATTACCGCAAACTGTATTTCTCGTATGACAATGTATTTCAAGGCGTTGGGCTTAAAGAGCATTTGGAAGTAGAGATAAAATCTTGTGACCTGCCGGACAAAAAACTGATGTTCTATCCGGCGGACAAACGGGTTATCAAACCAATTGTGACCTCCTTTCTTGAAAGCATCGGGCAAGATGAACTGATAAGCACCTACGGGCTGGAAAGTTTTGAAACGCAGTGTATCAATCCCCGAAAGACTATCTGCGACAAGGTTTCAAGGCTGGTAAAGCTGTCTTACAATGAGGATGCAACCGCACTATTGGCAAAGCATATCCGTGATGTTTACGACTTGTCGGCACTCTACCACAATCAGGAATATAACGATTACCTACATTCGGAAGATTTCTTGGATGCCATGTACCGGGTGACGATAGAGGACGGACTAAATAAAAATTCCCGTTCGCACTTGTCGCTGGCTGATGTACCGATATTCAAGGATTCCGAAACGGTCATGGCGTTGCCCGAAGTAACTACGGCGTACACTACCGATTTGAAGAAACTGACTTTCGACAAAAGCAAGATGCCGCCGATAGGCAAGGCTGTGGAAGCATTGAAGAACTTGCACGAAATACTGGTTAAATTTGAAATTTATCGGAATAGTATATAATTATGGCAATTGTGAAAAGAAGATGTTTTACCCAAGCTACGTTAGAAGGTATCGCCAAAATATTGGGAGATACAAGTAATGGCTTAACGGGAAGTGAAATACAATACCTTTTACAACAATCTCAAATTGAAGATATTGATTCACAAAATACCAAATGGAAAAGGTTATATAGTGCTTTTGCAAATTACCAAAACACACATCAGTGTTCTAACAAAATACTTTATTTTATTCAATTAGCTTTATCTCCTGCCAAATTTGTAAATAATGAGTACGAGTTTACAGAAAAAAGAAATGCAATAAATCAACAATTAGCGTTTATCGGCTATCAACTAAATGAAACAGGAAAATTTAGTGAAATAATTCAAGCTAAAACGATTTCAGAAGCGCAGCAAAAAGCAGAAAACCTAAAATCAAAATTAGAGAACCGCAACGCACATTTGGCTCTCTTTAAATATTGTAAGGCTGAGTTGCTAACAAACAACTATTTTCATGCTGTCTTTGAAGCAAACAAAGGTTTATTTGATAGAATTAGGGACTTGTCATTGTATAATGAAGACGGGAACAAGCTAATAGAGTATGTATTTAGTAATACACCTATATTAATTATAAACAATTTCCAGTCAAAATCTGAAATAGACGAGCATAAAGGATTTTGTAACCTTTTAAAAGGATTATGTGGAATGTTTAGAAATCCTGAAGCTCACGAACCTAAAATTAGCTGGGACATAACAGAACAAGATGCTTTGGAAATTTTAGCAATGATTTCGTATTGCCATAGAAGATTGGATAATGCACAAAAAATAAGATAGCAGAAAAATTCCGCTATCCTATTTCATTATTTACTCTTCCTCTTTAATCAAGTGGCATAGCTCCGGGTCGTTCTTAATCCGGGTTATTTCGTCCTCGACTATCTGCCGGACTTCCTGACGGATGCGGTCATAGTTGGCTTGTATCTCCTCCTGCATCCGGTCGTTGCCGTCCTTGTCGGTGAAGTCGATAATCTGCGGCAACTTCACGTAACGGGCGGTTTCCCGCTTCACCTTTTCATTGTCCACCACGATTTCACAATGGAAAATTTTCTGCTCCATCCGTTCATCGAAGTTATCCGTCACAGCCCCCACGAACATACCTTGCGTGAGGTTGGATATTTTGCTGGCGGGTATCAGGCTGTCCATTTGGGTGCTTATCGAGGTGGATTTCTCCCGCTGGTTGATTGTCATGCTCTGCCGTTTCTGTAACACCTTTCCGAAACGCTCCGACAGGATCTTCGCCGTTTCACCGACTACCTGACCGCTGAACACGTTGCCCACAGTATTTTGGATTACCCGGCTTTCCTTGTCCCCGTAATCACGGGTAAGCTGGCTGTAATCCTGAAAGCCTAACAGAACCGCAACCTTGTTGCTTCGGGCAGTCGCAATCAAATTATCAAGCCCACGAAAATATATAGTCGGTAATTCGTCTATTATCACTGAACTTTTAAGCAGACCTTTCTTGTTTATCAGCTTCACGATACGGGAATTATATAATCCCAGTGCTGCCGAGTAGATATTTTGGCGGTCAGGATTGTTGCCGACAACCAAGATTTTAGGCTCTTTCGGGTTGTTGATGTCGAGTGAAAAATCATCGCCCGTCATTACCCAGTAAAGGGCGGGTGAAATCATCCTTGAAAGCGGGATTTTCGCACTCGCTATTTGACCCTGTAACTGCTCTTGGGCATCTGATTCCCAAGCATCCACGAATGGAGAGAGATAATTTTCCAGTTCGGGATAACTGCGCAAAATGGTGAACACATCGGCATATTTCTTATTTAGCAGTTCAATGGCGTGCGGGAACGTACAATACTTACCACCTTGATAAATACGGAGATACCAGATTATAGCCGCTAAAAGAATAATCGGGCTTTCCACGAAGAAGTCGCCCTGCTTGCTTATCCAGCTTCGATTGAGGTTAAGCATTATCGTGTAGCTGGCTTCGTAGGCATCCGCAATGTCCGACATGAAGCTGGCGTTTATCGGGTTGCATCGGTGGCTCTTGCGGGGGTCGTCAAAATTGATAATGTAGAATTTGGGCTTTACCTTGTAACCGCCCAAGTTGGTAAGCAGATGATTGTAAGCGATTTCTGATAAATCGGGAAACTTATAATCATAGCAGTAAAGCGCAAAGCCTTTCTCGATTTGCTGTTTTATGTAACTGTTTACCACCGCATACGACTTGCCGCTGCCCGGTGTTCCCAGTACAAGACTGGCACGGAACGGGTTCACGACATTTATCCAGCCATTATTCCATTTCTTCTTATAGTAGAACCGGGTAGGCAGATTTACCGAATACTCGTTCTCGATAAGCCTTGTTTCCTGCATGAAACTCTCGTTCTCTGTATTAAAGACATCATCCAGTAGGTTGTTCTTCAACAGCCGGGACATCCATGTACCCGCCATGAGCATACAGATATAGCCCGCCGACAGCGTGGCGATATAAAACACAGTGTCCGCCGTATGTGGCAGCGGAAGTTCCAGCAGCCACCAGTTCAGGAAAAACAACACGACACCCGCCGCAAGGCTGCAATGTATCTTCGCCCACGTTATCTTTTCCTCTTTCACGCCCTTAGTGCCGATACACGACAGGGCGAGGAACACCACCGAAAATAGTTTTGTCCATAAGATAGACGAGAACAGCCCGGTGGTGCGCTGGAAGTTCCACAGTATCTTGTCTATCACCTCAAAGGTCACTCCCCACTCTTTCAGGGTGGAGTAACAGAACCAGTACACGTTTATTCCCACGAATAGAATACTGACAGCCCGCATAAAGTCCATGACCCGTGCAAGCCCTCTCAAATCATCTTCCTGTTGCATGATTGTAATGTTTTTTAAGTTAGTCAATGCGCCTTGTGCGCTTCTTTTTCTTCTTTCTCTTTTGGCGGGCGGTGTCCTGCGGCTCGTCACCGCCTGATGCACCGCCGCCCAGCAAACCGCCGAAAGCACCCAGCACGGAAGCCACGCCCGAAACGATGTCGGCTTTCGGCGTGAAGCCCTGCTGTTCCTGATACGTGGATTGGTCTTGCTGCGGTGCTGACATTTCGGGCTGGTGCATCTTTCCGGTTTCGCCCGAAAAGCGTTCGTTGAACACGTTCGCCGAATACTCCTTGCTCAAGCGTGAACCGTTCAGCACCACCCGGCTGTCGTGGTCAATGAACGTAACGCCATAGATGCGCCCGCTGTCGTTCTGACGGAATACCACGTCAATGCCCTGCTTCTTTAGCTGCTGTTCCAGTTCCTTGCGGCTGCGGGCGGTCTGCATGGCGGTGGCGACAATCTTCCGGGTGCGCTCTTTCAGCTTGCCGTTCTTGATTGCTTCGCCCGATTTCTCCATTCTGCGCTGCACCGCTTCATAACCCACCGACTTGCCGATGCGGGAAGCCTTTACCGGGTTGCCTGTCTTTTCGCCCTTGTCGTTCGTGGCGGAATAGACAATGCCCTGATAGGGCTTGCCGTTTATCTCGCCTTTGACTTCCTCGGCGCACACGTTGTAAGCGGCAAGCAAAGCCTTATATTCCCCGAACGACTGGAAGCGGTAGCCGTAACAAGCCGCTTTCACGGTGTTGCCGATTTGGTGCTTCACGTCCCCAGCGGCATAGTCCACCTTTTTAAGTTCGGGGCGTTCGGCACGTTCCTTCCGCTCTGCCGGGTGCAGCCCGTATTTCTTTTCCAGTTCACGGGTGATTTGCTTGCTGCGCCGATGCTCGAACCTGTCATTCAGCGGCTTGCCGTTCTCGTCCACCCGCAACCCCACGATGTGGATATGGTGGCGGTCGATGTCGGTATGCTTGTACACTAAATAAGGCTGGTCGCCATAGCCCAACTTCCGCATATACTCCCGTGCGATGTCGGAAAGCTGCTGGTCGGTCAGCACGTCTTCCGGGTGCGGGTTTATGGAAATATGAAGTATCGGCTTCTTGGTGGATAGCTGGACGGGCATCTGCATCTCAAAGCTGCGCATACACTCGCCGATAGAGAAATTCCCGTCCTCGCTTAACAGCATCCGGTTGGAGAAAAGCACCTTTGCTTCCTCGCTGTCCACCTTGTTTTGGTTGTAAGCTAGTGCGCCGAACATATTGCCGCCCGTGCTTATTTTGGCAACCATAGTTCCTTGCACTCGTTTGTCAGGTCGATAACCTGACGGTTCAACACAGCCAATTCGGTGGTCGCTTTCTCCAGTTTATAGAGAAAAGCCAGTGCCTTTTTCTCGGAAAAATTACTGTGCAATGCCTTTACAACTTGGTTGTAATTGACCGCTACCGCCCGGAACTGGGCGTAAAATTCGGTCAGCTTGGCGCAATACTCGACCGCTGTTTTCTCCACTTTCACCACCCGGAACGGTTCACCGAACA
>OLRY01002416.1_pt1 | contig 12927 bp, 9 predicted proteins | sample 1672541 | NCBI WGS metagenome assembly OLRY01 (sample SAMEA3136697, study PRJEB25190) | human gut metagenome | biome: human gut; feature: human-associated habitat; material: faeces | place: Austria | collected 2013
CTCCGCTGGCTTTCTCCTGCAGAGTTCACTGTCCAATATGTTTGACAAACCTACAGAAACGGCAAAAAAGAAAAGCGATTGATTTTCCTACCGTTATTGTTTATAATAAAAGCAATGAAAAAAGCTTTTCCCATACCCCGGAGGAGGAATCGTTTTTTAAAATAAGGAGGATCTTTATTATGTTAGTTTCTGCAAAAGAAATGCTGGACAAAGCAAAAGCGGGTCACTACGCAGTGGGTCACTTCAACATCAACAACCTGGAGTGGACCAAAGCCATCCTGCTGACCGCTCAGGAAAATAATTCCCCTGTTATTCTGGGCGTTTCCGAGGGTGCAGGCAAGTACATGGGTGGCTACACCACCATCGTCGGCATGGTAAACGGCATGATCAAAGAGCTGGGCATCACCGTTCCGGTTGCTCTGCATCTGGACCACGGCAGCTATGAGGCAGCAAAAGAATGTATCGAGAAGGGCTTCTCCTCGGTTATGTTCGACGGCTCCAAATACAGCATCGAAGAGAACGTAGAAAAGACAAAGGAGATCGTTGCACTGGCTCACTCCAAAGGCATCTCGGTTGAGGCTGAGGTAGGCGCAATCGGCGGCGAGGAAGACGGCGTGCTGGGCGGCGGCGAGATCGCAGACCCGGATGAGTGCGCAAGCATCTGCGAGCTGGGCGTTGATATGCTGGCAGCAGGCATCGGCAATATCCACGGCGTATATCCAGAAAACTGGGCAGGTCTGCGTCTGGACGTCCTGGCTCAGATCCAGGAAAAGACCGGCACCATGCCTCTGGTTCTGCACGGCGGCACCGGCATTCCTGACGAGATGGTCAAGGATGCAATCTCCAAGGGCGTTTCCAAGATCAATGTAAACACCGAATGCCAGATCGTATTCACCGCAGCAGTCCGCAAATACTTTGAGGAAAACATGGACCAGCAGAAGAAGGGCTTCGACCCAAGAAAGGTCCTCAAACCGGGCTTTGAAGCAATCAAAGAAAAGGTAAAAGAGAAGATGGAGCTGTTTGGCTCGATCAACAAAGCATAAGCGGCAAAACATACCACCTAAGAGCGGGGAGATTTTCCCCGCTCTTTTCTATCACAGCACAAGGGAGGAAAGGAACTGTGGAATATCAAAACAAAACCATCACCTTAAAGGACGGCAGAACAGCGCTGCTGCGTGCCGTTTGCAAAGAGGATGCTATACCGATGATTGCATACATGAAAGCCTGCTATGAGCAGACGCCTTATCTGATGCGCTACCCGGACGAATTTGCCGTCACAGCAGAGCAGGAGGCGACCTATCTGGAAAGGCAGCTTGTTTCTCCCGATGTGCTGATGCTCGTCTGCGAGGTGGAGGGAAAGTTGGCGGGGAACTGTCAGCTTGACTTGAACCGCTGGCGCAAGACCCGACACCGCGGTCAGGTCGCCATCGCCTTGCTGAAGGATTATTGGGGACTGGGCATCGGAACGGCGATGTTTGAAGAGATGATTGACAAAGCAAGGCAGGAGAAGCTCGAACAGCTGGAGCTGGAGGTCATCGAAGGGAACCAGCGGGCGATTGGGCTCTACCACAAGATGGGTTTTGTGTGCACAGGCGAAAAGCCCAACGCCATCCGGCTGGAGGATGGAAGCTCCTTAAAAGAGCTGATGATGGTCAAGGTTTTATAAGCTGGCGCAAAAAGGTTTTGTCTGGATTGATTGTGGCAGACAAAACCTTTTTGATTTTCTTTTACAAAATGACGACAATATCCGAGCGGCTTTGGTTGATTCGTTTGAAAAATCCGTTTATAATAAAGAGAGCATCCTGAAAAACCGGACGGATAAGCTGGTCGACAGCAGCGCACACTAGAGAAGGAAATCGAATCTATGGAGGTGTGCGCATGAGCCACAATCACAAGAAAAACAATCGCAGGAAACCGGTCTGTGAAGAACTGCCGGTCGACCAGCCGCAGGAGCAGCCGGAGGATTTGGAGGAGCAAACCAGCCAAATCATCCAGTCCGGCTCGGTCACCATGACCGCAGCCAAGCACGTCGTCCACTGTCTGACCATCGTCGGTCAGATCGAGGGTCACTATATCCTGCCGCCACAGAACAAGACCACCAAGTATGAGCACGTCATTCCGCAGCTGGTCGCCATCGAACAGGACCCTTCCATCGAAGGGCTGATGATTATTCTCAACACCGTCGGTGGAGATGTCGAGGCGGGGCTTGCCATTGCCGAGCTGATTTCCGGCATGAAAAAGCCGACCGTGTCGCTGGTGCTGGGCGGCGGACATTCCATCGGTGTGCCGCTGGCGTGCAGCGCAAAGCAGTCCTTCATCGCGCCTTCCGCCACCATGACGGTGCATCCGGTGCGGATGAACGGTCTGGTGCTGGGCGTTCCGCAGACCCTTTCCTATTTTGACCGGATGCAGGAACGCATCGTGCGCTTTGTCACCGACAACTCCGGCATCTCCTCGAAGGATTTTCGTCGGCTGATGATGAACACCGGGGAGCTGGTGATGGACGTCGGCACCGTTTTGGATGGAGAAAAGGCGGTGCAGGCGGGACTGATCGACCATTTAGGAGGACTGAGCGAAGCCATCTCCTGCCTGTACCGGATGATTGAGAAAAAAGAAAAGGGAGCAAAATCTGCGGTCCGACCCAAAAAAGGAGGGCGCAGACGATGATCCTTCATTCGGTGACACCAATTTGGGCGATGCAGCAGATGATGGCAGAGCAGTCAGAGCAGCCGACCACTGTTTTGCTTTCGGAAACGGCAGCGCTGCAAGGCAGGATACAAAACGGACAGCTTTTGGTGGAACGCATCCTTTCCACCGACCCGCACGATTTTCTGCGGCAGGAGCTTTCCCCGGGAAAACAGGTGAAGCTGCCGCAAAAAAACAGATTTTTTTAGATTACTTTTTATGATAGAAACATGGACAACAGGGAGGCTTGGCAGACTATGGCAACCAAAAAAACATCCTCGCGCACCAAAAGCAAGAGCGCGGCTGCGACCGAACGGGAGCGCAAAAAACGCGAGCTGCACTCCAGACAGCAGTTTTGGGCAATCGTCGTTTTTGCAGTGGCAGTCTTTATTATGGCGACCACACTGGTGGAGGGACAGAACGTCTGGAACTGGATTCACAATTTCTTTCTGGGGATGTTTGGATGGAGCGCCTATCTGATTGCTCCCCTGCTGTTCTATGTTTCCATCATGACCGCGCTGGACAAGCCTATCGGTCTGGTCGGGCACAAGGTATGGCAGTCGATGCTGCTGATTTGCCTGCTCAGCGGAGCGACTCAGGTGTTCGGCTCGGGCATCCCAAACGGCAACCTGATTGAAAAGTTCCTCTCACTCTTTCAAAACGGCGTGGACGGACACGGAGGAGGAGCGGTTTCGGGGCTGTTCGGTCTGCCGCTGCTCTACTGGTTTGGTCCCACCGGAGCCAAGGTGACGATGGTCCTGCTGATTTTTGTGGTGCTGATGGTACTGACCGGCGGGACACTGATCGGGCTGTATCAGTCGGCAAAAAAACCGATGCAGAAGATGGAGGAGGTCTATGTCGCCCATTCGGAGATCCGCAATCAGCAGCGGCAGCTTCGCCAGGAGCAGATGATGGAGGAAGGGCAGGCGCCGACCAAGCCTCGCTTTAACATCAATATCCCGTTAGGCTCAGGCAAGCGCGCCGAGCAGGAGGACGGGTTGCAAACCGACAGCTTTTTTAATGCCAAGCGCAAAAAAGAGGAGGAGCTGGAGCGGCTGCGCCAGGCACAGGAGGACACCGAAAAAGGCAGAGTTGCCATGCGGGAAAAGCTGGAGTTGGAACGCGCCGAACAAAAGCGGCAGGAACAGCAGCGCGCCGAGCAGATTGCTGCCGAGCGACGGGAGCTGGAGCAGTCGGTGGAAAGCGACAGCTTCTGGAATCCGCCGGAAGAACCGGTGGACGAGCAGGAATCACAGCTTTCCTCTCCGTATTTGGACGACCTGATCAATCGGGTCGCACCTGCTGCCGGCAGCGGTTATGCGCGGGAGGACCAGGCAGTGCTGCACACCCTGAAATCCAATATGCCAAACGCAGGGGTGCGACCGGTGGTGGATTCTGCCGATTGGGACCACCCGTCTCACCTGCATGAAGAAAGGATGGGCGACCCTTGTCAGACCGGATTTTCCTGGGAGCAGACAGAGCAACAGCCGCTTTTGGAGGAAGAGGACATCGCTGATGGATTTATCTCGATGCAAAACTTCCACTTTGGACAGCATGTGCAGGAAGAACCGACGGAATCGGAGATGGATGAGATTTTCCAGCCAGCCGCACCGCAGGAAACGCCAATCGCCGAAGAGGAAGAGCCGGTATTTTTCCAGCCGCAGGAAATGCCGATGGTCGAAGAGGAGGAGCCGGTACCGTTTCACCCGGATAATATCCATCTGGAGCCTGAGCCGCCGACCGGCAGCCGCAGGGAGCAGCCGCATGAAATTATCCAGGTATCTGCCGACCGGATAGCGGCTCAGGGCATGGATTTGCAGGGCGCATCCCATTCGGTCGATGCGCCGCAGCCGGAAGAGGAAGAGCCGGAGTACATCAAACCGCCGATTGAGATTTTAAATGAGATTGAAAAACCCAACGAGAGCAACCTGCAGGAGGAGCTGCGCACCAACGCCGAAAAACTGGTGTCCACCCTGCAAAGTTTCGGCGTGCAGACCCGCATCATCGACATTGCACGCGGACCGGCGGTCACCCGCTATGAATTGCAGCCGTCGGCAGGGGTAAAAATCAGCAAGATTACCAACCTTGCCGATGACATCGCCCTCAACCTTGCCGCATCGGGAGTCCGCATTGAGGCGCCCATCCCGAACAAGCCTGCGGTGGGCATCGAGGTGCCCAACAAGGTGGTCAGCACCGTTTCCATCCGGGAGATCATCGACTCGCCGGAATTTCAGCAGGCAAAAAGTCCGCTGGCGGTGGCGCTTGGCAGAGATATTGCCGGAAAGGTCACCGTAGCGGATCTTGCCAAGATGCCGCACACCCTGATTGCAGGCTCGACCGGCTCCGGTAAATCGGTCTGCATCAATTCGCTGATTGTCAGTATGCTCTACCACTCCACTCCGCAGGAGGTAAAGCTGGTGCTCATCGACCCGAAGATGGTGGAGTTGGGCATCTACAACGGCATCCCACACCTGCTCATCCCGGTGGTCACCGACCCGAAAAAGGCAGCGGGCGCACTGTCCTGGGCGGTCAACGAGATGCTCAACCGCTATCAGCTGTTTAAGGATTACAGTGTGCGGGATATGACCGGTTTTAACCGCGCGGCAGAGAAGAACGGGCTTAAACCGATGCCGCAGATTGTCATCATCATCGACGAGCTTGCCGACCTGATGATGGCAGCGCCGGGCGAGGTGGAGGAATCCATCTGCCGTCTGGCACAGATGGCGCGTGCGGCAGGAATGCACCTGGTCATTGCTACCCAGCGTCCGTCGGTGGACGTCATCACCGGTGTCATCAAGGCGAACATCCCTTCCCGCATCGCCTTTGCGGTTTCCTCTCAGATCGACTCGCGCACCATCCTCGATTCCAGCGGTGCAGAAAAACTGCTGGGCAGAGGCGATATGCTCTTTTCTCCCATCGGTTCCTCCAAACCGACCCGCGTTCAGGGTTGCTTTGTGACCGACGGGGAGGTCGAGCGCATCATCGAATTTATCAAGCAGTCCGGTCAGAAGATGACCTATGACGAGCAGATTTTGCAGGAGATCGACCGCCATGCCGTTTCCGACAACAAGAAGAAGGGTGGCAAGGACGAGGGCGGCGGATTCTCGGACGAGGACGAGATGCTGCCCAGCGCGATTGAGATTGTGGTGGAAACCGGGCAGGCATCCACCTCCATGCTGCAAAGAAGGCTGAAACTGGGCTATGCGCGTGCAGCCCGCCTGATGGATGCGATGGAGGAAAAAGGTATCATCGGTCCGTTTGAGGGCAGCAAGCCCAGACAGGTACTGATTACCAAAGAGCGGTGGATCGAAATGAAGATGGTCGCTGCGGCAAAAGCCGAGGATGACCGCAGAAATTATTGAGGTTGACAAAGCCCCTTTTTTCTAAATTTGAAAAAAGGGGCTTTGTGATTTTTTAATCAGAAAAATTTTAAGTTTTTCTCTCGACAAGCAAGGGTCGATTATGCTATATATTTATAGGCAGGACTGATCAGGGTCTTGCAAAAAGCTTTTTGGAGGAGGAATCGAGATGGAAAATGTGCAGAACAAAGAGAACCGGATCATCAACGGTGTGATTTGGAAACAGCTGCTGATTTTCTTTTTTCCGATTGTGCTGGGCACCTTTTTTCAGCAGATCTACAACACGGCAGACGCAGTTGTCGTAGGAAGATTTGTCGGTACCGAAGCATTGGCGGCGGTGGGCGGCTCCACCAGCCAGATCATCAACCTGATTGTCGGCTTTTTTGTCGGACTTTCTTCCGGTGCAACGGTGGTCATCTCCCAGTATTACGGCGCAAGGGAGAAGCAGGGATTGCAAAATGCGCTGCATACTGCGTTTGCCTTTTCGGTGGTGGGCAGCGTGGTCATCTCTGTGATTGGAATTTGGCTGTCTCCGATGATGCTTCGTTGGATGAACACCACCGAGGAGGTCATCGCACCGTCCACCACCTATCTGCGCATCTATTTTGCCGGAATCATCTTTGTCTTCATTTATAATGTAGGTTCCAGTATCCTGCGTGCGGTCGGAGATTCCCGCCGTCCGCTGTACTATCTGATTGTCTGCTGCTTTATCAATATTCTGCTGGACGTAGTCCTGGTTGTCTTTTTCCATATGGGCGTAGCGGGTGCTGCCATTGCAACGGTGTTTGCCCAGGGAGTCAGTGCGGTGCTGGTGGTGCTGGCGCTGTGCCGCTCCAAGGATATTTTCCGGCTGGAACTCAAACAGGTTCGCTTTCACCGTGATGCGTTGGAGCTGCTGCTGAAAATTGGTCTGCCGGCAGGCTTGCAGTCGGTGATGTACAGTGCATCCAATATCATCATCCAGACCTCGCTCAACTCCTTCGGAACCAACACGATGGCGGCATGGACTGCCTATGGAAAGATCGACTCCTTCTTCTGGATGGTCATCAGCGCCTTTGGTATCTCCATCACCACCTTTGTAGGACAGAACTATGGCGCGCGCAAGTTTGGGCGGATGCGCAAAAGCGTGCGCATCTGTATCGGGATGGCAATGGGCGCTTCGGTCGTCATCAGCGCAGTCTTCCTGATTTTTGGAAAGTATGTCTACCAGATGTTCACCACCGATGCCACCGTCATCGAAATCGGAATGCACATGATGACCCTGATGGCGCCGGCGTATGCAGTGTATGTCTTTATCGAAGTCTACTCGGGTGCGCTGCGCGGTACCGGCGACGTGCTGGTGCCGATGCTGATGACCTGCGGCGGTGTGTGCGTACTCAGAGTGCTGTGGGTTTGGTTCATCGTTCCGCTCAAGCCGGTCATCGACACCATCCTTTACAGCTATCCAATCTCATGGACGCTGACAGCGCTGCTGTTCATCTTCTATTATCGAAAAAAATGCCAGCAATTCCCGGACAGCGACGAATAACACAAAAAAGGACAGGAGGTTCTGTGAGCAGTTCGCAGAGCCTCCTTTTGATTTAAAAGAGGAGAATGAACGTTATGTCAACAAAATTGGTTTTACTTGGAACAGGGACCCCAAACGCCTGCCCGAATGCCAGCGGACCTGCCTGCGCTGTGGTGGTGGACGACCGGGCTTACCTGGTGGATTTTGGACCGGGCGTGGTGCGGCAGGCATCCAAGGCGTACTATAAGGGCATCGACCCGCTGCGACCGGACCTGCTGACCACCGCCTTCTGCACCCACCTGCACACCGACCACACGGTGGGCTATGCCGACCTCATCTTCACGCCGTGGGTGCTGGAGCGCAGCAGTCCGCTCAAGGTGTTTGGTCCCAAGGGCTTGCAGCGTATGACCGACCACCTGTTGCAGGCGTATGCGGTGGACATCGACTTTCGTCTGCATGGCTTTGAGCGAGCCAACGAGGTGGGTTATCAGGTGCAGGTGCAGGAGATACAGGAAGGCATCATCTACCGGGATGAGCGGGTGCAGGTGGAAGCGTTTGCTGTCAGCCACGGTACACTGGAAAGTTATGGCTATCGTTTTGTCACACAGGATGGGGTCATCGTGGTCAGCGGGGACACCGCACCCCTGCCGGTGGTTGCCGAAAAAGCCAAGGGCTGCGACATTTTGCTGCACGAGGTCGAATATGCCGCAGGTATCCGATGCCGCGAGGAAAAATGGCAGAAGTACCACCGCGAGGTCCACACCCTCAGCACCGACCTTGCCGCCATTGCTGCACAGGCGCAGCCCAAGCTGCTGGTCACCACCCATCGCATCTACCACATGAATATCCAGGACAACACCCGGGACCTTCAGGCGCAGATGGATGTGCGGTGCGCAGCGATTTTGGAGGAAATCCGGCAGGCAGGCTATGACGGAAAGGTGGTCAACGGGCAGGATTTGGACGTCTTTCCAGTATAGTGAACAAAGTGACGAAAATAAGGAGATACCACAATAAAATTTTCTGCACAAAATTGTCACAAAATATGTCACAACGTATTGTAATTGCCAAAAGCGGATGCTATACTAAATGAGAAAACAGGAAAAAGCCCGGGCTTTTTCCTATTCCAAATGGAATAGGAAGGGTTCCGCCAGCTTTCCGAATTTAAAAGGAGGAATCCCAACGATGAATGGATTAAAGAAAACACTGTCCATCATGCTGTGTGTGGCAATGATTGCAAGCGGCAGCTTCATGGCATTTGCGGAAGGGGAAAGCAATCCGCAGAATGTTACCGTTGTTGAAGGCGAAAATGCCGGTGAAAACGTTGGCGGCGAAGAAGGCGGCAACGAGGGCAACGAAGGCGAAAACGTCGACGAAAATAAAGAAGAGAACAAAGACGAGGACAAACAGCAATCCGAGCAGCTCAAGGCAGCCATCGGCGCGCTAAACAATCTGCCGCTGTTTGACAGCCTGACCGAGGACACCGACGCAGACGCTCTGCTGGCACAGGTGCAGGCAGCCAGAGAAGCATACGACGCGCTGACCGAAGAGGAAAAACTGCTGGTCGAGGAAGCAAAGCTCAACAACCTGCTGGATTTGGAATTCTTCTTTGCAAACCGTCCGTCCAACACCCCTGCGGATGCTCCTGTCGATCAAGTAGTTGCTACACAGAATGTGGCTGAAACGGCTGTAGAAGATGGAGCATTTGAAGTAGAGGGTACAAAATATGCTACCCTTGCAGAAGCGATTGCAGCCGTTAAGGAAGGCGGCATCATTACACTGACATCCAATGTTGACAATGCAGAAGGTATTGCTGTAGACGAAGGGAAAAACTTTACAATCGACTTTGGTGGACATACCTATACTGTAAAAACCCCAGGTGCTGGCTCGCCGAATACAGAAACAAATGCTTTCCAGTTGTTGAAAGATTCTACCATTACTATGAAAAATGGAACTATTCGTATTTCTGCGGATAATAAGCAGAACGGCGATAAAAAGCCGATTATGAGAATTATCCAGAATTATGCAAATCTGACTCTGGAAAATATGACATTCTATGCTCAGAATCAAGCGGGTGGAGAAGACTATCCGCTGAGCTTCAACAATGGCGCTGTTGTTTTCAAGGGCAACACCAGCATCATTACAAGCAGTGATAGTAATATTGCGTTTGATGTTTGTAAATTTAACGATTACCCAAGTGCAACCGTTACATTTGATGAAAGCTATACCGGAACCATCAACGGAAAAATTGTCTATGATGCAACAGATGCTAGCACTCATAAGCTGACCATCAATGGCAACGGTACTTTCGGCAAGATTGAAGCTTCTTCTAAAGGCGAAGAGGCAGCTAAGGATGCTATTGAAGTTTCCGGCGGCAGATTCACTGCACCGGTGAATAAAGACTACCTTGCAGATGGCTACCATTATCAGCTGTACAGCAATGACAGGTACTACAGCTACCACCCGACCCTTGAGGATGCAAAGAATGCAGCAAAACCTGAGGGCGGAACCATTACCGACCTGAATAATCCTACTCAGAAGCCGGTTGTTGTTCCACCAAGCCCGAACGCACCGGAAAAACCAAACAGCAACTCCGGCAGCACCGGCAGCAGCTCGACCGTTCAGCAGATGGAAGAGCGCGAAAAACCGGACCCGGCAGACAAGAAGGCTATGGAAGAGTACAACTTCTGGATGCAGGTGAAGTCTAAAATCCGCGCGACCGCAGAGGGCAAGACCCTGCGCATCACCGTTAAGGAAGGCATCGAGTATATGCCGGCAAGCGTGATGCAGACCCTGTACGAGTGCAAGGTTGGCATTACCCTGTACTGGGACGGCGTGACCATCGAGATTCCGGTCGGCAAAGCACAGCCAAAACAGGCTCTGCGCGTCTACTGGACCAAGACCAAACTGATGGATTTGTACAACGCATAAGTAAATAAAAAAAGGGAACCGAGCAATCGGTTCCCTTTTTGGTTTGATTTGCTATTCCACCAGCAGGCGCTTTTCCAGCTCCAGGTCGGGTGTGACATAGGCGGTCTGATAGCTGACATAGATGACCATGCCGGGCTTTGCACCGCGCGGTTTTTTGACATTTTTAATAAGGGTGTAGTCGACCGGCACCTGCGCGGAGTCGGCGGCTTTGGAGTTGGCTGCTGCCAGAATGGCTGCCTGATGCAGGGTGCTGTCGGGAATCTCCCTGCCTTCGCTGAGCACCACCGTATGGGAGCCGGGTATGTTTTTGGTGTGGAACCACATATCCCGACCATGGGCTTCCTTGAGGGTGAGCTGGTCGTTTTGCAGGTTGTTGCGTCCGACCAGAATGGTGAAGCCGTCGTCGGATAGGTAGCGCTTGGGTGCAAGGCGGGCTTCCTTGCCTTTTTTGGCAGAAGGTCCCTTGCGGCGCAGGTAACCCTGTTCCACCAGCTCGCTGCGGATGGCGGAAAGTTCGTCGTTGGTCTGGGCGCGGGTGAGCGCATCAAACACCGAGTCGATGTATTCGGCTTCCTGCTGACCTTCCTCAATCAGCTGGCGCAGCTTTTTCTCAGCGGTGTCTGCTTTGCGGTATTCGCCGTAGTATTTCTGCGCGTTTTGGGACGGCGTTTTGCGCGGGTCCAGCGGGATGGTGATTTCGGCTTGCTGCTCGTCATAGAAGTTGACCACCGTCGCTGCGCGGTCGCCCTTTTGGATGGAGTAGAGGTTGGCGCTGATGAGGTCCCCGTACATCTTCCAGCGTTCACGGTCGGCGCAGTCCTCCAGCTCCTTGTGCTGCAACGCAAGCTTGCGGGCGATGCGGTCGGAGGTGTTCGCCAGAATTTTGAGCAGGTCGGCGCTGCGGTGGCGCATCCGCTGGATGCTGTCCCGCTGGGTGTAGAAGTCGTCGAGCAGCTGGCTGTAGGTCGGGTAGGTTCGGGTGAACATCATGCCGCCGTACTGGTGGATGTCCATGAAGGAAAAATCCACCGGCTTTTTGCGGGAGTCGATGACGCTGGTGGGGGTGCCGGTGTAATTTTTTGCCATCTCAATCACTCGCGCCAGAAAGAAGCGCAGGCGGTCGAAGTGGTCGGAGGTCATCTCGGAGATGACCCGGTCGTCGCCGGTAAAGACGTAGTTTGCAATCTCGCGGCAGACGATGGGGGACACGCCCTGCACCGCAGCCAGCAGCGCTTTGGAAAGCGGGGTGTCCTTGCCCTGACGCAGCCGCTCTTCGACCTGCTGTGGGGTGCAGTCGATCAAATCCAGCTTGTCCTGCGCAGGCGGCAGGGTGTAGCGGACACCGGGTAAAATCGGGCGCACCGAGGACATGGTGTCGTCGATGCGTTTGATTGAGTCGATGACCCTGCCGTCCTCGCCGATGAGGATGATGTTGGAATGTCTGCCCATGATTTCGACCGCGACGGTCAGTTCAATCAGGTCACCCATCTCGTTGCGGGTTTCAAAAATCAGGTGCAGGATGCGGTCCAGCCCAATCTGCTCTAAGCGCAGCAGCTTGGCGCTGCCCAGATATTTGCGCATCAGCATACAGAACATCGGCGGAGCCTTCGGGTTTTCAAAGGATGCGCCGGTCAGGTGCAGCCGCGGGCTGTCCGCTCCGGCAGAAAGATACAGCTTGACGCTGCGCGCGCCGTCTGCGGTGGGCTGCGGCAGGCGCAGGATGAAGATCATCTCCTCGCGGGAGATTTGGTGTATTTTATCAATGCGCGCGCCGATCAGCACACCTTCCAGCTCGTGGCGGATCTGGCGCAGCAGGGTACCATCCAATGCCATGGAAATCCTCCTTTCAAAAGGGGCGGGTGAAAAAAATTTTGTTTTAGCACAAACTTGATAAAGTTCTGGATGAAGTTATCGGTTACGATACAACATTATACCACAAAATGGGCAGGAAGGCGATAAAAGAATGGGGATTTGCAAGGAAATGAAAATTTGTAAAGTATTTCCTGCATTTTAGGCAAAGAAAACAGAAAAAATGCCCCGACACCGGAAAAATAAGTCGCATTGACAAAGGGAAAACGCAGGTGTATAATAGAAACAAGAAATTTACAGGAAACGGAATCTGCACCTTGTGCGAAAAAAACTTTCATTCCTGCAAAAAGCGGAACCGCTCTTTTTATCTAAGACATCTTCTACAATCAACATAATCCTTCCAAAATATCTTTGCAGAAAGGGGATTTTTCTGCAAAGAACAAAACGCCCTCTGCCAATTTGGCAGAGGGCGTTTTGTTTATTTGGTCAGGGTGCCGTTGGGAGTTTGCACCAGCAGCAACAGCTGCTCCTCGGCGCCGGTGGCGGTGTTGATATAGCACAGCACCCGGTCGCCGGTGGAGGAGGTGCAGAAAAATTCGTACACCGCCGCTTCGTTTTTGCCGGAGGTGGGGATGAGGG